>Cebus_capucinus_imitator_PRJNA485217_SSR118__coassemble_118_pt1 | contig 47382 bp, 38 predicted proteins | sample Cebus_capucinus_imitator_PRJNA485217_SSR118__metabat2_low_PE_012 | metagenome-assembled genome bin Cebus_capucinus_imitator_PRJNA485217_SSR118
TCTGCCGAGGTGCAGCCTGTCTTCTGAAAAGACAGTGCAAACCGAGCGCAGAAGCGCAGAACTTGTTCGGAGGATTCTGCCGAGGTGCAGCCTGTCTTCTGAAAAGACAGTGCAAACCGAGCGCAGAAGCACCGAACTGGTTCGGAGGATTCTGCCGAGGTGCAGCCTGTCTTCTGAAAAGACAGTGCAAACCGAGCGCAGAAGCACCGAACTGGTTTGGTGGATTCTGACCCCAAGTAACCGCTTCATACAAACAGTAACCTACCGGAGATTGCAGCCGATGCCCCAACAAAGAGCCGACGGCACATTTCGGAAAATGTGCCGTCGGCTATAGAAATATGTGGGAAAGAAGTCAAGAAACCCATTTCACGACAGGGGAGGCTTGACAGAAAGCCATTGGGGCTTATTCAAAAAGGCTTTCCTTGTCCGCGTGCGATTTTTGCTCAGACGCGCTGGAGTTAGGACGGTGTCCTCCTGAAGTGCTATGGTTACCCTCACGACGCGACTCGCCAGCTTCGCCTTCTGCGGGAGAGGCATTGCCCCCTTCGCCTTCGCCGCCCATCAAATCATCCGAATAGCCCTCCTCGCCCTGTATGGAGTCATTAGACAGAGAGTCGGCCTTGGCTGCAGGGGGCGTATAAGTCACCTGATAGGTACTGGCGTCGATATCCTCGGGCGGCAGTCCGTATTTATGGCAATACTTGCCGCGTAAAGAAGCGTTGTCCATCACACTTCGCAAGAACTGCGCCACGACCGGAAGAGCGGTGCGGCTGCCTTGTCCCAACGCTCCCGTTCGGAAGTGTATGCTGCGGTACTCACCCCCTACCCATGCCCCAGCTACCAAACTGGGCGTGACACCTACAAACCAGGCATCTGAGTGGTTGTTCGACGTACCCGTCTTGCCTCCCATGTCGAGATGGGCGGCAAAAGGACCGAGGTACATTGCCGCACCCAAGGTCTGCGAAGTTCCGCCGCCATCGGTAACACCCGCCTTGAGCAATTGCTGCATATAGAAAGCCGCCGTCTGTGGCAAGGCGCGGTTCTCCTCCTGTTTGGATTCAAAGACCACCGTGCCACTGGCATCGACAATCTTCGTGACCAGCACCGGCTCTACGTGTACGCCGCCATTGGCAACGGTGCCATAGGCGTTTACCAGTTCAAAGAGGTTCACGTCACTCGAGCCCAAAGCCAAGGACGGAGTGTCATCAAGCGGAGACTGTATGCCCATATCGTGGGCGGTCTGGATGACGTTGGGAATCCCCACGTCCTGCCCCAATTTGACGGCAATGGTGTTGATGCTCTGAGCGAAAGCGGAACGAAGGGGAATCTCCGCATTAGAGAAACGCCCGTTGGCATTGTGCGGTTGCCAGAGCGTCATCTGCTTCTTGACTTTATCGTAGACCTCCATGCGGATGTATTCATCCTTGCGTGTATCAGCCGGAGTCATCCCCTGCTTCATAGCCGTGGCGTAGACGAAGAGCTTGAAGGTGGAACCGGGCTGGCGCATGGATTTCACCTTGTCATATTTCCAGGTCTTGAAATCGATATCCCCCACATAAGCCTTGACGTAGCCGGTCTCCGGCTCCATGGCTACAAAGCCGGTATGCATGAACTTGACCATATAACGCAGGGAGTCGATGGAAGACATGATCTCCGTGCGATCGCCATCATACCCGAAAAGACGCACCTTGTGCGGCAGGTTGAGGTAATATTCCACCGAATCCGGATCGTTTGGGAAGCGAGCCTGCAGCATCTTATAGGTATCGGTCCTCGTTATCTTGTCCTCGATGAAACCGGGAATGAGCTGACCGCGCTCGTCACGCCAGGGATCACCCACGCCCGCCCAATGACGGTCAAAGTTTTGCTGCACCCTCTTCATCTGCTCATGCACAGCCTTTTCGGCATAATTCTGCATGCGCGAATCGAGCGTTGTGTAGATCTTCAGACCATCGGAATAGACATCCAGATCCGGGCACTTCTCCGCAATGTAGTCCTTTACCGCCTCACGGAAGTAAAGCGCCACCCCATCGTAGGCACTCTCCACGTTGAAGTTGAGTTTGATGGGATTGGACTGGAGGCGGTCCAGCGTCTCCTGATCGGCGATGTAAACATTGCTAAAGCGCTCCTGCAGCATCTTGCGATGCGTGTACATGTTGCGAAGGACCGTGTTGCGCCGCTTGAGCGAATTTTCAGGATTAATTTTCGGATTATAGTACGAAGTTGCCTTCAGCAAGCCCACGAGAACAGCGGCCTCCTCAGGCTTCAAGTCCTGGGGCTTGGTGTCGAAGTAAGTTTTGGCAGCGGTTTTGATGCCGTACGCATTGGCTCCGAAATCCACTGTATTGGCATACATCTCAAGGATCTGCCGCTTGCTGCACAGCATCTCCAGCTCTGTGGCAATGATCATTTCCTTGCTCTTCATGATCAGGATGCGCAAGCCGGGAATCTTGCCCAACAGTCCGGTTGAATATTGCGTTCGCACGCGGAACATGTTCTTTACCAACTGCTGCGTGATAGTAGAGGCTCCGCGCGCATGGCCGCGTGTGGCATCCTTGACCGCTGCGAACATGCCCTGGTAGTCTATGCCATGATGCTCGTAGAAACGCTCATCCTCCGTTGATACCAGAGCCTGGAAAAAGACCGGGTTGATGGAATCGTAAGGCACTGGAGAACGGTTCTCGTTGAAAAACTTGCCCAACAATTTGCCATCCGCGCTGTAGATCTCCGAGGCGGCTGCCGTCTGGGGATGTATGATGTCATGAATGGAGGGAGATTTTCCAAAGAGCCAGAACAGATTGAACGTCACGGCAAAAGCGTAGAACAAGAGGAAGGCAAAGAAAGACCAGACGGTGCTGAAAATCTTATACCACCAAGGGCGACCGATGAACTGCCCTTTGTACCATTTCCAGCATTTGCGGGAAACACGTCCGCACCAACGGAGCGCATCGCCGACTATACCGAAACGTCTGTCTGTAGAATGGTTGTTCATAGAATATTCATTTGGAAAGTTGAAGCCGGAACGGCGTTAATCCGAGACCGGAACGAGGAAACAGCCGAAGGCATGCACCAAGCTTCAATCTCTCTAATACGGCAAAGGTAAGGCAATCAAAAAGAAGCGCAAAAAGAAAAAACAAAGTTTTAGATTTAGAGGTGCGTACGCCTCCTTATGTCCCACGGCACAAACAGACATCATTCCCCCATCCGGCAAATTCTCCCGCATTGCTTACGGAAAGGGCAGGCAGCCTATGGGGTGACCCACGTCAAACCGTCATCTTTCTTGAACCATGCAAGCTGCTTCTTGGCGTAAACCCGCGTGTTTCGTTGTATTTTCTCTACCGCGAGATCCAACGGCCATTCACCATCGAAATACTTGAAAAGCTCTTTGTACCCCACCGTGTTGAGCGAGTTGCAATGACGAAATGGCAACACACGGCGGGCTTCGTCCAACAAACCATCGTCAAGCATCTGCAGCACCCTGCGGTTGATGCGGTGGTAAAGTTCCTCACGCTCCCGCCAGATCCCTATTTTCTCGATGCGGAAGGAACGACGGGCCACACGTCCCAAGCGAAACGAGCTGAAAGGCCGCCCAGTCATGTAGCAGATCTCCAAGGCATGCACCACCCGTTTCGGATTGCGCACATCGCATTGCGCATAATAAACGGGATCGAGCAGGCGCAACTCTGCTGCCAGCGGGGCAAGCCCCTCTTCATCATAGCGCTGTTTCAGCAAACTGCGGGTTTCCTCATCCACAGTCGGTATGAGATCAATGCCCTTGCAAACCGCATCGACATACATCATCGAACCACCGGCAAGTACGCAGGTGTCATGTTCCTTGAAGAGGTCGGACAAGAGCGCCAGCGCCTCTTCCTCATAGCGTGCGGCACTATAATATTCCTCCAATCCCAAGTCACCCACAAAATAATGCCGCACCCGCGCCCGCTCTTCGGACGTAGGTGCAGCAGTGCCAATGGGAATGTCACGGTAGATCTGCCGCGAATCCGCATTCAGTATAGGACAGCCCAACTCTTCAGCTATCTGCAGCGCATAAGCGGTCTTTCCGGTTCCCGTAGGGCCGACGATCACCTTCAGCGTTTTAGTCATGAAGTCCAATGGTTTGTCTTCGGCATCACGCCGTAAGAATATCTGTCAATAGGGCTTGCCGTCACTGATCTCGAATCCTTCGAGATCCAGCTCGTCATCGTTGTAAGAAGAATTTTCCAGGGAGTCTTCGGCAAAGAGATCGTCCTCACCTCCTCCGGTCGTGGCCTTCTTGCCTGTAGCAGCAGCCAAGCCTAAGTCAAGGTCTTCAAGCTGTACCGGAGCCTTTCCCTTGGAACGCGTCACTACAGCTTCGGACAGGCTCTCGCCCGGAATGGACTCTTTTACATCCAAATAGAAGCAACGGTCGGCAAAGGGGTCGAACACAAACTCCAGACGCTGTCCCTCGTCCTCTATCAGCTCAGACAGCCGGGTACTCTCCATGATATATATATCCTCATCGGAAGCCCCCACGCCCATGTCCTCACGAGTCACCTGAATGCCGCGCTGCCACTCTTCATCACAGAGGTAGAAAGAGGTCATCTGGTCGTCAGGATAGCCACAAGCGGCTAAAATGGCCCTATTCAGATCGAGGAAGCTGGCATCGCTGTCGATCTTCAACTCACGCAAGAAACCATCCACCTCATCGGATATAAATTTTATTCTGAAAATCATCTTACCGGTTTGTTAGTTTGGAAAGGGAGGCCTGCTACTTGATAATGCCCCGCTTTGAATTGGTCACAAAATTGAGTATGTACTCTATCTCCGGACTCATGGGGACTGTTTCACGAATCTCTTTCAGACATTCCTCACGCAACTTCCCCCGTTGATAGAGCAAACGGTACGCGTTGTGGATATTCTCGATCAACTCTGCACTGAACCCCCTGCGGCGGAGTCCCACTAAATTAAGGCCACAGAAAGCCACCGGCTCACGGGCGGCCATCACAAAGGGGGGTACGTCCTGTCCGGTACGTGTGCCGCCGCCTACCATGACATAGCTGCCTATGTGGCAAAACTGGTGTATCAGCACACTGGCTGAGATAATGGCGAAATCGTCTACCACAACCTCTCCGGCTATCTTGGTAGAGTTGCCGATGATGCAACCATTGCCCAATTGCACATCATGAGCCACGTGCATCCCTTCCATGAGGAGGTTTCCAGACCCTACGACCGTCTTGCCTTTGGCCGCAGTTCCCCGGTTGATCGTCACGTTCTCGCGTATCTTGTTATTGTCACCAATCACTGCGACTGTATCCTCACCCTGAAACTTCAGATCCTGTGGGATAGCTGCTATCACCGCGCCCGGGAACACTTGGTTGCCGTTGCCCATGCGGGCGCCTTCAAGTACGGTAACACTGTTCATCAAGTGATTGTCGGCACCCAGCACCACATTCTTGTCGATGTAGCAGAAAGGGCCTATTTCACATCCATCGCCAATCACGGCCTCAGGATGCACATAGGCTAAGGGGCTTATATTCTTCATTGCGTTGAGTATCTGTTTGTGTGTCAAATATATGCTGCAAGAGCATCATTGAAACGGGAGAGCTATTTATTCTTCGTTATCTGTGCTGTAAAGGTCGCCTCCATCACAACCGTCTCGCCGACAAAGGCAAATCCGCGCATGGAAGAGATGCCATGCCGTATGGGGGCAAGCAGTTCCACGCGGAATAACAGCGTGTCGCCGGGTACGACCTTCTTGCGGAATTTCACATCATTGATGCGCAGAAAGTAAGTGCTCCAACGCTCGGGATCCTCCAACGAATTGAGCACGAGCAGGCCGCCGGCCTGTGCCATCGCCTCTATCTGTAATACGCCCGGCATGACAGGTTCCTGCGGGAAATGTCCTTGGAAAAACGCTTCGTTGGAGGTGACGTTCTTCACGGCTACGATGAAGTTTGAACCTGTCTCCACCACCTTGTCGACCAACTGCATCGGATAACGGTGAGGCAACAGGGTACGGATACGGTTCACATCCATCAGCGGCTCTTCGTTCGGATCATAGTTGGGAGCCTGTATCTCGTGCTTGCGTATCTCACGCCTCATCTGCCGGGCGAACTTGTTGTTGATCGTATGCCCCGGACGGGTGGCTACAATGCGCCCTTTGATGGGGCGTCCGATAAGCGCCATGTCGCCTATGATATCGAGCAGCTTGTGACGAGCCGGCTCATTGCGCCACACAAGCGGACGGGTGTTGAGATAGCCCAGCTTGGTAGCATCGCGGTGTCCCACATGAAGATGGTCGGCCAACTGATCCAAACTCTCCTGTGAGATTTGCTTCTCGTAGATGACGATGGCATTGTCAAGGTCGCCGCCTTTGATCAGGCCAGCCTTGAGCAGAGGCTCAATCTCGCGCACAAACACGAAAGTGCGGGCGGGAGCGATCTCTGTCACGAAATCGTCCATGTTGTCAAGGGTCGCAAACTGGCTGTTGATAAACTGCGAGTCGAAACTGATCATGGCCGTGATAGAGAACTCCTCATCCGGCAATATAATGATGGAAGACCCGCTCGCCTCATCACGGAACTCGATCTTCTTTTTGATTACATAAAAATCCTTGGGGGCATTCTGCACGACCATTCCCACTCGCTTGATATTCTCCACATATATAATGGAGCTACCGTCCAGAATGGGGAATTCCGGGCCATTGACCTGAATAAGACAGTTGTCGATGCCCATGGCATAAAGGGCGGCCATGGCATGCTCTATCGTACTACAGCGGACATCCCCCTTAGCCACCACCGTACCCCGGGAGGTGTCTACAACGTTTTCTGCAATCGCCTCGATGACGGGCTCTCCGGGCTGATCAATACGCTGTATCTTGTAACCATGATTTTCAGGGGCGGGGTTGAAAGTGACGGTCAGGCTAAGTCCTGTATGCAGTCCCTTACCGAATAGGGAAAAACTTCCGGCAAGTGTTTTCTGTTTCGACATGTTTGTGTATGCTGTTGGTTAGTCCTCCTTTCGGGAGGCTTTGAGTTCTTCGACTTCTTTCTTCAACGCGTCGAGTTCGCGGCGCATGTCCGGCAGATATTTGAACACCACGCTGGAACGCATGAAGTTTCGGGCATCTATGGCGGGAGACCCCTGTACGGTCACATGCCCCTTGGGCAAACTGCCCGCAATGCCGGCTTGTGCTCCGGACAGGACGCGGTCGCCGATGACCGCATGGCCGGTAATGCCCACCTGGCCTCCGAACATACACCACTCGCCAATCTTGGTAGAGCCAGCCACACCGACCTGTGCAGACATGACTGTATGGGCACCGACCTCACAGTTATGAGCCACCTGAACCAGGTTGTCAAGTTTCACGCCCCGACGGACGTAAGTAGAACCCATTGTGGAACGATCCACACAAGCATTGGCGCCAATCTCTACATCATCCTCTATTGTCACGATGCCGATCTGAGGAATCTTCTCATATCCGTCTGCGGCCGGTGCAAAACCGAAACCGTCCGCTCCGATGACGCAGCCGGAATGAAGAATCACGCGGTTGCCGATTTTACAATCGTGATAGACTGACACATTAGGGTAGAAGACGCATCCGTCACCTACCGTGGCACGCTCCTCTATCACAGTGCCGGCATAGATCTGGCATCCCTTACCTACTACGGCATGCTCCCCTATATAGGCAAAGGGACCCACATAGCAGTCCTCGCCGACCTGAGCCGTAGCTGCCACGCAAGCCAATGGATGTATGCCACTGCGTTTTTGAACCGTAGTCTGGTACAACGTCAGCAAACGGGCGATAGCCTCATAAGCGTCAGCTACACGGATAAGGGTTGTCTTGACTTCATGTTCCGGCTTGAAGTCCTTGTTCACCAATACGATGCTCGAAGCCGTATCGTATAAATAATGGGCATAATGAGGGTTGGCCAAAAATGAGATGGCTCCCGGCACGCCCTCCTCTATTTTTGCAAAAGTCTTGACAGCCGCGTCAGGATTCCCCTCTACGACCCCTCCCAAATACTCTGCGATTTGTTTCGCTGAAAAATCCATTAGTCAAATATTGTTTGCAGACGAAGACAGCACAAGGCAATCGCAACCCAATGAACTTGAACGACCCTGCCTCTTTCTATCTATGTGCAAAGATAATGCAATGCAGCCGCAATGCAAAAGAAAGCACGTCATAACGCTTCGCCCGCTTCTCAAAATCCACAAAATACATCAACAAATTAGCAGTCACTTTCTAAAAATGTAACAAACCACTCCCCCAGATCTTGCATCGCATATACAAAAAAAACGGCGGTCAACTCTTGAATGAAAGAGAAGACCGACCGCTTAACAGAAAGTACATTCGTGGACCAGGAGGGGGTCGAACCCTCGTCCAAACGGGGAAATACCAAGCTTTCTACACGCTTATCACTGCCTTGATTTTCGAGTGCCGGCAAGACCAGTGCCACCAACCGACGCCTTATCCTCTAAAAAATTCACCCAAGCCGCGAGGCCGGCCTAAGCTAGTTCCGAATTACCTGCACCGCCGGATCAAGCCGCTTCGAAACGCGAGCGCTTGGGCGATGTCCCGTTCCAGCACCTTGTGCCGGAATGAAGCCTTATCTACTATACTTCGATTAGGCAGCGAGAGCAAACTTGTTTTCGCCAGTTAAATTGTCGAAAGCCGAGATTTAAGTGCCCACTTTCAGGCGCACTGCGTGCTTACATGTTATCCCGACCCGCTGTCAAATCCAGTCTGGCCCGTGCGTGACAGGTATGTAACCAGATGCAAAAGTACTTTATTCCGCACAACTGTGCAACTGAACTACGCTTTTCTTTGCGAAAATCAGACAGCAATTCAATAGGCGTTGTCCTCGCCATGCACGGCATTGGCCACAGTCTTGTAGATGATGAAAAGGTCGAGCCAAAACGCCCAGTGCTCGATGTACCAGATGTCTCCGCTAATGCGGTCTTCCATCTGGCTGAGTTCCTTTGTCTCTCCCCGGAAGCCCATCACCTGGCTCCAGCCCGTGATGCCGGGTTTTACCCAATGGCGCACCATATATTTGTCAATGATACGCGAGTACTCTTCAGTGTGCTTCACCATGTGGGGGCGGGGGCCGACGATACTCATGTCGCCCATGAGCACATTGATAAACTGGGGAAGCTCATCGATGTTCGTCTTGCGCATGATGTTCCCCCACTTGGTTTTTCGGGGATCATCCTTTGTAGCCTGCACCCTGTCGGCATCGGCATTGACCTTCATCGAACGAAACTTCAAGCAGTAGAACTCACGGCCGTTGAGTCCGTTGCGCTTCTGCCGGAAGAAGACCGGACCGGGCATGGTAGACTTCGTGACAATAAACACTACGATGAAGACTATCGGGAACAGGGTACAGAGGAAGATGAGTGAGAACAGGATATCGAATGTCCGCTTCAAGGCACGGTTGCCAATGCTGGCAAGCGGCTCCTCGTGCAGGCTCAGATATGGAACGTTGCCCAAAATGTTGAAGTGCATACGGTGCCGCAGGTAGTTCCGCACATTGGGCACACTGTAGAAATGCACCAAATTATTCTCGCAATGGTGGATGATGGGCAGTATCTCCTCCGCACGTGCAGAGGGCAGTGAACAGTAGCATTCATGCACCTCGGGATGGGCAGACAGGTAAGGAATCACATCGCCCGGAGCGCCCAAGCGCACCGCCGTATCTGGGTAGAGATTCTTCCCGCCGTCATCGAAATAGCCCACTACCTTATACCCCAAAGTAGGGTCAACGCTCATCTCGTTGTAAAGCTCTATCAGATTTTCAGAGTTCCCCACAAGCACCACATGGCTTACACGCTTGACCGACATACGGTAGCGCTTGATCAGGCTGCGCAGCGTCATGCGATACAGTGACACCCCAACGGTGGCACACAGCAGAAATAGTGTATAGGTACTCCAGTCGGGCAGGGCAAACCGCCCCCACACAAGCAAGGGCGTACCGATCACGGCCAGCAGTAACATGTTGCGCAGCACTTTCAGAAATATCTGAAAATAGTGTACCTTTCGGTAGTGCAACACTACGCCGCTGTTGATAGCAAAGCAGAAATAGAATGCACTGAGTACGATGTGGCTACGCACGACCGCGTCAACCGGAAACTGGCTGCCCGAGCATCGGCAGACCAACAGATAAAGCAGGTTGAACACAATCAGGTCACCTGCTATCACTAACAATCTCATGATACTTTGTTTTATATGATAAAGTCTGTTCTGTGAACAAATGAAATGGGGGAGCATTTCAGGACATGCTGCCCCCGCATGGTGCATCTCACGCCCGCCGCCCCATTCGCCAAAAGATCTTATGCCAACCATAGGCACGCGCCTCTGCCGGGGCAAGACGGTAGAAACGGACAGAGTGCGCCAATACCAAACGGGCGGTGTTCAAACTGTGAAGCAGGCCGGAGCGAACTCCCTTCAGATTGTTCTTATGACCAAAGTTTCCCCCACTCCACACGTCCTCCATCACCTTGTCGGCATAGACATCGTCCCGCATGTCCGGCTCACAAGGCATTTCATCTTTAGGCAGACCCAGGTATTTGCGGGACAATGCCACAAAGGCCGAAAATGCCTTTTCGTAACCGATGCCCCGCAGATGGTGGTGAAGCAAGGAAAGATCTACCTCTTCCTTGTGATTGTGGATGAAATGCGCCATATCCAGCAGTTGCCTCAACCCTACCCCCTCCGTGAGCAAATGATGATGGGCATGCACAAGCAAGTACGCCAGTGTGTCTGTCACGCCCAACGTACGCACCTTCACGCCGTCCACCCATGCGGTTCGTGAGCGCTCCCAAGCTTTTTCCTCCACCTCCCTCTGCCAATAACTCATGGAACGAGATGAAGAAAAGTGGTTCAAATGATAATGCAGCTCTACGGGAATCCCTTCATACACTATCTCTATATGTCGCTCTGCCGCCCCACATGAATGAGGCATCTTCTTCTCAATCAGCCAGCGCTCCACTCCCTTCCAGTCGGAGCGCTCAAAAAAAACATCAATGTCGCCCGGCTGGCGAAGCAAAGGATCCGTATATTCCTGTGCTATCACCTGTCCCTTGACAATGAGCGGATGCAAGCCCCGCTCCTCCATCTCCGCCACGAAATGCAGCATGGCAGCATTCACCCTCCTGTTCTGCCGCCTGATCGCTTCGGCACAGCCTATCCACGGCAGCAAGATACGGCGGGGCGGCCAGTCGGTGGCAGGCAAAGCCTGCGCTCCTTGAAGCGCCAGCCCCGTCACGCATTGATCCTCGGCCAGCTCCAACAGGGTTTTCCAGTCAAACTCCCGGGCACTACGGTCGGGGGAGAGAGACAAAAGATTGAGCAAATGCCCGCGCATCGTTTTTCAGAGATGGAGTTTGGCGCGGATGAACTGAGGCACCTTCCACATCATCTTCTCGACCTTCGTTACCGTAGGATTAAAACCGTGCGAACGGTACATGCGGATGTCCTCCTTCCACATCAGCTTGCGTTTCTCACTGTCCGTGGAAAGGCCGCCCATGCGCATCCTCACAATATATTCATTCAGGTAGGTGACCGTCAGGTCCCCACCCAGCAAATAGCGGAAGAGGAAATCACTGTCCGCCGCAATCTTGTAAGTCTCGTTATACAGCCCGCGCCGCTCCATGGCCTCGCGGCGTATGTAACAGGTCGGGTGAAGCGGTAGCCAGCCATGGCGCACCTTCCAGGTGCGGTAAGCGCCACCTATCCAGTTGCGCACCACCTTGTCCGTATTTCCGGCATTGACAAAGAGACCGTTCCCGTAGAGGAAATCAGCCCCCGTTGCCTGCAAACGTTCCACGATGCGGCTCACCACATGATTGTCGTAGAAGAAATCATCGGAGTGCAGCAGCCCGACCACCTCGCCCGTAGCCATGCGTATACCCTTGTTGATGGCCTCATACATGCCCCGGTCCGGCTCTGAAACGATGCGTGCCACACGCCCTTCATACTCTCGGAGTATTTCCACCGTACCGTCTGTTGACGCACCGTCCACTATGATATACTCGATGTCCGGATAGTCCTGTGCCAGTACCGACTCGACAGCCCCGCGAATGGTAGAGGCCCGATTGTAGCAAGTCGTTATGATTGAAACTTTCATGTTTTGCTTAAATGCCTTTTTCTAAAAAAGCTTTGATTCGTGTATCGTCAAATGCCAACTGTTTCTTGATCTCGTATATCTTGGCATCCACCAAAAAGCGGTACCAGAAGCACTGTAAGATGTACCAGCGGATGTTATGGTCGAGGAAGCCCAATTTGAAGAAATACCGAACCGCAAAATTGAGGAACGGCCTTACGAACAGTGGCATCCCGGCATATCGCTGCTTTAGCCAGCGCTTTCTTTCTGCATCGTTTCCCAGCAAACGCGGGCGTACGCTGTTGTTTTCCTCGCCAATCCCATACTGCATGCGCAGCATGTTCATCGCCTCACGGTCAGCATAGCGGTTGTGCTTGTCTGTCCACCAGGTCAGGTCGTTCAGGTTCTCGTCCGTCTGGTCGCCGTCCACCGCGATCGTGCGCCCGTCCGTGACGATAAGGTGCTCGTCCATCTCCTTGTTCTCACTCCGCCCATGCCCTTTGCGTATGACCTTTATTTGGGGAGCGGGATACCATCCGCCATGCAGCAGGGGTCTGCCCAAAAACACGATTTTCTTGTTTACATAGATGCCATTTATATCTTCAGCACAGTTGTTTATTGCCTTCAGCACCCTGTCGCCCAAGGGAGGCTCTATGTATTCGTCTGCGTCAATGCGCCAGATCCAATCTCCCGAAATGGGCAAATGGTCTATGGCCCAGTTGAACTGCTGCGCCTGATTTTCAAACGCATGCGCCACTGTCTTTGCGCCAAGCTCCCGGGCTATCCCAATGGTCTCATCGGTAGAGAACGAGTCCACCACCCATATTTCAGAAGCGACATCCCGGACGGAACGGATGCAACGGGCTATATGCTTCGCCTCGTTGTAGGTAAGGATGACAACCGAAATCTGATCAGGCCGCATACGCCCTCCTTTCTCCGTAAGGGCAAAAAGCCCGTGTTAATTATCGTTTTCTTGGGGGGGGGGGGAAATGTACTTTTCCCTCAGATATTCCTTGATTCTTTCGTCATCAAAACCGAAGCGTTTCTTCAGCTCATAGACCTTGGCATCTGCCAAAGTCCTGTACCAGAAGCCTTGCAGAAAATGCCAAAGAAAGCCCTCCTTGCCGTCTAAAAAGCCGCCACGCACAAAATAACGGAGGCAGAAGAAACCGAAACTGCGCCAGAATAGCGGAAGCCTTACATATTTCAGCTTCTTTCTGCGGATGGCTTGGGAGTGAGCGCCCGTATTGGATACGCCCTCTTCGGGATTCAGCCCGTATTCCGTCAGCAGCAGGTCGACAGCCTCGCGGGTGGCATAGCCGTTGTGCTTCTGCGTCCACCACGTCAGTCCGTTGAGGTTGTCGTCATAAAACGCATTCTTCAGTGAACCGATCCGCCCCTCCGTGATATACAGGTGCTCGTCCATCATCTTGTCCTCTATGCGCCCATATTGGTACTTGAACAGCCGGAGCAAGATCAAGGGGAGTATGCCATGCTTGATCTCCCGTCCCATGAAGCGCCTGAGACAGGGGGCAGTGTAGGCGTTGACCCCATCGGGATTGTCAGCAAGTACGGATTTCAACTCCGCTATCAGACCATCGGTCAGCCATTCATCGGCATCCTGCCGCCATACCCACTCCGTTGCAATGGGCAAATGCTTCAGCGCCCAAGCGAATTGCTTCGAGTAGTTTATCCATTCGTGCTGATAAACCTTAGCGCCTAAGCTCTTCGCTATCTCGCAGGTCCTGTCAGTCGAATACGAATCGACAACAAAAATCTCGCTGGCATACCTTCGTGCGTTTTCAATGCACCGTGCCACATGTATCTCCTCATTGTAGGTAAGGATGATCACTGAAATGTCAAACATAGAAAGTCTTACTCATTTTATTATATGTCCAAGTATTGCAGGCCAATAATGTTCGGTGGAAAGATCTCCCCACTCAGGCCAGCCGTATCCCCAGACTTCAACTCCATCTCCCCGCTATTTCGAGGTACAATCTTCCACCAACACCCGCTTCTTGATAAACTTGGCAGGATTGCCGCCAACGACAGTCCATGGTTCTACATCTTTCACAACCACACTTCTTGCGGCGCAAACAGCCCCTTCGCCGACAGTCACACCTTGGCCAATAAATGCCTCGGCACACACCCATGCCCGCTCCCTTACCACGATGGAAGCCTCCGTCTGGCGGTGATGTGGGTCGGTAATGTCGTGACCCGCCGTACAAAGGAACGCCCGTTGGCTCACGGTAGCATTACGACCGATGTGTACAGGTGCGGCATTGTAGCAGTCCACGCCCTCTGCCAGACAAGCATAATCGTCCATCATAAGCAGCCATGGCTGAAACACCCGCGCAGTAGCATATACCACCGCCGAAGAAGCCACTTCCGCACCGAACAGGCGCAGCAAAAAACGTTTCCAAGGCATGGCCATCGAGCGCGGGAAAGGCCGCGCCAGCACCGCCCAAGTCACGGCCCACAATAATCTCCGAAGCTTGTTGGCACGCGAATACGGAGTATGGAACTCCATTAAGTCCTTGGTCATATCCTGATTTTAAGTATACAAAAGTCTGTATAGAATTTCTAAGCCCCCTCACCTGTAGTTCTCTGGTACAATACTTAGGCACCAGCACGATATAGAATATCCTACTAGGAACTTAATTCTTATGCTGCGTAAGTCCAAATTCCACAAGAAATGGAATGACATCACTCTACTCCCTTTCAGTATTCACAGAGTGCATATCCTTACCTCTTAGTATGGATTTTTTCTTGAAAGTGCCCCACGGTAGCCGTAGCATTTTCTCATGCTCTTTTATCTCACTTTCGTCAAAACGCATTTTTATGAATTTTGCTGGTGCACCACCGACTATCGAATACGGGACAACATCTTTTGTGACAACAGAACCTGCTGCAATGATTGCACCATTACCTATATGCACCCCTGCCATAATAAGTGCATAAGCGCCAACCCAAACATCATCACCAATTATAGTGGGTTTTAGCTTATCCCTACCTGAGAAAATAATGGGAGTCCCTACCTTCTTGTAACAATGGTCGCCACCTAAAATCTTCACATCATTAGCAAGCATTGTATATCTCCCTAAGGAAACATTCGGATAGATCATACATCCTGGATCTACATAGCTGTAAGCCTCTGCAATGAGATCCTTTGATATATGGCAACGGGCACAAGCAATAAAAGTCGGATGCACTCTTTTTAAGCCTTACTTCCATATGAAGAATCTGCGCTTCCATACACGCAACTTTTCCATAATCATCCTGCAGTACTCTCTTTGGTGTCAGTTACAGCCTCCAGATACCTAAGCGCACAACGACTATCTGTATACAATGAAGCCGTTTTGATTCCTTTCATCCTTATGGCTACTTTTTCCTCCACTGAAAGGCGGCGTATTCTCCTTATCACTTCAGCGAGTTCTTTGCTGTCACCTGAATTACAAAGGAATCCATTCACTCCGTCTTCAATAATACCTGTCATGCCTTCACCACGGCTTGCCACCACTATACAGCCGCGAGCCATCGCCTCGAGATAGACAAGGCCAAAGACCTCGTTACGGCTAATCATAATGAAACAATCGGCCTTATCCATATAATTCACTACCTCGTGCCGAGATCTGCGCCCCTCAATCCGAATACGCTCATCTCTTCCCATCTGGACATGAATCTCATGCAGTTCTTTTTCTTTCACCCCACCTCCGACTATGGTATAACTAAAATGCTCACCCTGATATTCTTCTCTTAATACCTTCATCGGAACTTCTGGATACTTTCTATCAAGCAAAAAGCCTACATAGATGTAATCATCGTTCCAACGTCGCAAATCTGCATTCTCATTTATAATAGATGAAGGGATTCCCGATGCACAAATAAAGAAGCGCCGGTTCTTCCCCAAACGCCGTTGGAACTCAGGGATCATACTTTGGGATCTCAACCCCCAAATGTCTATTGCATTTGCCAAATGCTCAAAATCGGGATAACGCTCCATTCCCTCCATACCATGTAACACCAATGACGAACGACAATGATAATGCTCTTTGAGCTTGGCTACCAGATAAATGGGATTCAACCAGTGCCCCGCAACGACATCCGGCGTAAAATCTCTTTCCTCCAGCTTGGCAAGGATGTATTTCAGTTGCTCGTCCTGCTTCCCATATTTAACAATCATCGATGGACGGCTCTTAAATACGGGAATCCGAATTACGCTCACCCCTTCATATTCAAAATCTATAGCTTTATTAAGCGGACGATCTGGTAAAGGTGCCTGAAATCGGTTCGTCAGCCACGACTTCACAAAAGACGGCAAATGGTAGCAGATCCATGGAAAATAGGTGCTAATATTTACTACAATTACATTGTGCCCCATTTTCACCCATTCCCGGGTGAAATAATGTACTACGGGGGTGAACGTTTCAGGAGTTCCTGCCCCCGGGTACACATGGGATATCATAAGGATATTCATAATTGTTTATTTAAATAAGGAAAAACTACTCTCAAGCAATATCAGATATTATTTATAATGATTTCAACAAAACGTTTGATTGTATTAGACTTCGCATAAAAATCACTACTAGTGTATAGAAGGGCCCGCTGATAATTCAAAGCTAGAGATGAACCGTTTAGGTTTTCCAATGTTAAACCTAAGTGATTCTTTCGTATTATTTTTCCTAACAACCCCCTATGTGGTCCTATTACAGGCTTCTTAAAATACGAAGCATAGCCAATCAAGCCGCTACTCTGAGTAGTATTCGAATAAGGAACAAGGATCGCGTCACTAGAATAACATAAATCACGTATGAATGCATAAGAGCAGAATTCATCAAATATTCTAATATTCGATATTTCACGTAATTGCTGATATGCCGAATAAAAATCTGCCCTTATATCATCATATATTTTTCCTGCAAAAACAAATACATAACAAGTCCTTTCCTGCTCATTTAAAAACCTGATAGAATCTAATATCAAGAGACTTCCCTTCCTTCGTGTTATCCCTCCAAACTGCAAGAATATCTTCTGAGATTTGTCAATGTTCAAAAGTTCCCGAATATATTGAGCTTTTCCTTCAACACAAATCGGATCTAAAAGATATTTATACTTATTCGTTGAAAACAGTCTATTAAAATATGAGACTGAAGATTTGTCATTCAATATAAAAATATTATTAACAACTCTACTTTTGACCAATAATCCATACAGCACAAAATTTATAAACCTTTTTACTCTTGACAAAGACTCTTCATATAAGAATACCTTATAGATAATACCTGAAACTTTAATACTACTAGGGATAAGAAATAAGAGAAAAGGTAAAAATGGACTCAGCATATTTAGAAAAACCCTTTTTGCCCCATGTTTCAAAGAATAGCTTCGCAATGTGATTGAAAGATAGTAAGAACTTATCAATCTCCTTCTATCATTGCACCTATCTACATCTTTCTTGTTTATAAAATCAAAAATGCAGTTCCCAGTATCTGTCCACGCATATTTCTCTTTAACGGTATTAAAGGAATCGGGGAGGACAAACACGTATTGCCTATTCTTATCTCTTGATGCACCCTCATAAATATGATGCAAATACTCCAAATGATGCCCTGATAAAACAGTATCAAAAATGAGAACTTTTTCCATATTCAACAATTTAGCTTATCAATATATCGTTCTGTATAGTTCTGCATCATTCATCTTTCGCAGCTTTGAACTAAATATCCATGTATAGGCTATCCACATATTCAAATGTAAAAACGAAAAAGACGGAGTTCCCCAAACATATAGAAAAGAGATGCAGATGCAAACATATATCGAAAGCATTTTCATAAATCTGCTATTACTACAGAAAAAACCTAAGCGAAACGCCCTCACGCCCAGTAAAATATAAGGTACGAGGTATAGTAATCCACCTTTTAGTATCATATTACGAAGGCCATTTTCTATACCTGGACGAATAAAACCAAAATCCCCATCATAATATCCCCCTGATACTCCCTTACCAAAAATCCATTTAAAGAGATCTGCCCCCATCTCCTGATTCCACCAATAAAAAACATCCGAGCGAGAATCGGTATCCAATCTATTGAAAAGAACCGAGAACTGAGTATCCGCATTTGATAATACATAATAGGCAAAACTCATTACAAATACAAATAAGTATAACATATTGACAATCTTCCTACCTCGAGGCGCATATCTAATTTTACTGTAAAAAAACACAAGGATGAATACAAGGAATAAAGCAGAAAAACCTCGACGGCCTGCAACCATCAGAATTACCACTCCCAACAGAGTTACAATCAGTGCAGTATTTTTCACTTTTGAAGAAAGAGCATGTTGAATGCATAACAAAAGCCCACAACTCATAATTGCATATCCAACAGCCATCGCCATATTAATATAAATCCCCGAATTATCGCCATAAAAACCGTCATTATCTATATAAATGCTTGCCAATACCAAATTATTCCAGTTCGGAATTGCATAAAGAACCCCTACAGCAGATGTTATAAGCATCCATTTTTGCAAGTAACGTAACTTAAACACTTCTGGCGGGAACATCAGGATTAGGAATAAAAAGGTCGAACCACATCCATTCATATCACGAAATGTTCCTCCGTTAGCTCCATTTACATCAAATCTTATCCACATAAATATCAGCTGGCATATCAAGACCCAATAATACCAAGGTATGACCCGATATCGTATATTATCCAAACATCTATACTTGAAAAAACAACATACAACTAATAATGGACCTACGTAACACAAGAAGCCAAAAGCTTCAAGCCCTGTGCCCCAAGACAACATGTTGCCTATTGCATATAAGAATACTGCCAAGAAGGGCAACTCATACTGAGTATCAAGCATCCTCAAACTATACATAAGAAAAATTGGCCATTAGGAAGATCCTTTTCAAATGTGTACTAAAACTAAATAAGAACCCGAACTAACTTAAAATAATAAGAGGATATTTATACTATGATAAAAGACTCCTCCATCTATCTTCTCACCAAGCGACTCTTCCGCTAAAATAAAAATGCTTCACATGCTTCAGGTACATGCCTGCCAACCACCTCCAAGGCAACAACAGGTATCTTCCGATCTGCTCCCTTCTGCTTTTTTCCTTGTGACGCGAAGGCATGAACGGAATATTCGCAAAGTTCGATTTGGCGACTTCTTCAGGAGGTAATGCCAGCGCACCAAACTCCTTGGCCAACAGGCTAAATACGGACTGGTCATGGCGATGCTCAAGGAAACCGTCCGGATTGGGTGAACAGGATGCCTTGTCCGTTACAAGATCCGGATGAAGTACGCAGATACTGTTCCACTTTGATACAAAAGCCACGCTGTTTTTAGATTTGACAAGGATGAAGTACCCCCCCAAAAATTGATTGGAGTACAGGATATTTCGCTTTTTCCGAGCTCCCAAGAAATCTATTACATCTCCCTTGGAACGCTGATATTCCATTTGATTGTCCTGAAAGGCCAGAATACCCGATTTTGAAGCCATAACCCGGTCTATATATTCTCTCAACCGGCCGATCGCCTTGGCATTATAGTCACAGCCTGCGTCAGAATAGACCAGCACGTCTCCGTCAGCCAGCGTGGCCAGCACCTTCTGGACCAAATAAGATTTCCACCGCCAATAGCCATAACCACGCCTGTAAAGCCATGGTTTCAGCTGCCGTCTGAAATTCTGATCCAAGTCCTTCTCGGTAAAAAAGTAGAACTTGGCAAACAATTGCTTTGTTTCACTGGAAGAGAGAAGCTGCCGCCTCATCCTCTCCAAGGTGCGTGCGAAAGCTGTATTCGCGAATGTGACAAAGACTATCTTATTTTTCCTCTCCATCATCTTTTTCTTTTTCATTATTCTCGGCTACCGACCCGCCACTTTTCTATAAGTCTTCGCCACCATCTGTCTCACCATCAAACGCTCGCCGCCGTTCAGTCCTAAGGCATAAACAAACCCTGCAACGGATACAAACGAAACGCAGAATGAAAGGAGCAGATTGGGCAGTCCTGTCCCTATGTACATTCTTAATACACAGGGGACAATGTAAGACAGCAAAGCTACAGCCACACTGCGCAAGAACACCTTCACCATGAAATCACGCTTGCAAAGCCCTATCAGTCTGGACAACAAGTATAAGCGGATGAGAAGGCCGCATCCTGACATCGCGATGGCGATCATATATATGCTTTCTGCAATAGCCCCCAGTTTGAACGCCACATAGGCCAAGGGAAGGACAGAAATGATCGCCAAGGACGACAAGAGGTTGTAACGCTTGATCTTTCCCGTAGCCTGTGCCGCCACGTCCATCGGATAAGCAAACACATCTATGTACGCAAAAACCAAAAGCAGGCAAAAAAAGGCATTGGCATGAGGAGGGACATTTTTCAGCCACAACGACAGAATATACTCTGAATTCACCATAAAGGGAAGTGACATCAAGAGAATGAGGAAGAATGATATTTTGCAGGTAGTCATGACCAACTTGTGCAGTTCCGCATACTCTCCGGCTGAATAAAGCTTTACAATCTGGGGATTGGAGGCCAACTGGAAACCGCTGCAAAACGAACGGATACCGGAATATGCCTGCATCGCTACTGTATAAGCCGCGTTCAGGATAGGACCGAAGAACATATTGAGCAGCACATTCACCCCTTGTATGAATCCCGTTGTGGAAAGATTATAGACAATGGTCCATCCGGCGAAGCCAAACATCTTTTTGGCCAAGGGGCGGTCCATGGAATACTGCATCCGGGTCTCTCTGTACCGCCTCTTGCATATCACGATGTACACCAATACGTCCATCGTCTGGATAGCGGCCAGAAAAAGGGCATAAAAGAGCAACTTATCCCATGACAGCAAAAACAACAGACCTACAGCCGACAATTTCAACACCGCATCCAGCATTGAAAGCGCGGCAAAAGCCCCCATATCCTCATGCGCGGTAACAGTTGCCGTGTTAGGTACATTGCAGATAGCCAATGCGCATGTGAACACAGAAAGCTGGTATACCCAAAAGGCCACCTCCATACGCTCCACAGGAATGGTCAGCTTATGGTAGAAGAACCATAACCCGACCGTCTCTGCCAGCACTATCAAAATTACGGCAACGAACAGGTGGATAAACATCGCTGTAGAATAAACAGCCCGCACACGCTCCACGTCACCGCGCCCCAGCTCAAAGGTCAGGAACCGCAACGTACTGCCCGACATAGAATTGGTCAAAACACTGATCAAAGCTGTCAGTCCGCCCACTACCGCATATATACCGAAATCGGTCTCACCCAGCACTTGGAGCGTCAGCCGTGAAGTATACAAGGCCAACGACAAAACAAACAACTGCCGGATATACAGCATGCCCGTATTCTTGGCTATGCGTTTATTGTCTATAGAATGGTTGTGGAGACTCCGGTTATTTGACATGAATGTCCGACACAAAACTATTATACATATTGGCAACAAGAGGATTCATCAGTCCCTCCGGAAGATATCCCTCGTATACACCTTGTCCTTCACGTCATCCAGACAGCTGTCGTAGCGGTTCGCGATGATGGCGTGGCTCTGCGCCTTGAAGGCGGCAAGATCGTTGACCACGCGGCTGCCGAAGAACGTCTCGCCGTCGCGGAGGGTCGGTTCGTAAATGATGACTTCCGCCCCCTTGGCCTTGATGCGCTTCATGATGCCCTGGATGCTGCTCTGTCGGAAGTTGTCGGAGTTCGACTTCATCGTGAGGCGGTACACGCCGATCACGCAGCGCTTCTCCTCGGACGGGCTGAAGTCACCTCGGTTATAGTAGTCGTAGTAGCCGGCGCGGTTGAGTACACGGTCGGCTATGAAGTCCTTGCGCGTGCGGTTGCTCTCTACGATGGCCTCTATGAGGTTCTCCGGCACGTCGGCGTAGTTGGCCAGCAACTGCTTCGTGTCCTTGGGCAGACAGTAGCCTCCGTAGCCGAACGACGGGTTGTTGTAGTGCGTGCCTATACGCGGGTCGAGGCACACGCCGTTGATGATGGCGGCGGTGTCGAGCCCCTTCATCTCGGCGTAGGTGTCCAGCTCGTTAAAATAGCTCACGCGCAGGGCAAGATAGGTATTGGCGAAGAGTTTCACCGCCTCGGCCTCGGTCAGCCCCATGAAGAGCTTGTCCACATTCTCCTTGACAGCCCCTTCCTGCAGCAGTGCGGCGAAAGTCCTCGCAGCCTCCGCCAGTTCCCCGGCGCGGTCAGAGACCTCCGCCTTCGGGCTGCCCACGATGATGCGGCTGGGGTAGAGGTTGTCGTAGAGCGCCTTGCTCTCACGCAGGAACTCGGGGGAGAAGATCAGCCGCAGACCCCTTCCGTACCGGGCATAGAGACTCTCGCAATACCCCACGGGGATTGTGCTCTTGATGACCATTACCGCCTGCGGGTTCACCTCGCGCACGAGGTCTATGACCTCCTCCACGTGCGAGGTGTCGAAGTAGTTGCGTACGGGGTCGTAGTTGGTGGGTGCGGCGATGACTACAAAGTCCGCGTCGCTGTAAGCCATGCGGCCGTCGAGGGTGGCGCAGAGGTTGAGTTCCTTTTCCGCCAGATATTTCTCGATGTATTCGTCCTGAATGGGCGAAATGCGGCGGTTGAGTTTCTCCACCTTTTCGGGCACTACGTCTACGGCCTTCACCTGATGGTGCTGCGAGAGCAGCGTGGCGATGCTCAGACCCACATAGCCCGTGCCGGCCACGGCCACTTTGATATCTTCAAAATTGTTCATTGCGGGAGTATATTGCGTTTGAAATAATTCGGATAAAACAGAAATTCAACAGGAACAGAAGCATGGAAAAGCAGAGAACTGCGCCCCTATGCCGCCATCCCGACAGATCATGGCAGATGCTGCGGAACAGGAAAGACGGCCGAAATGCCCGAGCGCTCCAAAGGAAGGCTGCATCACCCTCAGGCCGGCAACTTCACCTCCGCCAAGCGGCTGCCGGCCGCAAAGACGAGGTACTGCATGTGCAGGTGTTCTGCAGGCGAGAGGGTCTGATTGGCCAGACAGAGACAGGCCGCTTCCACGAAGCGGGCCAGTTCGCGGTCTGTGGCCGTGTGTCCCCAGCGGGCGGTGCAGGCGCGGTATTGGGCCATGAGGGCATGGGGCGTAGCGGAGGGCCGCTGTGCGTAGCAGGCATAGGCGGAGTCGCATACACGCCCGTTGTCCAGCTGGGGCAGAGACCCAAAGTCACCGCCGATCACCCAGATGCGGCAGAAAGCCTCCTCCGCTCCCACTCCCGGCCAAGAGCCGTCCGTTCGCTGCGAAGCGGCCCACGCCTTTAGTGTGGCATTGAAATAGTCGCCGCCGATGCTGAACTCATACCGCCTTCCTCCGCCGGCCGAGTCATCCCATACACACCGCGTCAGCGGCTCGCGCTCCAACACATGCAGGACGACTGACGTGGTATGGTAGTCCGCCTCCGCCGGCATCACCTCTGACACCAGCCGCCTGTCGGCCTGTTCCAAAACGTCCTGCAAGGGGAAGATCTTCGTACGCGCCAGCTCATGCAGTCCGGCTGCGAGCCAGGCACGATCGGCGAGGGAGAACGAATTTTCGACACGTCTCCGCAGCTCTGCGCACAAGCCTCCCAGACTTTTGAGAAAGGAGGAATCCTCGCACAGGCCGCTGTCCGAAAGATAAGCCTCCATATAAATAGCGGCCATCAGACGGGCGTACGCCGACAGCGCCTCCGCCGTCATCCCAGCGCAACCTTCCACGCGCAGCACCTCTCCAACAGTCCGGAGTACGAGCGTGTTGTAGTCTCTCTTCACGTAAGGAGTTCGAATTTTTCCGTAAGTTCTGTGTTTCTTCTTCTCTCTACTTGCGCTCAGATGCTCTCCACATCATTGAGTGAAATGCCTGTGACAGCATATCCCAAAGGCTCGACCAATACGCCAATTTGCTGTTTGCCGTCCGGATCTGCGGCTATGTATCCTTCAAACCCCTTCAGGCTGCCGCGCACCACGCGCACGTGGTCGCCCTTGGCGAAAGTGGGTACAAGGTCTACCCGCTCGTCTGACATGCCTATCATGTATTTGAAGCGCCGCAGCTGTTCCTCGGGAATATCCGCAGGCTTCGTTTCATGGGGCATCGAAAGCAGGCGGTAGACGTACATCGTCTTCCTCACGTCCAGTTGCCGGGCGCGCAGTTCCTTCTCCAGAAAATCCCGGGTCTTGGGCCTTTTCACCCCTTCTGCCGAGACAGAGGAATGGCAAAGGCTTTGCGAAATGTTGAAGAAAACCAACGAGGGCGTGATGATGCGCTCTATTTTCTTGCGGCGGTCTTTCCACTGGTGCGTCTCCATCTGTGTAGGAACAAAGGCTTCCATGCCCAACTTTTTGATGTGGTCCACGGCCAGCTTCTCACAGCGCACCCTGACGACCGCCACATTCCAATGGCTCACTACCCCAGCCTGAGCGGTTGGGGCAAACGCTTCGCGGTCGAAAGTCACATCGACTTCCGGGGGAAAGACGTTGCTGTCGGGTATTTCGCGATCTTTCATCTTAGGAGAAACCATCGCCACAGGACTCTTCACGCTCTGTTGGGCAGAGCGAATCCCGAGGGCTGTTCCAAGAGGGAGACAGGGCTTCAAAGCATACTTAAAACGTTCATTTTCATCCCTGTCAAATATCACTCTCTTGGCAAGAGAGGGCTACGGTACGCCAAGATGTTGAAAATGAGAACTTAACGGAACGAGGAAGTTCCTTCGTTTCCCGCAGCCAGCAGGCCGGAAAGGAATCTTCATCGCATTTTCATATTTTGCAAGTGCATATAATTGTTGAAATGCAAAGATTTATTTACTTTTGCCCCACTGATATCCCTCTCTTGCCAAGAGAGCGACAAGTCGGGCAAATTTTTTTCGGATCTCCTGCAAGCGTCCCCTCTTGCTTGCCCCCTTTCTTTGCGGTTCCTTCTTCAGTCCGGTCTCGCTATTTATAAGTGGAGGCGTTGGCCTCCAGCCTTTCATTTTTTTGTCGTACCTTAGCACCGCAAACCAATCCTCTTCCCTTATGAAAAAGATCATGCTGCTTGGCTCGGGCGAGCTGGGCAAAGAGTTCGTCATTGCCGCCCAGCGTCTCGGGCAGCACGTCATCGCATGCGACTCTTATGCTGAAGCTCCCGCCATGCAGGTGGCGGACGAATACGAAGTCTTCTCCATGCTCGACGGCGACGCGCTTGAAAAGGCGGTGCGCAAGCACAGACCCGACATCATCGTGCCGGAAATCGAAGCCATCCGTACCGAGCGGCTCTACGACTTTGAGCGGCAGGGCATACAGGTCACCCCCTCCGCCCGTGCGGTCAATTTCACCATGAACCGCAAGGCCATCCGCGACCTCGCGGCCCGGGAACTCGGACTCAAGACCGCCCGATATTTCTATGCCGGCAGCTGCGAAGAGCTTGCGGCACATGCCGGGGAGATAGGCTTCCCCTGTGTGGTCAAGCCGCTCATGTCCTCATCGGGCAAGGGGCAGTCGCTGGTCAAGAGCCCCGCCGACCTGCAGCGCGCCTGGGAATACGCCATCGGGGGAAGCCGCGGCGACATCGCCGAGGTCATCGTAGAGGAATTCGTCCGCTTCGACAGCGAAATCACGCTGCTGACCGTCACGCAGAAGAACGGCCCCACGCTGTTCTGCCCCCCCATCGGCCACATACAGAAAGGCGGCGACTACCGCGAGAGCTTCCAGCCCGCGTTCATATCGCCGGAACACCTGGCCGAGGCACAGCACATGGCCGGGCAAGTGACAAAGGCCCTCACCGGAGCCGGACTGTGGGGCGTGGAGTTCTTCCTCAGCCATGAGCATGGGGTCTATTTCTCCGAATTGTCTCCCCGTCCGCACGACACAGGCATGGTCACACTGGCCGGCACGCAGAACTTCAACGAATTCGAGCTTCACCTGCGCGCCCTGCTCGGCCTGCCCATCCCATGCGTCAAGTCCCTGCGCATGGGGGCCAGCGCCGTCATCCTCTCTCCCATCGCCAGCCCGGAACCGCCGCGCTACAAGGGGTTGGAACTCACCTGCGAGGAAGACACCGACCTGCGCATCTTCGGCAAGCCCACCACACGCGTAGGACGCCGCATGGGCGTGGTGCTCTGCAACGGCCCGCTCGACGACGACCTCAACGCCCTGCGCGACAAGGCCAAGCGTCTGGCCGCACAGGTCGAGGTGTACTGACCGGACAGCCCCGTTTGACACACGAATGCCCGTCCCCCTTGCACTGCCACCATCATGGTGGCAGTGCAAGGGGGACGGGCATTTTCTTCAGAACTGTATCGGACAAGGCCATGGAGCGCCGGCCGTCTCACGCAAGAAAAGACCGGCGACCCGCCCTGCACGGGTTGTCGCGCCAGACGCACGACCGCAAGAGACGCTGCGCCACGGGACGCGCACCGCTCAGCTGGGCGGGGTGGCGGCCCTTGCGATAGCACTTGCCATCCGGCGCGCCTCGGCCTCATTGTCCGTAAGGGGTGAATACAAACGGGCAAAAGCGCGCAAGAAAGCCAAGCGTTCCTCGCTCGGCGAAGTTTTGACAGGAGTAGAATGACGCATAGGCCGCGAACTGAAGTTTTGTAACCTTGATACGTCCTTACTAACGGCTGTTCAGCACTTTTAGTGTATGGCGACACGGTAAAATGTCCTTCCCCGCATTTTTTCCGCGTCAGCCCGTTCTTACCCGCCCTTTTGCCGTTACTGGCCGACCTGCAGGGAGATGTGGTGCGCCTCGGCCATGCGGCGCATGTTGAGGATGGCATAGCGCATGCGCCCCAAGGCCGTATTGATGCTCACGCCGGTGATCTCAGAGATCTCCTTGAAACTCAAGTCCTGGTAAAAGCGCATATAGACCACCTCGCGCTGGGGAGCGGGCAAATGATCCATCAGCCGGCGCACGTCGCGCAGCACCTGTTCCGTCACCAGCTCGCTCTCGTGGCTGAGATCGGCCATACGCGCACAGGCGTGCCACGCCCGCTCCGCGTCTTCATCGTAGATGAGCACCTCACTCCGCTCGTTGCGGAACTGGTCGATCAGTAGATTATGGGCGATGCGTGTGAGCCATGCGTAGAACTTGCCGCTCTCTTGGTAGCGGCCCTGGCGCAGGGTGGTGATGGCCTTTACAAACGTTTCCTGAAACAGGTCATCGGCCATGTCGCGATTGCGGACTATGTAAGAAATATAGGAATAAAGCCTATTCTGATGGCGCTGCAAGAGCACATCAAATGCCTCATTGCGGCCCTCCATGAAGAACCGTACCAACTCTTCATCGGTACACCGGGTCATGTCTTCCATTACTTGCTATGTTTATACTTTTGATGTCGTGAAGTAATGTTGTCCGATAGGCTTTTCTTTATACAATGATTAAAATGACAGCGCCGGTGCCGCCGTTGACACCCCGCCACAGCCGGAAAATGGCATACACAACCTGCCCATCCGCACTGTTTGTTGAAGCAAAATTAAGGGAATCACGGCTAACTGCCAAACTTCCACACAATAAATCAAAAGAACAGTCGTTACGAACTAACTGCGCCAGACACCCCCGCCCCCATACACCTTATATATAATAGGAGCGCACGCTCCCCTCCCATGCCCGAACCACTTCCATTCACGCCCTATTCGGCATTTCTCTCCCGATGCTTCTCCACCAAGGTACAAAAGCTGCCCATCGACTGCGGTGCCGGCTGCCCGGTGCGCGATGGCAGCGCCGGCACATCGGGCTGCGCCTTTTGCAACGGACGCAGCTTCGTCCCCTCTCCGGCGGGAGCCATCCTCCCGGTGTCCGTACAGCTCGAACGGGGCAAACGTTTCTACAGCAGGCAGGTGCGCGGATACGCCTCCGTCACCTACCTGGCCTACTTCCAGGCCGGCAGCAACACCTATCCTCCGCCTGCCGACATGATGCCCCGCTTTGAAGAGGCACTGGGTGTTCCGGACGTAGGGGGACTTGTCATCGCCACCCGCCCGGACTGCATCACGACCGAATGGACGGACTGCCTCGCCCGGCTGTCGCGCCGCGCCTTCGTCATGGTGGAACTGGGCGTGGAGTCCGTCTCCGATGAGGTGCTGCGCAGTATCGGCCGCGGACACGACACCGCCGCCTCACGCCGGGCCATCCTCGCGCTGGACTCCTGCGGCATACCTGTCGGCGTCCACACCATCCTCGGGCTGCCCGGCGAAACCCGCCACAGCCTGCTCGACCAAGCCCGCTGGCTCTCCAAACTGCCCGTCAGCACGCTCAAGCTCCATCAGCTGCAGGTGCTGCGCGGCTCGCAGTTGGGAGCGGCCTACGCCGCCAATCCCCGGAACGTGCCGGTCCTGGACGCACCTGCCTATGTCCGCCTCGTGGCCGACTACCTCGAACGGCTTCATCCGCGCATCGCCATCGACCGGTTCGTGTCGCAAGCACCTCCCGCCGCACTTATTGCCCCGCGCTGGGGACTGAAAAACGATGCCGTCACCCGTCTTGTGACCGATGAGCTGAACCGCCGCCAGAGCTTCCAAGGCCGCCTCCTCGATCTGCTGTAAACACCCGCCGGCATTCCTACGCCATCCCGCACCGTCTGCCGGCACGTGAAGAATCCCCTTTTGTAGGTAGTGGCAAACTGCCTCTCCGGCAGAGGGAAGCCCAAAAGTTATCGCTAATTTTGCCGTAGCGAAGACCGCCCCCCGTCCCGACACGTGACGGACGCCGCCACGAGCGGCAGGGCAGGTGGCGCATTCGCCGCGCACCGGCTCCGAACCGCCCCCAAGCGACCCGGACTCCCCAAGCCCCCTTCCCGACTCAATTTCAAGTCTTGAATTATATAATTCAAGTCTGTATTTATATATTTCAAGTCCTTATTTATATATTTCAAGACTGTATTTATATAATTCAAGACTTGAAATTGAGTCAAGGCCCGTGATTGGGGAGCAGGCAAGGCTTCCTGCGCCGCCAAGAAAGGAGAACGCCGGCCCGCCCAAGGGCTATCGGGCAGACCACAGCACCGGTTCCTCACCATGCGCCCAGCCGGCTGAAAACCCATGCCGCGCCGCCTCTTACAGACATCCTGACTATCCATGAGCGCCCCATTTTCCAGAGAGGCGCTCCCACCTTCACCCACCCCCATGAGCAACGAACGATTCCACATCCTCACCCCCGCCTCCCCCCGAGGGGCTTCCCTGACCGAACAGGCAGACGACCTCCACCACCAACTGTCGGCCCTTCAGAAGCGCCACGGCTTGGACACACTGCTACAAGCCCGCCTCTACCTGTCCGACGCCGCCAACCAGTACGAACCGCTCCGGCAACACCAACTCGTGGACGACCTGACAGCCACAGGCGTTTTCACCTACATCGAGCAGCCCCCGCTGAACGGACACAAGCTGACCCTCCTCCTTTGGTTCGCCGGCGAGAAAGTCCTCACGCGCCAGACGACCCGACTGCCCGACGGCGCTCTGAGCGTCATCGATACGGCTGAGGGCTTGTCCTACGTGGTACAGACCGTACGGTGGAACGCCGCACAAGCCGCCCAGACCGACGCCTACGAACAGACAGCCGGAGCATTCAAGTCACACACGGACCGGCTGGCGGCTCTCGGCATGAACCTGAAAGACCATTGCCACCGCACGTGGATCTACGTCCGCGATGTGGACCGCCACTATGCGGCGGTCGTCAAGGCGCGCAACGACCTCTTCGACCGTGAGGGGCTCACCGCCGACACGCACTACATCGCCTCGACAGGCATCGGCGGCGCCACAGAGCCGCGCGAATCGCTGGTGGCCATCGACTTTCTCTCCGTCAAGGGATTGCGTCCCGAACAGGTGGGCTACCTGCACGCCACGGACTACCTGAATCCCACCCGCGAGTACGGCGTGGCCTTCGAGCGCGGCACCTGGCTCGACCTGCCCTCGGGCCGCCACTTCTTCATCTCGGGCACGGCCAGCATCGACCGCCACGGCGACTGCCTGCACCGGGGCGACGTGCTGACACAGGCCGGCCGTCTGTTTCTCAACATCGAGAAACTGCTGGAGGACGGGGGAGGCTCGCTCTCCGAGGTGGGCTACTTCATCGTCTACCTGCGCGACGTGGCCGACTATGCCGCCATCAATACCTACCTGCATCTGCGTTTCCCCCACACGCCCTTCCTCATCACCGAGGCCCGCGTATGCCGTCCGGAATGGCTCATCGAAGTGGAGTGCATCGCCGTACGTCCCTGAAAGAAACCGAACTTACCCCCTCCTTACCATGTTCCTGCCCATGCGAGCCCGCTCCGCACCGGCAGTTTTTTCCATCGCACGCCGTGAGTGCATGAACGCTTATCACTCTTTTTGGGTATAGCCAGTCCGGACGGTTCTGCCTATCTTTGCCGTTCAAATTCAGACCTTGCCTTCGTCAAGGTGGCCTGCCGGACTGTTCCGGGCATCCGTTCCCGCAGAGGAAGAGACCCCTCCGCGAGATCCGGCAGGCTTCAACCCCTACCGCGCTCTTATGCCCCTTGCACATTACCTACTGAGAAAAGCATATCTCATGGCCGCTGTCCTGCTCTGCACGCTGTCGGCCTACGGACAAAACAACGCCATTACCGCCACTGTCGCCGATGCAGAAACCAAGCAACCGCTCATCGGGGCTTCCGTCCGAATCGTCACCACACCTAAAACACCCCCAGCTTCATCCGCCCGACAGGGCAAAACTACCATCACCGACGCCAACGGCGCCTTCAGCCTGCCTGCGGCGGAGGGCACGTGGGTGGAAATCAGCTATCTCGGCTACACGCGCCGGCGCGTCAAACTGTCGAACCACGCCACCTATCTGCTCAAGACATCGGCCACGCAGCTGGGCGAGGTGTACGTCACGGCCACCGAATCGCGCAGCCTGACCAGTGCCTCCAACATCAGCAAGCATGCCATGGAGCACCTACAGCCGTCGAGCTTCACCGATGTGCTCGAACTGCTGCCGGGCGGCATGGCACGCGACCCGTCGCTCTCCACCCCCAACACCATCCGTCTCCGCGAAGTGCCCATCTCGAGTTCCAACTATGCCACCTCCTCGCTCGGTACGGCTTTCGTTGTGGACGGTGCGCGCATCAGCACCAACGCCAACATGCAATATCTGGCCGGGGCGTACGACAACACCTCCACCTCCCGCGACTTCACCAATGAGGGAGTGGACATGCGTTCCATATCGACCGACGACATCGAAAACGTGGAGATCGTGCGCGGCATACCCTCCGTTGAATACGGAGACCTGACCAGCGGACTGGTCAAGATCAACCGCCGCCGGGGAGGACACGACCTCTCCGCCCGCTTCAAGGCCGACATGGACACCAAGCTTTACTACCTGGCCAAGGGACTGGAATGGAAGCCCCGCGACCTCTCGCTCAACCTCAGCGCAGACTGGCTCAGCAACCGTGCAGACCCCCGCAACCTGCTCGAGACTTACTCGCGACTGACCATCTCCGCCCGTCTGTTCAAGAGATGGAAGTCCACCCGCTACGCTACCGAGCTGTCTGTAAACACCGACTACGGCGGCTCGTTCGACAAGTCCAAGGTGGATCCCGAACTCAACTACGGCGGGGTGGACAAATACAACAGCGACTACAACCACTTCGCCACAGACCTCACACTGCGCCTGCTGTCGGCACGTCCGGGCACCTTCTTCCGCAGCCTGACGGCCAACACCTCCTTTTCGATAGACAAAAACCGGCTGGAGCGCACACGCCTGGTGCAGCTGGACCGTGCCACACCCGCCGCCACCTCCACCGTCACGGGGGAGAGCGACGCCATACTCATCACTCCCTACACCTATACGGCCACGCAAACCGTGGACGGCAGGCCCTTCAGCGCCTATGCCAAGCTGCAGGCCGACTTCGCCGTGCCCCGCATGGGACGCGCCAGCTTGCGGCTCAAGACCGGAGCCGACTGGCAAGCAGACAAAAACTACGGCGACGGACAGGTGTTCGACCCCCTGCACCCGCTCTATCCCAGCACCTCGGCCCGTATGCGTACGTACAAGTCGATACCGGCCTCCCACCTGGGCGGACTCTACGCCGAGGCCAATGCGGGCCTGCCCATAGGTCCTCTGCGGCTGGACGTGCAGGCCGGCGTACGGGCGGAGGCAATGCTGCACCTGCCGGATAACTACCTCCTGCACAACAAGCTCTACGCCGACCCGCGCCTCAACCTCGGACTCAACTTTCCCTCCATCTCCGTGGCCGGACGGGAGCTGCTGCTGCGCCTCGCGGGCGGTGTCGGGCAGCACACGAAGTTTCCGACCCTCGACCAGCTCTACCCCGACCCGGCCTATATGGACATCGTGGAACTCAACTACTCCCACCCGGTCAAGGAATACCGCCGCGTTTACCTGCAGACCTACGTCATAGACCCGACCAACACGGAGCTGCGCCCGGCACGCAACCTGAAGTGGGAAGTGTCGGTCGATGCCAACTGGTGGGGAAACCGTCTGACAGTCACCTACTTCAAGGAAAACATGACTTCGGGTTTCCGCTCCATGCCCATCTACGCCCCTTATACGTACAAGAAATTCGACACTTCCGGCATAGACGCCAACACCCTCACGGGGCCGCCCGATGTGAACACGCTGCCCTACACGCTCTGGACCGACCTGCGCGCCTATTACCGCACAGGCAACGGCAGCCAGACGCTCAAGCAGGGCGTGGAACTCACTTTGTCCACCATGCGTTTCCCCGTGGTCAACACCCGACTGACCGTCAGCGGCGCGTGGTTCAAGTCGGAGTACCGCAACTCACAAAACATCATGGAGCGCCCCTCGAACGTCGTGGGCGGAGCGCAGGTGAATGCCGTGGGCATCTACAAGGATGACGACGGATACATCCGCGAAATGTACAATACAAACTTCACCTTCGACACGGACCTGCCCAAGCTCGACATGGGGCTGTCCGTCTCCGCGCAGTGCATATGGCTTACAGCCAGCCAGAGCATGCCCAAGCAAAATGTCCCCCTGCAATACATGGACAACAAGGGCAACATCCTTCCCTATACCGAAGCGGAGGCCAACGACCCCGTACTGCAGTTTCTGATCAGAACGTACAACTCTTCGCTCTACGAGCGGCAGACGGTGCCCTTCAGCATGAACGTCAACCTGAAAGCCACCAAGCGGCTGCTCTCAGACCGGCTGATGATTGCTCTGTTCGTCAACAAGCTCTGGGACGCGCACCCCGACTACGTGCGCAACAACTTCAAGATACGGCGCTACGTAACGCCCTACTTCGGGCTGGAACTCAACGTCAAGATATAAGGCTCCCGCAAGGAGCCCATAGATAACAGATAAGACATGCCCTTCTTCCGACAACTTGCCATCGTCCCGCACGGCCTTTGCGCACTGCTGCTTCTGGCACTGCCGCTGCTCGCCATTTCCTGCCACGAGGACCATGATGACTACTATACCACCGTACACGTAAACATACAGATGCCTGAGGGCTACACCGCAGAGCAGATGCAGGGGACGGTCAAACTGACCAACCTGAACAACAAGCAGGCTTACTCCACCTCCGTCTTTGACGGTACCACGGCCACGCTCGAGGTACTGCGCGGCGTATATGCGGCCGACGTGGAAGGCTCGCTGCGCTACACCGACGCCGAAGGGGCGGCACACGCGGGAAATTTCCGCGCGGCCACCCCGCACTGCGAAGTATTGCAGCACCCCGCCTCCGTGACGCTCGACATCATCTTCATGTAACAACCCCCACTCTCACCGGCACATGAAACTGCGCTTAACCATCCTTCTTCTCTCGCATCTGCTTTTCGGACTGGCGGCAACGGCTGACGGAGTCGGGCAAGCCGCCCCCACAGTGCGGGACACACTCCCCGCCCTTCAGGAGCACCAGTACCTGTGGGGCGACATCCTGTGGGGCAAAAGCAAAAACCCTGCACTGATGCAACGCCGCTACCGTTCCTCCCACTCTGAAATAGCCCTCGGCATCAACCACAGCAAGAGCAACAGGGCCGCCATTCTCCAACTGGGCGACGGGCACACGCTGGGACAAGTGGAAGCCTCCTCATACCTGCACCTGAACCCGCGCAACACCGTCTGGGGCGAAGCCTCCTACCGCACCGGCACACGGCGGCACATCGTGTGGAACTCCACCGCCGACTACCTGCTGCTCTACCCACACGTGATGGCGGACACGCTGGGAGGAAACCTCACCAACGAACGCTATACCTTCACGGGAGGATGGGCCGGACGCACGGGGCAACGCACCACAATAGGGGCGGAAATGAGATTCCGGGCCGAACACGAATACCGCACCTACGACCCGCGCCCGCGCAGCATCGTGACGGACATGACGATACAGCTCGGAGCTGCCTATGACCTGCGGAAATACACCGCTGCCGCCAACGCCGGACTGCGGTTCTACAAACAGACCAACTCCGTGAGCTTCTTCCGCGAGGCCGGGGTCATACCCGAATACCAGATGGTCGGGCTGGGGACAGACTACAAGCGCTTTTCCGGCAGCAACGCCTCAGCCTATTACAAGGCTACCGGCATGGTGGCGGGACTGGACTTCAGACCGTCCGGCGAAACCGGACTTTTTCTCTCTGCGCGCTATGACTTCACGCCCTACAAGCGCATCCTTCCCAGATACAACGCCCTCCCACTGACCACACTCTACGTGCAGCAGATCGAGGCCGAAGGAGGATGGAAGCAGCAGAAAGGGCGCTGGGGATACAGCCTGACGGCAGACGTGAACCATGAGCGGCGCACCGGCGACGAACACATAGCAGGCAACTCGTCCGGCTCTGAGTACCGCATCGTGGATATCCTCACCATGTACCACTCCTCGCAGACCACCTACCGGATCAACGCCGCCCTCACGCACACCACCCGTCAGGACAGCTGGACAGCCTGGGTGCGCGGAGGCTACGTCAACTCTGCCTCGCGCTACGAGACACCCGCCCGCCACATGAACTGGCGCAAGGCGTTTGCGGAAGTGCAAGGCCAATGGATGCACCGGTTCAAGGGAGGAAGCCTGCTGGCCTGCCGGGTCAACGCCGCAGCCTGCCACAACCTGGACAGGGACATGCTGATGCCCTACGCCAGCATGGACAAGGCCAGCACCGCCCTGATGGATCACACCTACGCCTCGCTGACGGCCAACTACTACACCGCCGGCGCTGAAATGCGGATCGACATTCCCCTGCCGACCCAAAAGCGCTACGCGCTCTTCGCTCTTGCCGGAGGAAGCTATACCCAAGACAACGGAAGCTATCACCGCTACACCACGCATGCAGCGGTGGGCCTCACGTTCTGATTTCAAACCGAACTATTCTTTTTATACATTTATCAATCATTTATTCAACCAATGAGACATCTTTCACTCTCTATTCTGGCACTGGCCCTGGCTGGACTGGCCTTTACCTCGTGCAGCAACGATGACCCCATCACGCCGCCCGAAACGCTGACCACCAAATATGCCGTGACCCTGGACATGCCGCTGAACGTCAAGGACGCCAAGATGACCTCTGCCAGCGCCACACTGACCAATGTCGCTACAAAGGAGACCTACACTACCTCGAATTTCCGCCAGAACGGCACCCAATACGCCGACACGCTTGAAGTGCCCTACGGAACTTACAACATCTCTGTAGAAGGCAACATCAGCTACGCTTTTGACGACACCACGACCGTGTCATCTCCGGTCAAGTCGGCCCGTGAGAACGTAAGCATCAGCAACGACGCCGCTTCGCACAGCGTAACGATGGCGCTCAACACATTCCGCGCACAGGACGGACTGGTCATCTCCGAAATATTCTACACCGGCACGCTGACCCCGGAAGGGAAGCAGTACAGCGATGACCAATATTTCAAGATCGCCAACAACAGTGACAACACACTCTATCTCGACGGACTGGCCATCGTGGAATCGGCCTTCATGACGGTGGACAAGCAGGACTATACGCCCAACATCATGGACAAGGCCATGACGGTTGACGCCGTTTACTGCTTCCCCGGTACAGGCAAGGATCACCCCATCGAACCGGGCCAGGAAGTGGTCGTAGCGCTCAATGCCAAGAACCACAAGGAGTTCAACCCCAACTCGATAGACCTGAGCAACGCTGACTTTGAAATCTATGACGAGTCGCAGAACCCCTCATTCACGGATGAGGACAACCCGAACGTGCCCAACATGGTCAACTGGTATGACTACTCCGCCTCTTACTTCACACTGCACAACCGGGGCTTCAAGAGCTATGCCATCGGCCGGCCGACCGTTGACGCCAACACGTTCATCAATGACTACAAATACACCTACAAGTGGGTATTCAGCTATGGCGAATACACGTTCGACATGGATGATGAGGGCTACAAGTTCCCCAACGACTGGATCGTAGACGCCGTGAACCTGAGCATCGAGTCCGACTTCCAGTGGCTTGTCACCTCTCCTTCACTCGATGCAGGATGGGCACACTGCGGCAACGTGGATCACGACCAGAACCGTTACGGCAAGGCCGTGGTGCGCAAGAAGGACGGAAACAAGTGGGTGGACACCAACAACTCCACCAACGACTTCGAGAGCGATGCCAAGCCGACGCTCCTGAAATAGGCTCTGCCGAAAACACGTAACGTGAACAACCCGTAAAAACACTGCCACCCGCAACGGGGATGACGACCGCCATCCCCGAAGCGGATGGCAGTCTTCGGGTTTTTACCGCCTCCATATTTTACAACCAGCTATATTCTATGAAACTAAGATTTCTCAAGCCGCTGCTGCTCACACTGGCGCTGATCGCCACCGCCGTGCAGGCACAGCAGTTGCCGCTTGACCCGGTAGTGCGCAAGGGGACGCTCCCCAACGGACTCACCTATTACGTGGCGCGCAACACGCAAACCCCCAAAGTGGCGGATTTCTACATCGCCCAGCGTGTGGGTTCCATCCTCGAAGAGCCGCGCCAGCGCGGCCTCGCCCACTTTTTGGAGCACATGGCCTTCAACGGCTCAAAGCATTTCCCCGGCGGGAATGACAGCAACCAGTCCATCGTTAAATGGTGCGAAAGCGTGGGCATCAAGTTCGGCGCCAACCTCAACGCCTACACCAGCATCGAGCAGACTGTATACAACATCTCCGCAGCTCCTGTCGTGCGGGAGGGTGTGATAGATTCCTGCCTGCTCATACTGAATGACTGGAGCCACGACCTGTCGCTGAACGACAGCGAGATAGACAAGGAACGCGGCGTCATACGGGAGGAATGGCGCTCACGCCGCGCCGGCATGGCCGTGCAGAGGCTGATGGAAGAGGCACTGCCCGTCATGTTCCAAGGCTCCAAGTATGCCGACTGCATGCCTATCGGCAACATCGACATCATCAATAACTTCCCCTACAAGGACCTGCGCGACTACTACCACAAATGGTACCGCCCCGACTTGCAGGCCATCATTGTGGTGGGCGACATCGACCCCGCGAAGATTGAGCAGAAGATCAAGAACCTGTTCGGCAGTATCCCCGCACCGGTCAACCCCGCCAAACGCGAGTACTACCCTGTGCCCGACAACGAGAAGATGATCGTATTCACGGCAACCGACAAGGAGCAGCCCACAGTCAACTTCTCCCTCTACATGAAGCGCGACGCCACGCCGCGTGACCAGCGCAACACGCTCGCCAACTACGCCGACGGCTACAAGGCATGGCTCATACGCAGCATGCTCAACGACCGTATGCAACTGCTGTACAAGGTGGCCAATCCGCCCTTCATGTCCGGATCCGTGCGTGACGGCTCTTTCTTCGTGGCCTCAACCAAGGATGCCTTCAACGTATCCGCCATGCTCAAGCCCGACAATGTGCTGCCCGGCATTAGCGCCCTCATGGGCGAGGTTGAACGCGCCCGACAGCACGGGTTCACCCAGACGGAGCTGGACCGCGCCAAGGCCGAACAGATGCGCTTCGCCCGCAACGGCTATGAGGACCGCGACAAGCGCCGCAACGGCCAAATCGTCAGCGCCTGCGTGAGCAACTTCACCGACGGAGAACCCATGCTCTCGCCCGAAGAGGAGCTGAACATCGTAAAGCAGCTGGACGCTTCCGTCACACTGGCCGATGTGAACGCCGCCACCCGAGAGCTGATCACAGACCGCAACCAGGTGGTCACCATCTATGGCCCGACGAAGAACGGCTTTGTCATGCCCTCCCACAAGGAGATTGAGAAGGCCATCCTCACCGCACAAGCCCAACAATACCCGGCCTACAAGGAAGCCGCCCTGCCCACCTCTCTCATGCCCCGCAAGCCCAAGGCCGGAAAGATCACCAAAGAGGAGCAAGGGCCGCACGGATATACGAAGCTCACACTGTCAAACGGCATGAAGGTATATGTCCGCCCCACAGACTTTGAGGCCGATGACATCAGCATGCGCTTGTTCAGCCTCGGCGGACGCTCGCTCTACCCCGATGCCGACGTGCCGAGCCTCACCTACCTGGCCTCGACCATCGGCGCCAGCGGCGTGGGACAATTCGATGAGATCACACTCGACAAGATGCTGGCAGGAAAAACCGTCAGCGTATCGCCCTACATCGGCGAGGAGACCGAAGGCGTCAGCGCCTCTTCGGGCAAGGCCGACCTGCCTACCATGCTCGAGCTGACACACCTGTACTTCACAGCTCCGCGACGCGATGAGGAGGCGTTCAACAGTCTGATGAACCGCCAGCGCTCCTTCCTGCGCAACCGCGATGCCAGCCCGATGGTAGCTTACAACGACTCCATCAAGGCTGCGCTCTACGGACACAGCGAGCGCACCGCCCCCGTGACGGTGGCCACGATAGACAAGGTCAGCCTCGACCGTATCATGCAAATCTACAAGGAGCGCTTCGCCGACGCTTCGGACTTCACCGCCGTCATCACCGGCAATGTGGACATGAAGACCCTGCGCCCGCTCATCTGCACCTATCTCGCCTCCCTGCCGGCCACGCACCATCCCGAACAGCCGGGTCCCTACCAGCAGGAGATACGTCCGGTGACAGAGACCCACTATTTTGAGAAGGAGCAGGCCACACCCGCCACGACCACACAGATATTCCTCACCGCGCCGCTCGCCTATACCGCCGACAACGACCTGAAGCTCGACGTGCTCGGCCAGCTGATGCGCATGGTCTACACGCAGAAAGTGCGCGAGGAAAAGGGCGGCACGTACGGTGTGAGCGTATCAGGCGACTTCCAGCGCTATCCGCAGCCTGAGGCCATCATGAAGATCAGCTTCCGCACGGATCCCGAGAAGTACGCAGAGCTGATTCCCATCATCTACGCCGAACTGGAGCGGATGGCCCAAGAAGGCCCCGCACAGGCCGACCTTGACAAGGTGAAGGAGTATGAGCTGAAGACCTACGGGCAGGTGGAAGTGATGAACGACTACTGGCACTACATCATGTACACGCAGCTGCTCGACGGCGTGGACACGGACACCGACTACAAGGAACGCGTCAAGGCGCTCACCGTAGAGGGCATCCGCGACTTGGCCAAGCAGATATTGGCCGCCAAGCGGCGCATTGAAGTGACCATGAGCGCACCGGCCGCCAAATAACCTTCCCCCTGTCACAGAGATGTGCATGGTCGCATCTCTGCAACGGGGACAAACAAAGCGCTCCCGCTATTCCGGATTCATTTCCGGCATAGCGGGAGCGCTTCATTTATAGGAATAGAAACGGGGAAGCTCCCCGTCATGCATCGGCTGACACGGCTGACGGGGAAAGATGCTTCTGCAGGAAAAGCTCCATGGCCCGGTAAAAGTCGAAACGGTTTTCCTGATTCTGGAATCCGTGTCCCTCGTTGTCTTTCACCATATACTCGACTTCCACCCCCCTACGGCGCAACGCCTCCACCATTTGGTCGCTCTCGGCCTTGTTCACACGCGGGTCGTTCGCCCCTTGCGCGATGAGCAGGGGCGCCTGGATGCGGTCGGCGTGCAAGGCGGGCGAGGTGGCTTCCAGCTGCGCACTGTCTGCTACAGGGTCGCCCACCTGTTCATGCATCATCTCCAGCATCGGCCGCCAATAAGGCGGGATCGTCTGCATGAAGGTCTTCAGGTTGCTCACCCCCACATAGTCGATGCCACAAGCATACAGCTCGGGCGTAAAGCACAGACCGGCCAGCGTGGCATAGCCGCCGTAACTGCCACCATAGATGGCCACGCGGGCGGGATCGGCTATGCCTTGCCCGATGAGCCAGCGCACCCCGTCAGTGACGTCGTCCTGCATCTTCAGCCCCCACTGCTTGTAGCTGGCCTCCAAGAAATGGCGGCCATAACCCGTCGACCCCCTGAAGTTCATCTGGAATACCGCATATCCCCTGTTGCTCAGAAACTGGCACTCGGATGAGAAGCCCCACGTGTCGCGCGCCCAAGGCCCGCCGTGCGGATGCACCACTACGGGGAGGTGGCGGGCGGTCTCAGGAGTCAGCCCGTCGGGCAGCGTCAAGTAAGCTTCGATGTGCAAACCGTCGCGGCTGGTATAGCTCACGGGGTACATGGCATTCATCTCCCGTTCCTGGAGCCAAGGCGCCAGATCGGCGATGTGCGTGGCCGCATCTGTCCGCGTGTCGTAAAGCCAATAGGCTCCCCGCGTACGGTCACCGCCCACATAGACCAGGTATTTCTCCTCCGCCTTGTCCGTATCGGCCACGCCAAAACGGCGGTCGGGAAACAGTTCCTTCAAGCGCCCACGCAGGGCACGCTCCTGCTCGTCAAAAAAATGGCGGACCGGCTCTTTGTGCCCTGTGCAGTAAACGCTCAGCAATTTTTTGCGCTTGCGGGAATAGCTGATGCTGGCTATGTCATAGCGGTCGTTCTCATAGAGCAGTTCGAGTTCCTCACAGGTCGCGGGGTTCATCCTCACAAGCACCGTCTTGTCACGCCCGAGATTGGTGGCGGCATACACCTCACGGTCATCGGGCGTGAAGTCCATGAAGCTGACCACATCGCGGAAGTTGGTCGTGAGTACGGGGCGGAACTCTTCCTCCTCGCGCTCCCGGTAAAGAATCTGCGTGTTCACACCGTCCACAATCGCCGTAGCCACACGCAAGCGTCCCTGATGGTCGGTCATCCATCCCTGTATGTTCCCGGGATTCTCTGCCAGCAGGCTCAGCTCTCCCGTATCCAGGTTGAGACGGTAGGGATCGAACACTTCGGGGTTCCGCTTGTTGAGACCGATCAGTACGAACCCGGGCTGGTCTTCCAAGTCATCGATCAGACTCGTCCGCACACCGGGAAACGGCGTGTAGCTCCGCAGATCACTTCCGTCCGGACGGACACCGAACAACTGATAGTTCTCATCGCCGCCCACATCCTTCATAAACAGCAGACGGTCATTGTCGGCCCACATATATCCCGCCACGCTGCGCTCCCTCTCGTCGGTCAGACGCAAGGGAACACCGCCATCCTGCAAGGGGCGGACGAACACGTTGAGGCGGTCGTGATATGGAGCCATGTACGAGACATAGAGGCCGTCAGGCGAAAGCTGATAGGCAGTACGCTCGGAATTACGGAAAAAATCTTCCAGGGGGATTTGTCGTATCATATATATAAGGGGTGAGAATACCGTATGCAGGAAAATACTTCGAACCAGCCACCTCCCTGTCCGATGCCAGGGTCAAAGGCTGGTATGAAGCATTCTGCGAAAAGGCAATTTGAACAAATATTTTTCTGTCTTCTTGCTTCGGGAAACGCAAAAATAGGGTATTTTTCCGTATTTAGCCCGCGATTTGCCCGTCTAAAAGTACGCACTTACTTTTGCACCCGTCAATCATTCCAACCAACGCTAAAACTTTAACTATGACAGCGATACACACAAACGCCCCCTTCCGCGCAGACATCGTAGGAAGCTTCCTGCGTCCGGAAAAGCTCAAGGAAGCGCGCAGACAATTTGCAGAGAGAACCATCACTGCCAATCAGCTTCAGGCCGTAGAGGACGCGTGCATCACCGAACTGGTCAAGAAGCAACATGCCGCCGGCCTGCACGTAGCCACTGACGGAGAGTTCCGCCGCAGCTATTGGCACCTCGACTTCTTCTGGGGGCTGCTGGGCATCGAGCACAATGTGCTGAAGCGTGGCTACCTCTTCCACGATGAAGAGACCCGGGCAGACTCCGCACGCCTGCGCGGCAAAGTCTCGTTCAACCCGGAACACCCCTTCCTACAACACTTCAGTTTCCTCAAACAGGCAGCAGAAAACGATGTGGTGCCCCGCCAGACCCTCCCCGCCCCTGCACAACTCTATGCCGAACTGCTGCGTGACACCAACGCGCAGGAGATCGGCAAGTACTATACCCATACAGCCGACCTGGTAGCAGACATCTGCAACGCCTACCGCCAGACCATCCTCGCCCTCTATGAGCTTGGATGCCGCAACGTGCAGCTCGATGACTGCACCTGGGGCTGCATCTGCGACAAGAAATTCTGGGAAAGCATGGCCGGACAGGGGTTCAACCTGAAAGAACTTCTTGACACCTACCTGACCCTCAACAACGGCGCTATACGCGACCTGCCGGCCGACCTCGTGGTCAACACCCATGTCTGCCGCGGCAACTACCACTCCACCTGGGCGGCGCAGGGTGGATATGAGCCTGTAGCTGAACCGCTCTTCGGCCATGAAAACGTACGAGCCTACTACCTCGAATTCGACACGGACCGCGCCGGCGGTTTCGAGCCGCTCAAGTACGTTTCGGGCAACAAGAAAGTCGTACTCGGCCTTATCACCTCCAAATTTCCCCAGCTTGAGGACAAGGAAACCGTGAAAGAGCGCATCCGGCAGGCAGCAGCCATCGTTCCGCTCGAAAGGCTCTGCCTCAGCCCGCAGTGCGGATTCGCATCTACCGAAGAAGGCAACCAGCTCACGGAAGACGAGCAATGGGCCAAGATCCGGCTCGTACAGGAAATTGCCCGCGAAGTGTGGGGAGAAGACTAACCCCCGCCTGCCAACCAACAGCGACGCAGCAAGCCTGCCCCACCATTCTGCGGGGCAGGCTTGCTGTCGTCAAGGCCGGCCGGACAGGCCCGGCACAGCCGGATGGGCTGTCCCTATATGCAAAAAAGGGAAAGTCAAAACTTGGCGGCGTGGGGTGAAATGCCTACTTTTGTTTCCATAAGCCGCGCCCAGGCCATCCCAACAAGCTCATGGCATCCGGCCTGCAGGATTCTTGCATCAGACAAGCTGCGCCCCGGCATTTCCCCCGGGCCGGCTTGACAGTTCTACCCCCGGCAGGCATGATGCCCGCCAAGGCCGGAAAATGAGGACAGGCCATCGCACAGAACGATCCGGCCATTGCCCGGCACACCTCCTTATCCCCATCCATTCCCCCTTTCTTATGCCACTCATTTCCCCCTCACTGCTGTCTGCCGACTTCGGCAACTTACAGCGCGATATCGAAATGCTCAACGACAGCGAGTGTGACTGGTATCACCTTGACGTGATGGACGGCGTATTCGTCCCGAACATCTCATTCGGCTTCCCCGTCATGCAGGCCATGGCACAGCACGCAAGCAAGCCCCTTGACGTACACCTGATGATCGTACAACCCGAAAAATTCATCCGCGAAGTGAAAGCGCTGGGAGCCAAGATCATGAACGTGCATTATGAGGCGTGCATCCACCTGCACCGCGTCATCCAGCAAATCAAGGCTGAAGGCATGATGGCGGGGGTGACCCTAAATCCCCACACGCCCGTAGCCTGTCTGGAAGAGATCATCGGCGATCTGGATCTGGTCATGCTCATGTCTGTCAACCCCGGATTCGGCGGACAGAAGTTCATAGAGCACTCCCTCGACAAGACCCGCCGCCTGCGCGAGCTGATAGAACGCACCGGGTCGAAAGCCTTGATAGAAATCGACGGTGGGGTGAACCGCCGGACGGGGGCCGCACTGGTCGAGGCCGGAGCGGATGTGCTGGTGGCCGGGTCCGCCATTTTCAAAGCGCCGGACCCTACAGCCGAAATCGCCGCCCTGAAAAGACTGTAACGGCAGAACCGCTTCTGAAATAAAAAATCCATAGATCAAACGGGGCATCTTCCGCCTCCATCCTTTATCCATATGACGCTCCCTCCCCTTCTCTCTCCCGAAGAACTCGACACCTTGAAGCAAGCCATCGGGCAAGCGCAGCACATCGTAATCTGCGCCCATCGCGGCCCCGACGGCGACGCCGTAGGGTCTTCGCTCGGATGGGCCGACTACCTGCAGTCATGCGGCAAGGACGTACGTATCGTACTGCCCAATCCCTTCCCCGATTTCCTGCGCTGGCTTCCCAAGTCACATCTGGTACAGTTCTTCGTGCGCCACGAAGCTGCCGCCACTCCCATCATACAGGCGGCCGACCTCATATTCTGTCTGGATTTCAACGGGCTGCAACGCCTGCAGGAGATGCAGCAGGCCGTCGCGCAGGCACCGGCCACACGGATCATGATCGACCACCATGAAGACCCCGACCGGGACATGGCAAGTCAGGTCATATCCTTCCCCGCCATGTGCTCCACGAGTGAAATCATCTTCCGCCTGATATACCAGCTCGGAGGCTATGAGCCAATGAGCAAGCAGGCGGCCACCTGCATCTACACCGGCATGATGACCGACACGGGCGGCTTTACCTACAACTCCAACAAGCCCGAAATATACCAGATCATATCCCTGCTGCTGGCCAAGGGCATCGACAAGGACAAGATATACCGCAACGTCTTCAACGTCTACTCCCCCGACCGAATGCGCCTTACGGGGTACATCCTATACGAGAAGCTCAAATTCTACGCCAACAACCGTGCCAGCCTCTTCACGCTGACACGGGAGGAGATGAAGCGCTTCAAGTTCGTACGCGGCGATACCGAAGGACTGGTAAACCTCCCCCTGCAGGTCAAGGACATGAAGCTGAGCATCTCTCTGCGCGAAGACACCGAACGCGATGTGGTACGCATCTCCCTGCGCTCCGTTGATGACTTCCCGTGCAACAAGATGGCCGAGGAATTCTTCCAGGGCGGCGGACATCTCAACGCCTCGGGCGGCGAACTGCCCTTCCCGCTCGCAGAAGCGGTCAAGACTGTCGAAAAAGCCATCCGTGCCTACGAAATGCTGCTGTACAAATAACGCGCACAGCCACTCCCACAGCCAGCAAACTCTTACACGCGACCAGCGGCACTCACCCGCCACCGGCCATGCGGCAACTCTTAATCTTCTTCATCCATGATCTCAGAAACAGACAAGAAGCAACTCGCCCAAAAGGGCATTAGTGAAGCGAAGTTCAACGCACAGCTGCAATGCTTCGTCAAGGGATTCCCCTACCTGAAGCTGGCGGCGGCGGCCAGCACTGAAAAAGGCATACTCGCAGCTTCCCCCGAAGCCGAGAACCGCTACCTGGCGGAGTGGGACGCCTACACGGCCACCCCTGCACACCGCATCGTCAAGTTCGTGCCCGCCTCGGGAGCCGCCAGCCGCATGTTCAAGAACATGTTTGCCTTTGCCGGCGCAGGATACGACACGCCAACGACCGACTTTGAAAAGGCTTTCTTCGCCCACCTGCACCAAGCCGCCTTCTTCGAAGATCTCGATGCCGCCTGCCAGCGGCTCTACGGCAAGGGAGCAGACAAGCTCACCGGCGAGGGACAGTACAAGGCCGTCGTCAAGGCCATGCTCGACAAGGACGGTCTCAACTACGGAGCGCTCCCCAAGGGGCTGCTTAAGTTCCACCGCTACGCAGAAGGCGCACGCACGCCCCTCGAAGAGCACCTCGTGGAGGGAGCGCTCTACGCCCGCGAGCAGGACGGGACGGTCAACGTACACTTCACCGTATCCCCCGAACACCGCCCGCTGTTCGAGGCTCTCGTCAACAAGGTAGTACCCACATATGAAGCCCGCTTTGGGGTTAAATACTCGGTAAGCTTCTCGGAGCAGAAACCCAGCACCGATACGGTCGCAGCCAACCCGGACAACACGCCGTTCCGCCTGGCCGACGGATCGCTGCTCTTCAGACCGGGCGGACACGGTGCGCTCATCGAAAACCTGAACGACATCGACGCCGACATCGTCTTCATCAAAAATATTGACAACGTAGTGCCCGACCGCCTCAAAGACGACACCGTGCGCTACAAGAAGCTGCTCGCCGGCGTACTCGTGACCCTCCAAAAGCAGGCGTTCGCTTATCTCAAAAAGCTCGACAGTGGCAAGTACACCATGGACGAACTGCGTGAGATGTTGCAGTTCGTACAGAAACAGCTGTGTACGAAGAATCCCGACACCAAGCTCCTCGAAGACACCGAACTGGCCATCTACCTGCGCAAGAAGCTAAACCGCCCCATGCGCGTATGCGGCATGGTGCGCAATGTCGGCGAGCCGGGAGGAGGGCCGTTCCTCGCCTACAACGCAGACGGCACCATCTCGCCGCAGATCCTCGAAAGTTCACAGATAGACATGGGCGACCCCGAGAAGAAAGCCATGTTTGAGAAAGGGACGCACTTCAATCCCGTAGACCTCGCCTGCGCCATCAAGGACTACAAGGGACACGCCTTCCACCTGCCCGACTATGTAGATCCGCAAACGGGCTTCATCTCACACAAGAGCAAGGACGGCAAGGAACTCAAGGCTCTCGAGCTGCCCGGCCTGTGGAACGGAGCCATGAGTGACTGGAACACGGTCTTCGTGGAAGTGCCGCTGTCTACGTTCAACCCCGTGAAGACCGTCAACGACCTCTACCGCGAACAGCACCAATGAGACGCTGACCACCGCTCCCATACAACAGCAGCCTGCACACAGCGAAGGGAAAGCCCCTTCCGTTGTGTGCAGGTTTTTTCGCACCCGCCCAAAGAAGGGGAACAGCTCAAGCCAACACCGCCTGCCCGCCGTTCCCTTCGTATCCCCTCCCTTCCCCAACAGACAGGATGGCGCACAGCCCCGCCGGCACGCTGCCGCCTGCGGCCCTCTTCTTCAGACAAGACAGGGGCTGCCGGCAGGAATCCCCATATACAAGCATACCTTCTCCCCCTTCCCGGGGAACGCGGCAAGCCGCACAAACTCCCCACTCCCCAGCCCCCGTTCAATTTCAAGTCTGTATTTTGAGTCGAGGCCCTTTCCCGGGGAATGCGGACCTATGAATGTCCTTGTCAGACCCTATCTCCATGTCATGCACAAGTCCGGCGGCGATTCCAAGCCCAACCTACATTCCATTTAGACAGGACGGGCCACGTCATGACAATAAGTTCAAACGGGCTTGGCTTATTGCCCTCGGTTTGCACTATCTTTGCATAAGATAAGCGGCGGCTCAGCTATCGGAGCCAGCTCCATCGCGTTCGCCTTGCATT
>Cebus_capucinus_imitator_PRJNA485217_SSR118__coassemble_119_pt1 | contig 46798 bp, 21 predicted proteins | sample Cebus_capucinus_imitator_PRJNA485217_SSR118__metabat2_low_PE_012 | metagenome-assembled genome bin Cebus_capucinus_imitator_PRJNA485217_SSR118
CGTTGGGGCTGGTCGTGATTTTCTGGATCTGCGTCTATTGCATCAAGATGGGCATCTATCCTGCATCCCCTCCAAATCCTTTGCCGCACCGCATGCCTCATGGAGTTGACGGTAAAACCGGTGGCGGCACAAGGTCTGCACCGAACCCAAGATGATGAGTTTGTAGCGCGCCCGTGTCATGGCCACATTCATACGCCGCAAATCGGAAAGGAACCCTATCTGCCCCTGTCCGTTGGCCCGCACGAGACTGACAATCACCACATCGCGCTCCTGCCCCTGGAAGGCGTCGACCGTATTGACAGCCATCTGCCGTTTCAGGGGACGCAGAAAAGCGTCCCGGGCTATCAAGGAGCGCAAATACTGTACCTGTGCGCGATAGGGGGAAATAATGCCGAAATCCACCCGCTCGCGCAGCAGGCGGTTCCGTCCCATACGGGACACATAACGATGCAGGGCCGCCAAGGTCAAACGGGCCTCCACCTTATTGATCCGCCCATATGTGGCGCCCACCCGCTCCTCCTGAGGGCAGATGCCATCAGATTCCTCCAAGGCCGCAAGGGCGTTAGTATCCTCATCCGGAAGACTTTCCAAAGCGGAATCCTGTAGGAGACTGCGGACTTCTGAAGCCGAAGAGGTGTCTATCCACACAAGAGGCGTGTCCAGTTCGTCAAGCAAGGAGCGGTGCCGTACCTCAGGCGCGGCCTTCAACCGGCCACCATAAAACCAATCGGAGGAAAAGCGCATCAGCGCCTCGTTCATGCGGTATTGCACGGTCAGCAGCCGCACGGCCTCCGGCTTCGATGCGGCCACCCGCTCCATAAGCGTACGGCCCAGTCCCCCTTTGAGCGCCTCGGGCGATTTGACGGTGGGCGGAAGCTGGCAATGGTCTCCTGCCAGTATGACGCGGTCGGCCTTACGCAGCGCAATCCAGCAGGCCGCCTCCAGAGCCTGCGCGGCCTCATCGATGAAGAGTGTATGATAGTGCTGTCCAGCCAACAGGGGATTGGCTGCGCCCGTCAATGTGCAGGCCACCACACGCGAGGAGTCAAACAGGGCATGGCGGATACGAGTTTCGAGTTCCGCCGCCCGCTCCCGGAGGCGCGCCACCTTCTGGTGAAAACCTGCCGGCCGCCCCTTGCGCGGCTGCGCGTAGAGCTGGCGGATGGTACGCCGTATCTGCCACAAGTCGGGATAATCGGGGTGCGACTCAAAACGGCGCTCATAAGTGTGTGCCAGCATGGCCTCGGTCACACGCCCCGGGTTGCCTATGCGAAGCAGGCTGACGCCGCGGTCGGCCAGTTGCGAGCAGATCCAGTCCACCGCCGTATTGCTCTGTGCACAGACCAGCACTTGCGGTTCACGCCGCAGCACCTCCCCTACCGCCTCGACCAGCGTGGTCGTCTTGCCCGTTCCCGGAGGGCCGTGTACGATCAGTACATCCTTGGCCCTCAAGACATCACGCACGGCCTGCTCCTGAGAAGGGTTGAGCCAGGGCAGTCCAATGGGGGAGACGCCCTCGCTCCCCCATTCCAAGGGCGCAGCAGTGTGGAATATGTCGCGCAAATGTGCCAAACGGTCTCCCTGAGCCTCCATCACATGATGCAGGGCGTCAAACATGACACGGTAAGAATAGTCATCGAAGTGGAGCTGCACGCCGGGACGTTCCAGCCCTTGCAGACGTGCCAGCGCACTTTCCCCCGGCAACTCCACCACCATGCGCCCCTCTTCAGCATAGCTGACCGTAGCTTGAAAATCAAGGTAATGCAGCTGACCTGTCCCATCCTGAGAGAAAAAACAGACAGGACGGCCATACTCGAAATTATGGTCGCCCTCCTCCCCCTTCGCGCGGAAGATCTCCACCACAAAACGGTCGAGCGAGTTATAATAACCACGCCCGACCTTGATGGGAAACCAGCAATCGCCACGCCGCACCTTGCGGTCTATGCCCTGCAGGGCCGTGTCGCGCCGGAATGCCTCTTTCTCGTACTCGTACTCTTTTTTGAGCAGCTCCAACTGTCTGCCCAGTGATATATCATTCAGCATAACTGTTGCTCTCTCATTTGCCGCTACCGTATTGGCATGCGACGGCCTCACCTGTCCCTCTTTCAGTAAGAGGCACGCTCCACACTGACTCCGATCACCGCGTTGTTGCCGATCTTGAACTCTGCCGCCGCGCCGAAACGGTCGCGGGGCAAGCCGTCCAGAAACAGGGGAAACGCGTCACGGCGGAATTTGTCAAAGGTAGCCTGCGGCAGAAAGGTCTTGGCGCCATAGGCGTACAGATTGATGCGGTCCGTGAGTTTGTAGGCAAGCATCCCGCCTATGCCCACATCGGTGCGCCGCCAGCCTCCCCATTCCATATTGGTGGCATAAATGCCGGCGCCGAACGACAAGCGGGGAGTAATCGGAGCCAGGTAAGCGAAAGCCGCCGTCTGGCCAAACCCCACGCCACTGGGCGCGTGCTTGCCGAAAGCCATGGTGGCACTCAGCGAGAACTGTGCATTAAAACCTTCATGCAACCGCCAAGCCTGACCATAAGCCCCGGCATAGGAGGCCGGCCCCAACAAACCATACCCCCCCCAATCAGCGACCGGCACGAACCAAGGCTCTTCCCCTACAGCCCGAAGCGGCGGCACACTGTCGGACGAAAGACTGTCCGCTACCCATGACGCTCCACGGACACCGCGCAGTCCATGCCGGTCCGCATCAGTATGCTGCGCCTGTACAGGAACAGTAGAAAGCAAAAACAGGAGAGTAAATAGAATCTGCTTCATAAGATATGGGGTTATGCGGAGACTACAAAACATGCAGTCTCCGTCTTATGCAAAGACAGTGCAAACCGAATGCAGCCAAGCTTGCTTGGAATGCTGAGGTGCAGCCTGTCTTATGCAAAAGTAAAAAGAATCCCCCACAGCCCTCACACCACGCGTCTTAAACATCTGAAAGTGTTCTGAATATATCATCTCGCCGATTTCAAGTGCAGTCCAGCAGTCTGACCGGCTGGTCATGGACGGGCAGAAAAAGCTTTCGCAGAAGTATTGCCGCATGCAGACCGTTGACAGAACACTCCGCCAAGAAGCCTTTTCTGATACAAATTGTATATTTTCCGTCAAAAACATTTGCATAGATAAAAAAAACAGCTATTTTCGCCGAAAATCCTAAAGGGGAAAATCTCCCTCTGTACCAATCTCACCCACACCGCTTACCATCATGGAAAACCATTGGTCCTGTCTTTTCTTTCAAGGTATTGTGATGATCATAGTCATCGTGTGCGAGCAGTGCAAAAATATATACGCAGCCTATTCAAGCCAATGCACTGAACGCATCGGGGCGGCCTGGAAATGGGCGGCACTGTCTACAGCAATCGTTGTCGCATTCGTTGTCATCGCCTGCCCGTTCATATGGGAAGCGTATGACGGAACGCCACTGCAAACGGAAGAGAAACGCAGGGGCTTCGTTTGGACCAGCGCCTTCTATGGCTTCACGGTTCTGATCCTCTTCGCTGCCCCTCTGCAACAACTGTACAAAGCGACAAAGAAATACAAGAACTCCCCCCGGACCATGGGAAGAATATGGATGTTCCTTGTCTTGGAACTGTTCATGGCTGCAGGCGCATTTACCATCATCTACCTGACCCGTCCTGAAATACTTTACGGCCCGTATCTTTGACGGGGAGAGGTGGGGAGCTGTGTGACAGAACAACAGACAGCTCCGTTCGCAGCCGCTCCGGCATGCTGAGCCTCAATGAGCGAAACAGCGTGCTGCACTCCGTAGTGGAATGAATACACAATAGCACCCCCGCCCCCGAAGCCTTTGGGGAGCGGGGGCGCTTCGCCGATAGCTGCCATCCCCGAAACGCTCCCCACCATTGCCCAGAAATACCTTACAAGAGAAGTCTTTGTATCTGTTTTTTGTCCTCATGGGCGCAGAGTCAGTATCCCATTTTTAACAGCACCGATGACGCACAGACGATACAGCGAGGCTCGCGGACTGCGCGACAACCGGCCTTAACTCGGCATCCCCCATCCCTGACTCAAATTCAAGACTTGAATTATATAAATACAGTCTTGAAACATATAAATCAAGTCTTGAATTATATAAATACAGACTGCAAATATATAATTCAAGTCTATATTTTATTTCACTGCCGCGCCTAAGGGAAACGAGATCCTTGACGGACGAACTGGCAGCCTTGTTGGCACTAACGACAAAAGACGTTTCAAGCATCGAAGCGAGCCTCGCCGTGTTCGCTTTACACTATCTTTATAGAAAATAGGCTGCGCCTCAACAATCAGAGCAAGCTCCATTGCGTTCGGCTTGCACTATCTTTGCACAAGACAGGCTGCGCCTCAGCAATTCAAGCAAGTCCGGCCGCACTTGATTTGCACTTTTGAAACCTCCAAACGGACAGCAGGATGCAGACACGAGGCCAGCGTAGCAGTCCGTTCCGGACATTGTTTTTATAAAGTCTCAAATGATGAAATGGAATACCAAGCTCATTCAAGCCACAGTTCTCGGGATTCTGTGCCTGACAGGTAACAGCCTTACCTATGCGTCAGTTCCGGAAGACCTGTCCCAATTGCCCGCCACGAGGTCTCAGTTGGCCGGACACATAGACTCCATTTTGAATGGAAAGCGGATGACGGTGGGGATCTATGCCGAAACTGGGGGTAAACAGATCTATGCCCGCAACGAGAACATGCACTTTCCCCTGATGAGCGTGTTCAAAATACAGGTGGCACTGTCCGTGTTGCACAACCTCTACACGCACCGCATCCAGCCTGACACCCTCATCCATATAGAGCGGAAGCGCATATTGGAAAATACGTACAGTCCCATGCGGGCCGACTATCCCGCCGGGGACATAGAACTCCCCGTCAGCAAACTGATAAACTACGCAGTTTCAGAAAGCGACAACAACGCCTGTGACATCCTTATCGGACTGGCAGGAGGCCCGCAGGCTGTAGACAAATACACCCGAAGTCTCGGCATAGAGGATTTCCGCATCGCAGAAACGGAGGCTTCCATGCACGAAGATCCAAGCCGGGTCTACGGCAATTGGTGTACACCGCAAGCGATGAACAGTCTTTTGAAGCTTATCGACTGCGGGCGAACCGCCTCCTATGACCGACCGTTACGATCCGCTATGTCGCAAGTCCGGACGGGAAAGGATAAAATGGCAGCAGGAATCCCTCGTGGAGCGCTTCTGCTGCACAAAACCGGCAGTTCCGACCGCATCAACGGCATCAAGACCGCAGACAACGATGTGGGCATCGTGCGGTTGCCGGACAGCGGCGGCTCTGTCCTCCTCACCATATTCATTAAAGAATCCGCCGAGACCGACGCGACCAACGCCGCTGTCACCGCTGCCATTACACGAGCCATACTGACGGAAACTTTGGGCCAAAAGGCATATGGCCTGTACGACATTCTTCAAATAGAGGAATAGCCGCAACCGGTCAGAAGACACCTTCCGTTCATGCCTTGCAAAGGAATCCGGCACTGCCCCCACGTCTATCCACCGATTTTTTAATATACAAGCCATCATGCTGTTTGACACATCCCATAGCCTGCGGACACACCTGCAAACCATAGCTGACCCCGCTTATGCCGCCTTTTCGGTACGGCTGATTCCCGACCTGAAACGGGAGTTCTTAGGCGTGCGGATACCCGCACTGCGCCAACTGGCCCGCCAAATGGCCAAAGCCCATGCGCCCCAAGCCCTCGACACCATACTTTGTGGCCAATCACAGGAAGAAGTGATGCTGCGCGGACTCGTCATAGGATACGCCCCTATGCAGTGGGAAGAGTTCGCCCAACGGGTGAACGGCTATGTGCCCCTCATCGACAACTGGGCCGTGTGCGACACGGTATGCACCTCGCTCACGCTTGTCCGCAGCCACTGCGAAGAAGGCTGGCAACTGCTGCAACCCCATTGGGAGAGCCAAGAGACTTACCGGCAGCGCTTTGGCATTGTCATGCTCATGGACCATTATCTCAACGAGGTTTACAGTCAGCAGGTTCTGGAAGTGCTGCGCCGCCTGCGACCGAACGGATACTATGCGGCGATGGCAGCAGGCTGGGCCTTGCAGGCCGCGTTCGTACGATGGCCGGAACAGACCATGACCGTGCTGGCTGACAACGAAACAGACGGTGAAGTGCGCCGCCTTGCCCGCAAGAAGCTGCTGGAATCCTTGCGCACACCGGCAGAATGGCGCAAAAGAATCAAGCGCCTGCCCTGACGCATCCGGGCCGGATCAGCCGCCCGCCCCAGACAACAAAATCCCCGTCCTGTCTGCGGTCTGAACCGCTACAGGACGGGGATTTTACAATCCGCCCCTTCGTCCGGCGGGCCTTGCCGCCCTAACCTGTGACTTCGAGGCTGAAATTCGACTATCGATAATTGCGTGACAGCATTACTTCACAACCATCTTCACGCTGTGACGACGACCGTCAGACTTAAAGGTCATGACATATATACCGGGGCGCACCGAACTGCCGTCCACCTTTCCTTCCGGCGAAGTGGTTCCACACGACACCTTGCGGCCTGTCAGGTCGTACAGCTCATAGTCTGAAAGGGGAGGCACGGTAGTTGTCTGGCCAATACCCGTAGGCTGCTCCAAGTAGAGCGTGACGCTGGAAGTATAGCCGTAACTGTCTTGCCGCCCTGTCTGGGTAAAGTCAAACGGAACTGTGCTGCGATAGTCACCCCACGCATAGACCGAATTACCGGCAAGCGGACTCCGGTACTGCTTGAAGTACACCCCACTGTAATATTTGGCGCTCTCTACTACGGTGATAATGGCCAAGTTGTGCCCGTCATAAGCAAAAGGCTGCGACAGGGGGATCTCCAATTCGCGGGAGCTCCCTTTGGTAAAACCGATGGTGCCGTCATAGACCAGCGTCAAGTCTGCTTCCGGCAGCCAGCCGTCTGCCGTTGTAGCCACCTCCGTATTGCCCATATAGACCTTGACAGGCACATCGGCAATGTCGTCCATCAGCGATGCAGAATAAGGATAGCTGATCTTGGTGATGACAGCGGAGGCATGCCCGATCTCTTCAGCCGCATACAGGTTGAACGCCGCCGCATGCTGGTTGAAAAGGTCAAACGGATAACTTTGGCTGATCTGGTTGGAACTTGTGCCAATGCCAACCGTCGGGGCGGCGTTGCCGTCCTGCACCTCTACTGCCAACGGGGCAGTAGCATCGTCGGAAGCGTCGGCGTCAGCCTCGCACGCAACCTTCGCCACGAGCTGTGTCACGGACTGGTCCGCAGGTGTCCAGGACAGTGTAACCTGCCTCTCCTGACCGGACTCCAAAGGATCGCTGATGGCAGACTTGGCCAGTTCATGCCCTTCCCCGTCTGTCAAGCTCACTTCATAGGCATCCACACGCTGGCGGCCCAAATTGCTGACGGTCACGGTGTAGTCACTGGACATCCCGGTCACGGGGCTGGTCTCACCCACCAGTGCAGTAGCGCCGAGGTTTACATCATCCGCTTCCCGCAAGCTGAGTTTCGACAGCTCTATCCAATCGGAAGAGGCGGACGAGAGGGCGCGCAAGCCCAAATTATAATTGCCGGTAGAGGCCGCCTCGAACAGCAAGGAATAAGTCTTGAAGCCCTCGCTCTTCTCCATAGACACACTTTTGACCAACTGCACCACACGCTGCGGATCCGTATTTTCCAGCAGATACAGCTCCAATTTGTCGGCGCTGTAACAATGTGCGCTGTAATCCAAGCGGTAAACCTTGCCCTTCTCGACCGGGATGTAATACGAAAGCAACCAGTCATCCGAACCTTGAACAGTGGAAGGCTGGCGGCCCATCATATAGCCGCCTGTCGTCTCCGTCCACATCCAAGTGCTTCCATCGCCATCGGCATCGACCATCGTCCAAGTGTTGGGGGACTGCTTGGAGGTAAAGTCACAGACATAAGGCATAGAATTGATAGGGCCAATCACTACGGAGGGCGTGGCCACCGGACTGCTGGCACCGTCTGCATTGACCGCCTTCACCTGATAGCTGTAAGTAGAGGCTTCCGTGACAGATTGATCCGTAAAGGCGGGTTCTGAAAGCGCAGAGGCCAATACGGTGTTGCCCGGCTGGCGCACCACTTCATACACGAGAGAGTTCTTGTCTACATATCCCCCGTTTGCGCCCTGTTGCGGCGTCTGCCAGCTGAGCACAGCCTTTTCATAGCCATCCACCCGCAAGGTGAGATCCGTCACATCGGCCGGGATGTCATGGCCGACAAAGGCCCGCGCCTGCGCCTGTGCCCCTTCACCGACCGCGTTGACAGCCACAACCGTATAATGATGTACAGCCCCCTTCGTCTCCTGCCCCACTACATCCGTATAGCTCATGGATGCTCCGGGCTTCGCCGGCGTGAGTGTGGCGACGAGCTGTTTGTCACGATACACCTTGACAGCGGAAAGGGTTTCCAAGGGCTGTCCGTTAAAGGTCTGACCGGGGTTGCTCCATTGCAGCACAGCTTGCGGAGCGCCGCCGGCATCGGGTGTCACCGCCAGGCCGGACACCGCCGCCGGCGCACCGGCTGCCGCTGCCGAGAAGGGGATGTAAAGACCCGCTATCTCTGCCCCATCGCCCAAGGAACCGACCATGGAAGCCTTACCCGTCAGGGTGTCAACGACAGCCAGACCATCGGGAATGTCCAAATCCTGAATGCTCGCGGCCCAATACAGCGTTCCGTCACTGTGGTCGAACTCCATCGACTGGAAATACATGGGGTGCAGCCCGGTCGCTCCAATCTGTGTCACAGCTCCCGTCGTCTTGTCTATACGGCAAAGGTCACCTTCGAACGAGATGCCGTACAGCTGTCCCGCATAGGTACAGGCCAAAGTGAAGAAGCGGCGGTCGAGATCGGCCACTTTCTGGCTCTCGCCCGTGGTCAAATCTATCTTGCGAAGATCAGAAGTGCCGTCACTGACAGGACGCTCTATGGCAAACATAGTATGGCTGGCATAGTCAAAGGTCATATCTGCTACGTAAGATTCAAAACCGGTGATCGTACCGACTGTACTCACCTGATCCGCCTCCAGGTCATATTTCAAGAGATCCGTAGCCGTCTCATAGGTGCCGTCGCTTACCGAGCGAGCCACATAGTAATATCCCCCAGCATAAGCGCCGGCGGTCACACCGTTGGACTCATCGCCCATCATACGCACGTGCTCCAAGGTGCTGCTTCCCGTAAGAGGAAAGGACACCAGACCATTGGTGTAGTTGATGTCGGTATTATCGTAAGCCAACAGACCGTAGGCGATCCGTTCTTCTCCCGCCCCTAAGGATTTGGGATGCAGGAACTGGCTTCCACCCGTACGTGGCGCCGCCTTTCTCACATCCGGCTGTGCAACCACCGGCTGGAAGCATAGGGCCGCACAGCAGACAGACAGCACGAACTTGCGAACTGTAAAAAATCTCATACTTATTAGTGTTTTAATTTGTGAACTTCATGTACAGAATTTCTACGCCACTCCAAACCGCGCAGAACAAATCGGAAGCAAAAATACATATTCAATTTATAAAATGAAAGCAAATAGGCTGTTTTGTAACTTAATTGTCATGAAGCAGAATGGAAGCGGGTTCATAAGGGGCGGCTTCATAAAATGTGAAAGTGAGGGGCAGGCCAGGCGGCAAGACCCTCAACTCTTCTGAAATAGAACAAAAAAGCATAAACGTTACGTCCACAGCCGGAAAGAGCGGCTGCAGGCGGAACGTTACAGGACAGGCGCACGAATACCCTTGCTACAAACCAATCGGAAGCAGCAAGACAAAGAGCAACAGGGCTGCGATGAATGACAGGTACTTTTTCATAAGACGACTCTAACTGATACTACAAGATATTTTACGACAACCGGGGAAGGCCGGCACACTCAAGCTCCACTATCCCGCCAAGCCGCCTGCACTTCCTCGAAGGGAATATCAAGCTGGTGGAGCTGCCTGATAAATTCGGGCAAAGTGTGTGCGCGAAAATTCTGACGGCGCGCATCGGCTATGAGTTTCGGGGCTTGGGACGTGACATAATAACCCAAACCGCGCCGGGACTGGATGATCCCGTGACGGGACAGGTATTCGTAAGCCTTAACGGTGGTATTGACGTTTACCTCGAGCAGGGCACTGTATTCCCTGACACCCGGCACACGCCCTTCCGGAGGATAGGTTCCTGCAAGCACCTCATCGGCCAGACGCTCGGCTATCTGGATATAAATGGGATTGCTTTCTTTGAAATTCATAATGACTGAGCGGAAATTAGAACCATTTTCGCCTGACCACCGACATATGGGTGAACTTCCGGTAGGAAAGGCAGCTGAAGACGGTGCAAAGTATGGCGGCAACCAATGTGGATACAGGAACAACCCACTCGGCAGACGGAAGAGCCCGACAGGCAATCACGCTCTTGGCGAAAACATAGCCAGCCAGCAAAAACAAGAGCACGAGCATGCCCGTAACCTTCAAGAAAGAGGCTTTCCGGAAATACATCGCCCCTAACAGGTAGGCGGACGCCACGAAAAGAGCGCTGAACATCTGGCACAGAGCAAGCCAAGAGCCGTGCAAGCCGGAAACATCCGGCGTAACGAGAAGACGGCACCAATCCAGGAAGCGGTCACCCACGGCAGAAGCCACATAGGGGATGGCGGAAGGAGGCGGAACAGGCAACCATGCCAGCAGACACAGGCGCAGCGTGTCGACAAGCATGAAAACAATCACATGTGCAAGCATGCCGCCAACTACGCACATCAGCAGGCGGGCCAGAAACTTCTCACAATTACCAGCAGGAAGCATGAGCCAATAGACGCGGCGCTGTGGGGACTTGAACACATCTGCCGTGCAACTGAACAAGGCCACAAACAAGAAGGCCGACATACCCACAAAGGAGGCCGACACATAATACAAGGCACGGTCATAGCCCGCTATGGAGAGGGCCGGATTTGAGGCGGAAGAGCCGAAGCAGCCGAACTGTACGGCCACATGCCCGATGAGGAGTCCGAGAAGCAGCCTCAAATAGGCAGATTTATTGGTTAACGCATCAAGCTTGAGGAATTGGCCCAAGCGGCGCAAATTCAGATTTTTCATAACACCGATTTTTGAATGAACACATAGCCGAAAGGCACACGGACAAAGAAGCCCCTCCGGCAATGAAGGAAACTACGCATCCGGCAACTCAAACAAGCTGCGGGGCAGACAACGCGCACGGGCGGCATTGAAGAGCACTTCCAAATCGACAGGCGTGTCATCGTCCGGGGTGCCATTGGGCACAATGACGGCACGGCCGGCCATCGAAGGTTGGGAATACAGCTCACCGTCCGCCGGCTCATTCATGCCTCGCTGCTCGAAACGTACCGCCCGGCAGATATCGGACACCGAACGATCCAGCAACAATCGGCCACCTTCTATCATCAGCACATGATCGATCAGCATAGAAACGTCCGCCACCTGGTGCGTAGACACAAGCAGGGTTCGGTCGTCTGTCAGGTGACGGGCAACGACACGGCGGAACAGGCTCTTCGAGGGAATGTCAAGCCCGTTGGTCGGCTCATCCATCAAAAGCAGACGCACCCCGGTGGCCAGGGCAAAACTCATAAGGGCTTTCTTGCGCTGTCCCATCGACAAGGCCGTCAGCGAACAGGCTTCCGAAAGCTCGAAATCCACCAAGCAAGCCCGCAATGTCTCATGGTCGAAACGGGGATAAAATGGAGCGTTCAACCGTACGTAAGCACCCAAACTCATGTTTGGAAGCTCGAATTCCTCGGGCACGAGAAACATCTCTGACAACACATCCGGACAACGGCGTATCACATCAACGCCTCCAAAGGACACCCGGCCGGACTGGGGACGGAGCAGCCCGCACAACAAATACAACAAGGTGCTCTTACCCGTACCATTGCTGCCCAAGAGTCCATAAATGTGACCCGGAGCCAAATGCAGGTTCAGGCCGCAGAGCACGGGAGCCAATCGCCGCCCGTAACTATAGGTGATTTCTTTCGCGTACAACATAATTCTGTTTCCCCTTATTGGTGTACTATTGCAATAGAACACCGCAAATATACGGGCTTTACTTTTACCCGCCAAACAATCGCAGAGAAAAATGCAGAATCGGGTGTAATATTTTTATAGTACACCCGCATGCATAAAACAAGCCGACTGAAAAACAGTCAAGAAAGAAAAGATCCAGATCTCACGACCCGCCTTGCAAATACACCAAGTGGCACGGAGAAATCTGGATCTTATGAAAAGTTTCCGGCGGATGCCGGTGTCGTCATTTCTTAGGGATGCGCTCAAGAATGGTCTTGACAAACATCCAATACTTGTCTACGCTCGGAATCAGACAACGCTCATTGGGCGTATGCGGCGAACGCAGCGTGGGGCCGAAGCTGACCAGGTCCATCTGCGGGCGCAAAGCGCCGATCACACCGCACTCAAGGCCGGCATGGATGACCTGTACCCTGTTTTCGGTGTGGAACAGCTCACGGTAAATGTCTTTCATCAGCTCAACGATCTCACTGTGCGGATTGGGCTGCCAAGCCGGATAGTGTCCGCTAAGCACCACTTTCATACCGGCCATGGAGAAGGCGCTCTCAAGTGTCTCGGCGCAGCACTCACGCATCGAATCGCGGGAAGAACGAATGAGGATAAGGAACTGAGCCTTGCCTCCTCCGATTTCCACAATGGCCAAGTTGGAAGAAGTCTCAACGATACTCGGTTCTTCGGGAATGAAACGCAGCACCCCATTATGGGCGGCGCAAAGGGCATCAATGAGATTGTCCTGTATCTCAGCGGGCACGATGTGGGCGGGCAGAGGCACATCCTCCACATCAAGCGCAAGGGTGTGCTCGACGGCGCCATATTCATCGGTAAATGTCTGCTTCCACTCAGCCACGGCCTCCTTCAAGGCTGCCACATTCTCCTTGGGAAGTGTCAGCACGACTTCAGCTTCGCGGGGAATGGCATTGCGCATATTGCCCCCCTTCCACTCTGACAGGCAAGCCTCGAAGTTGGCTACGGCATCCTGCACCAGGCGGGCCATGGCCTTATTGGCGTTGCAGCGCCCTTCATTGATCTCCAGACCGGAATGACCTCCCAGCAAGTTGTGCAGGATGATCTTTACGGCCACATCACTTGCATCAGGATCGGCTTCCTTGTACTCCAAGGTTGCAGTCATGTTGACGCCTCCAGCAGAGCCGATGATCATCTCCCCTTCCGTCTCATCGTCAAGGTTGAGGAGAATATCACCCTGAATGACATCTGCCTTCATGTGGTTCACGCCGTACATGGTCGTCTCCTCATCGGCGGTAATAAAGCCTTCGATGGGGCCGTGCTTGAGCGTGTCGTCTTCCATGACGGCCATGATGGTGGCTACAGCCATGCCGTCGTCAGAACCCAGGGTCGTCCCCTTGGCCTTCACCCATTCTCCGTCAATGTATGTCTCAATGGGGTCTGTCTCGAAGTTATGTGTACTGCCCTTTACCTTCTGCGGAACCATATCCATGTGGCCCTGTAGGGTAGTGCACTTGCGATCTTCCATTCCCGGAGTGGCAGGCTTGCGCATGATGACATTTCCAGCCTCATCCTTGAAAGCTTCCACGCCCTTGCTCTTGGCCCAGTCAAGCAAAAACTTCTGGACTTTTTCGAGATGTCCCGACGGACGGGGCACCTGCGTGAGCAAATCAAAATTTTTCCAAATGGCCTGCGGTTGCAGGCTTGCAATTTCGCTCATAGTATTTGGTATTTTAATGAGTAATGTTCGATGGACGAGGCTTCAATCCCAGACGCAGCCAGGCGAACACGCCTAACAGCACCACCAGCGCCGTCTGTATAGTATGTACCACGAGGGCAAACAGTGTGGCCTGCGTGGCCCCCACCCCGTAAAGCACCAGCATCGTCTTGACCGCAAAATGCCATGGCCCCGCCCCGTTGGGGGTCGGAACAAGGACGGCAAACGTACCTACGCAGAAGACCAAGAAAGCCGCCATCGGAGAGATGCCTGCCGTAAAGTCAAAACAGAAGAAGGCGATGTAGAAATGCAGGAAATAGCCTACCCAAATAAGTACACTGTAGAATATATAAAGAGGCAGGTTGCGCACCTTGCGGAGCGAGAGGATTCCCTCCCACACATCACGCACCATATCGCGCCCCTTGCGGAACACGGCAAACTTATGCATGAGTACGATAACCGCTGCAACTGCGGCGACCAGGCAAAGAAGCGTAACAATGTAACCCGTACCGGTAAAGCGGTTGAGTATGTCATCGAAACTGGTGCCGGTCGTACGCAGGAAGCGCAGGAACATGGGCAACTGCGTGAGAAAGGCAACGGCGGTAAACAGAAGCATGAGCAGCGAGTCGACCAAGCGCTCGGTAACGACGGTTCCCAAGGATTTGGTGAACGACACGCCGTCCGTCTTCTTCAACGTGCCGCAGCGTGTAACCTCTCCAATACGGGGAATGACCAAGCTCGAAGCATACGACAGAAAAATCGCATCGACACAGGTACTCCGCCGGGGATGTTCGCCTAAAGGTGAAAGCGCCATCTGCCAACGCCAGGCACGCGCCATCTGCGGCAATATGCCAAAAGCGAGTGAAAGCAGCATCCACCCCCACTTCATGTCATACTCCACGAAGTGGAAGAAGCCGTTCCAGTCCGTATCCCGGTACATCCACCATAAGATGCCCAGCCCCAACACAAAGGGCATGGCAATCTGCAATATTACTTTTATAATAGGTCTCACCTTACAAGAATTCACCCGCGTATAGATTGGTTCGCAGGGCGAAGAGCGTTTTTTAAATTAATATGTATCTTTGCCCAAGATAGGATGCGGATCGGCCTGCCTCCATACGACCCCGCCGGTTCAGTTTATGCCTTGCACGATCTTCGCTTAAGACAGGCTATATACCGGCTCTGCGGCTCATACAAGCTTGCCATTTCCGCACGCTATCCGCACCAATGCCCTCATCTTTTAAGTGAAGCAAAAGTAGTGCAAGAAGCGAGACAGGCAAAAGAAAATGCCAAAAGAATACGCTTTTGCCTTACATACCGTAGCCTACACGCCACAAAGCATATCAAAGAAAGCAAATGAAGTCCGTAAGACCGAAAAAGTTTCTTGGCCAGCATTTCCTCACCGACCTGCCAACCGCACAAGCCATCGCCGACACTGTCGACGCCTGTCCCGGATTGCCCATTCTCGAAGTTGGGCCGGGCATGGGAGTGATGACGCAATACCTCCTGCCCAAGAAGCGCGAACTGAAAGTAGTGGAACTTGATTTTGAGAGCGTGTCTTACCTGCGGGAACATTTCCCCGCACTGGAAGAGCATATCATAGAAGACGACTTTCTGAAAATGCATCTCGAACACACGTTCGGTGGCCGGCCTTTCGTACTCACGGGCAACTACCCCTATAATATCAGCAGCCAAATATTCTTCAAGATGCTTGACTACCGACACCTCATACCCTGCTGTACGGGCATGATCCAAAAGGAGGTGGCCGAGCGGCTCGCAGCCCGGCCGGGATGCAAGGCATACGGCATACTGACGATACTGGTACAACTCTACTATCACGTGGATTATCTGTTCACCGTTGAACCGGACGTGTTCAACCCGCCCCCCAAGGTGCGGAGTGCCGTCGTACGCCTGACGCGCAATGAAGTGACGCGCCCGGACTGTGACGAGTCTCTGCTCAAGCGTGTGGTCAAGACCACTTTCAATCAGCGAAGGAAGATGATGCGCGGTTCTATCAAACCACTACTGGCGCAGCTTGACCAACAGCTTTCCGCCGCCGTTCCCGACCACACCTCGTTCTTGGCACAGCCATTGCTCACGCGCCGCCCGGAACAGCTTTCTATACAGGAGTTTATCGATCTGACCAATCGGGTATCCGCACATTACGCAGGCCGCTAAGCCCATTGTCATCTCCCACGAGGACTCTCCACTCCCCCATCTGTTTATACATTAAATAAGGACACCAGGCTCATGGAAAATCTGGCACCGCGTGTCGACATACAGTCAATTACCATTCCGCTTATGAAAACTTATCTCGTTACAGGGGCTGCCGGTTTCATCGGTGCCAATTACTTGAAATATATTCTGCGCAAGCACGAGGACGTACGTGTAGTCGTGCTCGACCTGCTCACCTACGCAGGATACCTCGGCACAATCGCCGAGGACATCGACAACAAGCGCTGTTTCTTTGTGAAGGGCGACATCTGCAACCGCACACTCGTTGACCGCCTGTTCGCGGAGTACCACTTCGATGTGGTGGTCAATTTCGCGGCAGAAAGCCACGTGGATCGAAGTATCGAAAACCCACAGCTCTTTCTCAACACCAATATTCTGGGTACCCAGAACCTGCTCGATGCAGCCCGAAGCGCGTGGGTGACGGGAAAAGATGAACAAGGCTACCCCACCTGGCGGGAGGGAGTGCGCTTCCACCAAGTTTCAACGGACGAGGTATATGGCTCACTCGGCAACGAGGGCTTCTTCACGGAGCGGACTCCGCTGTGTCCGCACAGCCCCTATAGCGCATCGAAGACATCTGCCGACCATTTCGTTTGCGCTTACCATGACACCTACCACATGCCCGTCAGCATCACCCGGTGCTCCAACAATTACGGACCGTACCAGTTCCCCGAAAAGCTCATACCTTTGGTCATCAACAATATTCTGCAAGGCAAGAAGCTTCCCGTGTACGGCAAGGGTGAAAACGTCAGAGACTGGCTCTATGTAGAAGACCACTGCAAGGCCATCGACATGGTTGTGACACAAGCCAAGGACGGCAGCATCTACAATGTGGGCGGGCACAACGAACGGCAGAACATACAAATTGTCAAACTGATCATACGCACCATTCATGACCTGATGCGCGACGAGCCGCACTTCCGCACGTTGCTCAAGCGTCAGGAACGCGACAAGGACGGGCAAATAGCCATCGACTGGATTAACGACAGCCTCATCACCTTTGTCAAGGATCGTTTGGGGCACGACCAGCGATACGGCATAGATCCGTCAAAGATCAAGGCCGACCTCGGGTGGTATCCTGAAACGACCTTTGAGGTGGGCATCGTCAAGACTATCCGCTGGAACCTTGAACACCACGACTGGATAGAGGCAGTAAGTGGCGATGACTACCAGCTCTATTATGAAAAGATGTACGGCAAAAAATAAGCATCCGTACATCACTTTATCGCTTTGCAGACTTCCGCCTGCGGAAACTACATCCCTGCAGCCAATAAGATCCAAGGCTACTCTGCCAAGCATAAGAGGGTCTTGGATCTTATCTGTCATACCCGACCAAGCCAGACAAGATTTTCCCGTTCGCATGCCCCTTCCAACAAGCAAACACTTCAGATGGCTATACGCCATCACTTTGGCAGCTGTACTCGCCGTCCTCTTCTTCTTAAACCCCACCGAATACGTCTTCATGCCCAAATGCCCGTTCAAACTGATCACCGGGCTTCAATGTCCGGGATGCGGACTCCAACGCGCCTGCCACGCCCTGCTGCATGGACACGTGGCAGAAGCATGGGCATACAACCGCTTTCTGATCTACGCCATACCCTGGCTGCTAAGCGTCATCTTTACGGAATATTTTCTTCACGGGGAGCGACAGATGAGATGGCGGCGGGTGGTAGAGGGACGCGTAGCAGTGGGGATTTATCTCGTCCTGTTTGTATGGTGGGGCGTTTTCCGGAATATAGAGGGAATATAGCCTCGGTTTTTTATGGATGTGCTACTATTTCTTGACATTTTTATCTAAATTTGCTCTTGACTATTTACTAACCGTCAGCATTCATGAACGATTACTTCTTCCTTGACAGTCAAAACAGGCAGCAAGGTCCCATCTCACCAACTAAATTTGCAGAGAATGGCGTAACCGCCGATACGCTTGTATGGTGTGTAGGCATGAAAGACTGGACCCGCGCAGCAGCCGTGCCCGAGCTGCACGATTATGTAGGAAATCCTCACCAGCAAGGGATGGGAGGAACACAGCCACCACAAGCCAACCCATACAGCCGGGCAGAGAGGCCGGGCAATGCACAGAGTGCCCAGGTTCCTCCATACCCCTGCCCGAACAGCCACATGGTCGAAGCCATCCTTGTGACCATCTGCTGCTGCCTGCCATTCGGCATCGTAGCTATTGTGAAAGCCAGCCAAGTGTCCTCGTTCTACCTGCACGGATATTACGACCAATCCGTACTCGCCTCATCTGATGCGATGAAGTGGGTGATGATATCGGTCATATGCGGTGTACTCAGCTTCGGCCTGTTCGGCTTGTCAGCGCTTTTGAGATGAATCCTAACCCAACCCCGACAGAAATGCCACAAGCTCCTTCAAACCTCCACCAGCCAACGCCCCCACCCAAGCCCGACAGCTATTTGGTATGGGCCATTCTGACCACCTTCCTATGCTGCCTGCCTCTTGGTATCGTGTCGATCGTCTACTCGGTCAAAGTGGACAACCTGTATATGACCGGACAATATGCCGCCGCACAGGAAGCATCTGAAAATGCCAAGAAATATGCCATCATAGCGGCCGCCATCTATCTGGCCTTTATAAGAATCAGTCTGACCATCTACCTGCTCGGCCTGTCTATCTTCGCATTCTCTCTGAGACAGAATTGTTTAACCTCTTAATATTCAATCATCATGCAAACAACTGACAACTTCCAGCAAGTTTCCCAGCCCCCTCAGCCCCCCAAACCTGACAATTACCTCGTCTGGGCCATCCTCTCCACCATCTGCTGCTGCCTGCCATTCGGCATCGTTTCCATCGTATACGCTGCCAAGGTCAATGGTCTCTACATGGGAGGGCAATATGCCGCCGCACAGGAAGCATCCGGCAATGCAAAAAAATGGGCCATCATTGCCGCCATCATCGGTGCGGCCGTCAACATCGCCTACGGAATTTTTTATGCTGTGGTAGGCGTATCCGCACTACAAGACTTGTAGAACGAACCCGAAGTATCGCTGCAAGAGGCATTCATTATCAACCGTTTCCCATGGGCCGGCAGGCATTGTCTAAAATGCCTGCCGGCCTATAGCTTGCCTTCTACTGTAATTCATTTGAAAAAATGTCCGCCATGTTCATGCTGGCCACACTGATGGCCTATTTTCTCATACTGCTCTACATCTCACACCGCGCCTCACGGCACGGGGCACGCGGAAACGAAGCCTTCTTCCGCGCCGGCCATCAGTCTCCCTGGTGGATGGTCGCCTTCGGCATGGTAGGCACCAGCATATCGGGAGTCACTTTCATTTCCGTGCCGGGCTGGGCCGCTTCGACCGGCATGACCTACTTGCAGATGTGTATGGGATTTATTGTGGGCTATGTAGCTGTGGCCTTCATCCTGCTGCCCCTCTATTACCGCTTACGGCTCACCAGTATCTACGCTTACCTGAACACCCGCTTCGGCACCTCTTCCTATCGCACAGGGGCGTTGTTCTTTGTTCTCAGCAAACTTACAGGAGCTGCGGCAAGGCTGTATCTCGTATGTATGGTCCTTGCTGAATTTGTAGTACGTCCCTATTTGGGCGATGGCTTGGGGCCGTTTATGCTTACCACCATCGGTGTACTGGGACTGATATGGCTTTACACACACCGCAGCGGCATACAGACCGTCGTCCGTACAGACTTCATGCAGACTTTCTGCCTGTTACTGGCGGCTATCGGCGTACTGGTCATCGCCGCACACCGCATGGGGCTGGGACTGACCGACACTTGGCATACCATCATCCAATCTCCCATAAGCCAAGTGTGGGATTGGGATTGGAGCAGCCGTCAGTCATTCTGGCGGCAGTTCCTCAGCGGTGTTTTCATCGTAATCGTCATGACGGGGCTTGACCAGGACATGATGCAGAAAAACCTTACCTGCCGTTCGCTCCGCGACGCCCAAAAGGACATGTGCTGCTACGGACTGGCCTTCCTGCCTGTCAACGCCCTGTTCCTTGGGGTCGGCATTCTGCTCTATACCTTTTGTGCAACCCAAGGCCTGACCGCCCCTTCACATGGAGACGAGTTGTTGCCCTGGCTCGTAAGTTCTGGGGCTTTGGGACCGTGGGTCATCATTCCTTTCACCATCGGTATCGTTGCCGCAGCCTTCTCAAGTGCCGACTCCGCGCTTACAGCCCTGACAACGACCATCTGTATCGACCTGTTGGGAGTGGAGCGCCAAGGGGCAGACCTGTCACAGGCCGACCGAACGCGCCGCCTTGTACACATTGCCGTAGCAGGCGCGTTCATCATTTGCATCATTTTCTTTAAAATTGCAGGAAGTGACAACATCCTCAATGCCATCTATGTCATGGCCTCTTATACCTACGGGCCACTGCTGGGACTGTACGCCTTTGGACTTTTTTGCCAGAGGCAGGTCAAGGACCGCTGGGTGCCAATCGTATGCATCATAGCGCCCGTCCTCTGTGCAACCCTCGATTACGCAGCTCCGCGCCTGTGGAACTTCACCTTCGGCTACGAACTGCTCCTGCTGAACGGACTGCTCACCATGGCCGGACTGTTCATGCTTTCGATTCGTAGGAACTGACCTACACATGACAACAAAAGAAGCCAAGGGGCACGCTTCATTTACTCGATGAAGCGTGCCCCTTGGCCGTCCATTTACTTATTAGAAAAGTATTTTCAAAGTCAAGCCGCCTTCTTCCTCCCACTCCACAGGGAGTTGAGCACTACGCTCACACTGCTCAAGGCCATGGCCGCACCAGCCACCATCGGATGGAGCATAAAACCACATATCGGATAAAGTACGCCGGCAGCAATAGGCACACTCACGACATTATAGAAAAAGGCCCAGAACAAATTCTCATGGATCGTCCGCACCGTACGATGAGACAAGCGGATGGCCTGAGGCAAACGTGAAAGGTCGGAAGTCAGGAGCGTCATCATCGAACTCTCCATGGCGATGTCACTCCCCTTACCCATCGCCACACTCAAATCTGCCTGTGCCAAGGCTGCACTATCGTTAATGCCATCGCCTGCCATGCCTACACGATGCCCTGCTTCCTGCAATCTTCGTACAAAATCGGCCTTATCTGTCGGCAACATGTGCGCCACATAGCGATCTGCCCCAACCTCACGCGCCACTGCCGCAGCCGTGGTCTCATTGTCACCCGTCAGAACCACGACTTCCAACCCCAACTGCTTGAGTTCCGTCACTGCTTTACGCGAAGTCGGCTTGATCTCATCAGCCAAGCCGATCAGCATCACGACTTGACCACTCCGTGCCAAGGCCACCCACGTTACAGCCCGGTCGTTCCATCGATCTATTGCCTGCTCCATTTCGAGGGAAATCTCCTTGCCTTCTTCACGCAGCCAATCCAAGCTGCCCAAACAATAGTCTGCTTCCTGCACGACACCCCTCACGCCACGCCCGGGCACTGCTTCAAAGCCGTCCACCGCTACAGTCTGTACCTGTGAATAATGCTTGCACACCGCACTGGCCAAAGGATGCTCAGAACGTCCTTCAAGCGAAACGGCTGCCGCCAGCAAATCCGTATCAGGCTGCGCAGGAAAGGTCTCCACCACCTGGGGAAAGCCTACCGTCAGCGTTCCCGTCTTGTCAAGCACCATCGTGTCTATCTGCCGAGCCACTTCCAAACAAGCTGCATCCTTCACCAATATACCTTCCGTAGCTCCACGCCCCACTCCAACTATAATAGCGGTGGGAGTGGCCAAGCCGAGTGAACATGGGCAAGCCACAACCAGAACTGACACCAAAGCCAACAGGCCATGTGTCAACCTGTTACTGGGATCGAGGAAATACCAAGAGACAAAGCTCAAAAGGGAAACCAAGACTATGACTGGAACGAATACAGCGGCAATCTTGTCCACAAGGTTCTGCACGGGCACCTTAGAACCTTGCGCCTCTTGCACCCTCTGTACAATCTGTGCCAGCAGTGTATCGTGCCCCACTTGTTCCGCCACATAAAGAAGACTGCCATTACCGTTTATCGTACCCGACATCACCCTATCCCCCTCGGATTTCCCCACAGGGACAGGCTCTCCCGTCAGCATGCTCTCATCGACATTGGATTTCCCGTCCGTCACTTTCCCGTCAACGGCAATGCGTTCTCCCGGATGGGCGACAAGCGTGTCGCCCACACGCACAGAATCGACTGTAGCCAAGCGCTCGCTACCGTCCGGCATATGCAGTGTCACTTGTTTGGGTTGCAATCCCATCAATTGGCGTATAGCCCCCGTAGTACGGTGACGGGCACGAGCCTCCAGCCAACGCCCCAATAAGATAAAGGCAGTAATTACGCCAGCCGAGTCGAAATACAAATGAGGTTCTATTCCATGTATCCGGAACCATTCGGGAAAGAACAGATTAGCACAACTGAACAGATAGGCTACACCGGTGCTCAACGCCACCAAAGTATCCATGTTTGAAGTACCGTGACGGAGCAGTGTCCACGCCTTACTGTAAAACTCCCTGCCATATTTCCACAAAGACCACGTGGTCAAGAAGAACAAGGCTATACCCTGTCCTGCAAAGAGGCCGTGCGCCATTCCCAAAACCAAAATGGGGACAGCCAGCACCAACGCCCCTATGGCACGACTGCGCAATTCTCGATAACGCACCAAGGAGGGATCGGCCTTCACACCGTAATTCACACTCTTCGCACCTGTAGAACAGCAACTGGGCGTCGGGTGGCCAGACGGAAGTTCCACACTGCAACCATTGTCTGCCGTCCCATCCACCTGCAGCTCATAACCTACATGATGCACGGCTATCTGCAAATCCACAGGCGTACATTTACTTTCGTCATATACCACCGTAGCCACATTTAAAGGCAGATTCACATTCACTTCACTCACGCCAGCCACCTTGCGCAACGCCTTATCAACGTGTGCGGCGCACGAAGCGCAGCTCATACCTATTACAGGAAATGTATCTTTTGTCATATTCGTTTGATTGGGCACTTTGTATGAAGAAAAAGAAAGATGCAAAAGCATTGCCAAGCCTCTGTTCTTAAGCGCCTATTTTCCCCATCCAAAAAAACGCATGCGTATTTTGGCTGTTATTCCGAAAAGCATTACTTTTGCAGCCGTGTTCGAGAACAGGTTTTCGGGCGCTTTCTTTTGGGGTATGGTGTAATGGTAACACTGCAGATTCTGGTCCTGCCTTTCCTGGTTCGAATCCGGGTACCCCAACCATATTTTAGTATCTTACATCAGGGTGAGACAGTATGCTTTCACCGATGATCCATTGGGGTATGGTGTAATGGTAACACTGCAGATTCTGGTCCTGCCTTTCCTGGTTCGAATCCGGGTACCCCAACTCTAAACGGTGCGCGATTGGCTAAGCCTCTTGCGCACCGTTTTCCGCTTATCCCTCCTTAAATGTCAGAAGAGTCCCTAAACAGTGCGGGTGCGCCGGTCATGACCGGCGCACCCGCACTGTTTAGGGACTCTTCTGACATTTAAGGAGGGATAAGCGGAAAACGGTGCGCAAGAGGCTTAGCCAATCGCGCACCGTTTAGAGTTGGGGTACCCGGATTCGAACCAGGAAAGGCAGGACCAGAATCTGCAGTGTTACCATTACACCATACCCCAATGGATCATCGGTGAAAGCATACTGTCTCACCCTGATGTAAGATACTAAAATATGGTTGGGGTACCCGGATTCGAACCAGGAAAGGCAGGACCAGAATCTGCAGTGTTACCATTACACCATACCCCAAAAGAAAGCGCCCGAAAACCTGTTCTCGAACACGGCTGCAAAAGTAATGCTTTTCGGAATAACAGCCAAAATACGCATGCGTTTTTTTGGATGGGGAAAATAGGCGCTTAAGAACAGAGGCTTGGCAATGCTTTTGCATCTTTCTTTTTCTTCATACAAAGTGCCCAATCAAACGAATATGACAAAAGATACATTTCCTGTAATAGGTATGAGCTGCGCTTCGTGCGCCGCACACGTTGATAAGGCGTTGCGCAAGGTGGCTGGCGTGAGTGAAGTGAATGTGAATCTGCCTTTAAATGTGGCTACGGTGGTATATGACGAAAGTAAATGTACGCCTGTGGATTTGCAGATAGCCGTGCATCATGTAGGTTATGAGCTGCAGGTGGATGGGACGGCAGACAATGGTTGCAGTGTGGAACTTCCGTCTGGCCACCCGACGCCCAGTTGCTGTTCTACAGGTGCGAAGAGTGTGAATTACGGTGTGAAGGCCGATCCCTCCTTGGTGCGTTATCGAGAATTGCGCAGTCGTGCCATAGGGGCGTTGGTGCTGGCTGTCCCCATTTTGGTTTTGGGAATGGCGCACGGCCTCTTTGCAGGACAGGGTATAGCCTTGTTCTTCTTGACCACGTGGTCTTTGTGGAAATATGGCAGGGAGTTTTACAGTAAGGCGTGGACACTGCTCCGTCACGGTACTTCAAACATGGATACTTTGGTGGCGTTGAGCACCGGTGTAGCCTATCTGTTCAGTTGTGCTAATCTGTTCTTTCCCGAATGGTTCCGGATACATGGAATAGAACCTCATTTGTATTTCGACTCGGCTGGCGTAATTACTGCCTTTATCTTATTGGGGCGTTGGCTGGAGGCTCGTGCCCGTCACCGTACTACGGGGGCTATACGCCAATTGATGGGATTGCAACCCAAACAAGTGACACTGCATATGCCGGACGGTAGCGAGCGCTTGGCTACAGTCGATTCTGTGCGTGTGGGCGACACGCTTGTCGCCCATCCGGGAGAACGCATTGCCGTTGACGGGAAAGTGACGGACGGGAAATCCAATGTCGATGAGAGCATGCTGACGGGAGAGCCTGTCCCTGTGGGGAAATCCGAGGGGGATAGGGTGATGTCGGGTACGATAAACGGTAATGGCAGTCTTCTTTATGTGGCGGAACAAGTGGGGCACGATACACTGCTGGCACAGATTGTACAGAGGGTGCAAGAGGCGCAAGGTTCTAAGGTGCCCGTGCAGAACCTTGTGGACAAGATTGCCGCTGTATTCGTTCCAGTCATAGTCTTGGTTTCCCTTTTGAGCTTTGTCTCTTGGTATTTCCTCGATCCCAGTAACAGGTTGACACATGGCCTGTTGGCTTTGGTGTCAGTTCTGGTTGTGGCTTGCCCATGTTCACTCGGCTTGGCCACTCCCACCGCTATTATAGTTGGAGTGGGGCGTGGAGCTACGGAAGGTATATTGGTGAAGGATGCAGCTTGTTTGGAAGTGGCTCGGCAGATAGACACGATGGTGCTTGACAAGACGGGAACGCTGACGGTAGGCTTTCCCCAGGTGGTGGAGACCTTTCCTGCGCAGCCTGATACGGATTTGCTGGCGGCAGCCGTTTCGCTTGAAGGACGTTCTGAGCATCCTTTGGCCAGTGCGGTGTGCAAGCATTATTCACAGGTACAGACTGTAGCGGTGGACGGCTTTGAAGCAGTGCCCGGGCGTGGCGTGAGGGGTGTCGTGCAGGAAGCAGACTATTGTTTGGGCAGCTTGGATTGGCTGCGTGAAGAAGGCAAGGAGATTTCCCTCGAAATGGAGCAGGCAATAGATCGATGGAACGACCGGGCTGTAACGTGGGTGGCCTTGGCACGGAGTGGTCAAGTCGTGATGCTGATCGGCTTGGCTGATGAGATCAAGCCGACTTCGCGTAAAGCAGTGACGGAACTCAAGCAGTTGGGGTTGGAAGTCGTGGTTCTGACGGGTGACAATGAGACCACGGCTGCGGCAGTGGCGCGTGAGGTTGGGGCAGATCGCTATGTGGCGCACATGTTGCCGACAGATAAGGCCGATTTTGTACGAAGATTGCAGGAAGCAGGGCATCGTGTAGGCATGGCAGGCGATGGCATTAACGATAGTGCAGCCTTGGCACAGGCAGATTTGAGTGTGGCGATGGGTAAGGGGAGTGACATCGCCATGGAGAGTTCGATGATGACGCTCCTGACTTCCGACCTTTCACGTTTGCCTCAGGCCATCCGCTTGTCTCATCGTACGGTGCGGACGATCCATGAGAATTTGTTCTGGGCCTTTTTCTATAATGTCGTGAGTGTGCCTATTGCTGCCGGCGTACTTTATCCGATATGTGGTTTTATGCTCCATCCGATGGTGGCTGGTGCGGCCATGGCCTTGAGCAGTGTGAGCGTAGTGCTCAACTCCCTGTGGAGTGGGAGGAAGAAGGCGGCTTGACTTTGAAAATACTTTTCTAATAAGTAAATGGACGGCCAAGGGGCACGCTTCATCGAGTAAATGAAGCGTGCCCCTTGGCTTCTTTTGTTGTCATGTGTAGGTCAGTTCCTACGAATCGAAAGCATGAACAGTCCGGCCATGGTGAGCAGTCCGTTCAGCAGGAGCAGTTCGTAGCCGAAGGTGAAGTTCCACAGGCGCGGAGCTGCGTAATCGAGGGTTGCACAGAGGACGGGCGCTATGATGCATACGATTGGCACCCAGCGGTCCTTGACCTGCCTCTGGCAAAAAAGTCCAAAGGCGTACAGTCCCAGCAGTGGCCCGTAGGTATAAGAGGCCATGACATAGATGGCATTGAGGATGTTGTCACTTCCTGCAATTTTAAAGAAAATGATGCAAATGATGAACGCGCCTGCTACGGCAATGTGTACAAGGCGGCGCGTTCGGTCGGCCTGTGACAGGTCTGCCCCTTGGCGCTCCACTCCCAACAGGTCGATACAGATGGTCGTTGTCAGGGCTGTAAGCGCGGAGTCGGCACTTGAGAAGGCTGCGGCAACGATACCGATGGTGAAAGGAATGATGACCCACGGTCCCAAAGCCCCAGAACTTACGAGCCAGGGCAACAACTCGTCTCCATGTGAAGGGGCGGTCAGGCCTTGGGTTGCACAAAAGGTATAGAGCAGAATGCCGACCCCAAGGAACAGGGCGTTGACAGGCAGGAAGGCCAGTCCGTAGCAGCACATGTCCTTTTGGGCGTCGCGGAGCGAACGGCAGGTAAGGTTTTTCTGCATCATGTCCTGGTCAAGCCCCGTCATGACGATTACGATGAAAACACCGCTGAGGAACTGCCGCCAGAATGACTGACGGCTGCTCCAATCCCAATCCCACACTTGGCTTATGGGAGATTGGATGATGGTATGCCAAGTGTCGGTCAGTCCCAGCCCCATGCGGTGTGCGGCGATGACCAGTACGCCGATAGCCGCCAGTAACAGGCAGAAAGTCTGCATGAAGTCTGTACGGACGACGGTCTGTATGCCGCTGCGGTGTGTGTAAAGCCATATCAGTCCCAGTACACCGATGGTGGTAAGCATAAACGGCCCCAAGCCATCGCCCAAATAGGGACGTACTACAAATTCAGCAAGGACCATACATACGAGATACAGCCTTGCCGCAGCTCCTGTAAGTTTGCTGAGAACAAAGAACAACGCCCCTGTGCGATAGGAAGAGGTGCCGAAGCGGGTGTTCAGGTAAGCGTAGATACTGGTGAGCCGTAAGCGGTAATAGAGGGGCAGCAGGATGAAGGCCACAGCTACATAGCCCACAATAAATCCCATACACATCTGCAAGTAGGTCATGCCGGTCGAAGCGGCCCAGCCCGGCACGGAAATGAAAGTGACTCCCGATATGCTGGTGCCTACCATGCCGAAGGCGACCATCCACCAGGGAGACTGATGGCCGGCGCGGAAGAAGGCTTCGTTTCCGCGTGCCCCGTGCCGTGAGGCGCGGTGTGAGATGTAGAGCAGTATGAGAAAATAGGCCATCAGTGTGGCCAGCATGAACATGGCGGACATTTTTTCAAATGAATTACAGTAGAAGGCAAGCTATAGGCCGGCAGGCATTTTAGACAATGCCTGCCGGCCCATGGGAAACGGTTGATAATGAATGCCTCTTGCAGCGATACTTCGGGTTCGTTCTACAAGTCTTGTAGTGCGGATACGCCTACCACAGCATAAAAAATTCCGTAGGCGATGTTGACGGCCGCACCGATGATGGCGGCAATGATGGCCCATTTTTTTGCATTGCCGGATGCTTCCTGTGCGGCGGCATATTGCCCTCCCATGTAGAGACCATTGACCTTGGCAGCGTATACGATGGAAACGATGCCGAATGGCAGGCAGCAGCAGATGGTGGAGAGGATGGCCCAGACGAGGTAATTGTCAGGTTTGGGGGGCTGAGGGGGCTGGGAAACTTGCTGGAAGTTGTCAGTTGTTTGCATGATGATTGAATATTAAGAGGTTAAACAATTCTGTCTCAGAGAGAATGCGAAGATAGACAGGCCGAGCAGGTAGATGGTCAGACTGATTCTTATAAAGGCCAGATAGATGGCGGCCGCTATGATGGCATATTTCTTGGCATTTTCAGATGCTTCCTGTGCGGCGGCATATTGTCCGGTCATATACAGGTTGTCCACTTTGACCGAGTAGACGATCGACACGATACCAAGAGGCAGGCAGCATAGGAAGGTGGTCAGAATGGCCCATACCAAATAGCTGTCGGGCTTGGGTGGGGGCGTTGGCTGGTGGAGGTTTGAAGGAGCTTGTGGCATTTCTGTCGGGGTTGGGTTAGGATTCATCTCAAAAGCGCTGACAAGCCGAACAGGCCGAAGCTGAGTACACCGCATATGACCGATATCATCACCCACTTCATCGCATCAGATGAGGCGAGTACGGATTGGTCGTAATATCCGTGCAGGTAGAACGAGGACACTTGGCTGGCTTTCACAATAGCTACGATGCCGAATGGCAGGCAGCAGCAGATGGTCACAAGGATGGCTTCGACCATGTGGCTGTTCGGGCAGGGGTATGGAGGAACCTGGGCACTCTGTGCATTGCCCGGCCTCTCTGCCCGGCTGTATGGGTTGGCTTGTGGTGGCTGTGTTCCTCCCATCCCTTGCTGGTGAGGATTTCCTACATAATCGTGCAGCTCGGGCACGGCTGCTGCGCGGGTCCAGTCTTTCATGCCTACACACCATACAAGCGTATCGGCGGTTACGCCATTCTCTGCAAATTTAGTTGGTGAGATGGGACCTTGCTGCCTGTTTTGACTGTCAAGGAAGAAGTAATCGTTCATGAATGCTGACGGTTAGTAAATAGTCAAGAGCAAATTTAGATAAAAATGTCAAGAAATAGTAGCACATCCATAAAAAACCGAGGCTATATTCCCTCTATATTCCGGAAAACGCCCCACCATACAAACAGGACGAGATAAATCCCCACTGCTACGCGTCCCTCTACCACCCGCCGCCATCTCATCTGTCGCTCCCCGTGAAGAAAATATTCCGTAAAGATGACGCTTAGCAGCCAGGGTATGGCGTAGATCAGAAAGCGGTTGTATGCCCATGCTTCTGCCACGTGTCCATGCAGCAGGGCGTGGCAGGCGCGTTGGAGTCCGCATCCCGGACATTGAAGCCCGGTGATCAGTTTGAACGGGCATTTGGGCATGAAGACGTATTCGGTGGGGTTTAAGAAGAAGAGGACGGCGAGTACAGCTGCCAAAGTGATGGCGTATAGCCATCTGAAGTGTTTGCTTGTTGGAAGGGGCATGCGAACGGGAAAATCTTGTCTGGCTTGGTCGGGTATGACAGATAAGATCCAAGACCCTCTTATGCTTGGCAGAGTAGCCTTGGATCTTATTGGCTGCAGGGATGTAGTTTCCGCAGGCGGAAGTCTGCAAAGCGATAAAGTGATGTACGGATGCTTATTTTTTGCCGTACATCTTTTCATAATAGAGCTGGTAGTCATCGCCACTTACTGCCTCTATCCAGTCGTGGTGTTCAAGGTTCCAGCGGATAGTCTTGACGATGCCCACCTCAAAGGTCGTTTCAGGATACCACCCGAGGTCGGCCTTGATCTTTGACGGATCTATGCCGTATCGCTGGTCGTGCCCCAAACGATCCTTGACAAAGGTGATGAGGCTGTCGTTAATCCAGTCGATGGCTATTTGCCCGTCCTTGTCGCGTTCCTGACGCTTGAGCAACGTGCGGAAGTGCGGCTCGTCGCGCATCAGGTCATGAATGGTGCGTATGATCAGTTTGACAATTTGTATGTTCTGCCGTTCGTTGTGCCCGCCCACATTGTAGATGCTGCCGTCCTTGGCTTGTGTCACAACCATGTCGATGGCCTTGCAGTGGTCTTCTACATAGAGCCAGTCTCTGACGTTTTCACCCTTGCCGTACACGGGAAGCTTCTTGCCTTGCAGAATATTGTTGATGACCAAAGGTATGAGCTTTTCGGGGAACTGGTACGGTCCGTAATTGTTGGAGCACCGGGTGATGCTGACGGGCATGTGGTAGGTGTCATGGTAAGCGCAAACGAAATGGTCGGCAGATGTCTTCGATGCGCTATAGGGGCTGTGCGGACACAGCGGAGTCCGCTCCGTGAAGAAGCCCTCGTTGCCGAGTGAGCCATATACCTCGTCCGTTGAAACTTGGTGGAAGCGCACTCCCTCCCGCCAGGTGGGGTAGCCTTGTTCATCTTTTCCCGTCACCCACGCGCTTCGGGCTGCATCGAGCAGGTTCTGGGTACCCAGAATATTGGTGTTGAGAAAGAGCTGTGGGTTTTCGATACTTCGATCCACGTGGCTTTCTGCCGCGAAATTGACCACCACATCGAAGTGGTACTCCGCGAACAGGCGGTCAACGAGTGTGCGGTTGCAGATGTCGCCCTTCACAAAGAAACAGCGCTTGTTGTCGATGTCCTCGGCGATTGTGCCGAGGTATCCTGCGTAGGTGAGCAGGTCGAGCACGACTACACGTACGTCCTCGTGCTTGCGCAGAATATATTTCAAGTAATTGGCACCGATGAAACCGGCAGCCCCTGTAACGAGATAAGTTTTCATAAGCGGAATGGTAATTGACTGTATGTCGACACGCGGTGCCAGATTTTCCATGAGCCTGGTGTCCTTATTTAATGTATAAACAGATGGGGGAGTGGAGAGTCCTCGTGGGAGATGACAATGGGCTTAGCGGCCTGCGTAATGTGCGGATACCCGATTGGTCAGATCGATAAACTCCTGTATAGAAAGCTGTTCCGGGCGGCGCGTGAGCAATGGCTGTGCCAAGAACGAGGTGTGGTCGGGAACGGCGGCGGAAAGCTGTTGGTCAAGCTGCGCCAGTAGTGGTTTGATAGAACCGCGCATCATCTTCCTTCGCTGATTGAAAGTGGTCTTGACCACACGCTTGAGCAGAGACTCGTCACAGTCCGGGCGCGTCACTTCATTGCGCGTCAGGCGTACGACGGCACTCCGCACCTTGGGGGGCGGGTTGAACACGTCCGGTTCAACGGTGAACAGATAATCCACGTGATAGTAGAGTTGTACCAGTATCGTCAGTATGCCGTATGCCTTGCATCCCGGCCGGGCTGCGAGCCGCTCGGCCACCTCCTTTTGGATCATGCCCGTACAGCAGGGTATGAGGTGTCGGTAGTCAAGCATCTTGAAGAATATTTGGCTGCTGATATTATAGGGGTAGTTGCCCGTGAGTACGAAAGGCCGGCCACCGAACGTGTGTTCGAGATGCATTTTCAGAAAGTCGTCTTCTATGATATGCTCTTCCAGTGCGGGGAAATGTTCCCGCAGGTAAGACACGCTCTCAAAATCAAGTTCCACTACTTTCAGTTCGCGCTTCTTGGGCAGGAGGTATTGCGTCATCACTCCCATGCCCGGCCCAACTTCGAGAATGGGCAATCCGGGACAGGCGTCGACAGTGTCGGCGATGGCTTGTGCGGTTGGCAGGTCGGTGAGGAAATGCTGGCCAAGAAACTTTTTCGGTCTTACGGACTTCATTTGCTTTCTTTGATATGCTTTGTGGCGTGTAGGCTACGGTATGTAAGGCAAAAGCGTATTCTTTTGGCATTTTCTTTTGCCTGTCTCGCTTCTTGCACTACTTTTGCTTCACTTAAAAGATGAGGGCATTGGTGCGGATAGCGTGCGGAAATGGCAAGCTTGTATGAGCCGCAGAGCCGGTATATAGCCTGTCTTAAGCGAAGATCGTGCAAGGCATAAACTGAACCGGCGGGGTCGTATGGAGGCAGGCCGATCCGCATCCTATCTTGGGCAAAGATACATATTAATTTAAAAAACGCTCTTCGCCCTGCGAACCAATCTATACGCGGGTGAATTCTTGTAAGGTGAGACCTATTATAAAAGTAATATTGCAGATTGCCATGCCCTTTGTGTTGGGGCTGGGCATCTTATGGTGGATGTACCGGGATACGGACTGGAACGGCTTCTTCCACTTCGTGGAGTATGACATGAAGTGGGGGTGGATGCTGCTTTCACTCGCTTTTGGCATATTGCCGCAGATGGCGCGTGCCTGGCGTTGGCAGATGGCGCTTTCACCTTTAGGCGAACATCCCCGGCGGAGTACCTGTGTCGATGCGATTTTTCTGTCGTATGCTTCGAGCTTGGTCATTCCCCGTATTGGAGAGGTTACACGCTGCGGCACGTTGAAGAAGACGGACGGCGTGTCGTTCACCAAATCCTTGGGAACCGTCGTTACCGAGCGCTTGGTCGACTCGCTGCTCATGCTTCTGTTTACCGCCGTTGCCTTTCTCACGCAGTTGCCCATGTTCCTGCGCTTCCTGCGTACGACCGGCACCAGTTTCGATGACATACTCAACCGCTTTACCGGTACGGGTTACATTGTTACGCTTCTTTGCCTGGTCGCCGCAGTTGCAGCGGTTATCGTACTCATGCATAAGTTTGCCGTGTTCCGCAAGGGGCGCGATATGGTGCGTGATGTGTGGGAGGGAATCCTCTCGCTCCGCAAGGTGCGCAACCTGCCTCTTTATATATTCTACAGTGTACTTATTTGGGTAGGCTATTTCCTGCATTTCTACATCGCCTTCTTCTGTTTTGACTTTACGGCAGGCATCTCTCCGATGGCGGCTTTCTTGGTCTTCTGCGTAGGTACGTTTGCCGTCCTTGTTCCGACCCCCAACGGGGCGGGGCCATGGCATTTTGCGGTCAAGACGATGCTGGTGCTTTACGGGGTGGGGGCCACGCAGGCCACACTGTTTGCCCTCGTGGTACATACTATACAGACGGCGCTGGTGGTGCTGTTAGGCGTGTTCGCCTGGCTGCGTCTGGGATTGAAGCCTCGTCCATCGAACATTACTCATTAAAATACCAAATACTATGAGCGAAATTGCAAGCCTGCAACCGCAGGCCATTTGGAAAAATTTTGATTTGCTCACGCAGGTGCCCCGTCCGTCGGGACATCTCGAAAAAGTCCAGAAGTTTTTGCTTGACTGGGCCAAGAGCAAGGGCGTGGAAGCTTTCAAGGATGAGGCTGGAAATGTCATCATGCGCAAGCCTGCCACTCCGGGAATGGAAGATCGCAAGTGCACTACCCTACAGGGCCACATGGATATGGTTCCGCAGAAGGTAAAGGGCAGTACACATAACTTCGAGACAGACCCCATTGAGACATACATTGACGGAGAATGGGTGAAGGCCAAGGGGACGACCCTGGGTTCTGACGACGGCATGGCTGTAGCCACCATCATGGCCGTCATGGAAGACGACACGCTCAAGCACGGCCCCATCGAAGGCTTTATTACCGCCGATGAGGAGACGACCATGTACGGCGTGAACCACATGAAGGCAGATGTCATTCAGGGTGATATTCTCCTCAACCTTGACGATGAGACGGAAGGGGAGATGATCATCGGCTCTGCTGGAGGCGTCAACATGACTGCAACCTTGGAGTACAAGGAAGCCGATCCTGATGCAAGTGATGTGGCCGTAAAGATCATCCTGCACAACTTGCTGGGAGGTCATTCCGGTCTGGAGATCAATGAAGGGCGCTGCAACGCCAATAAGGCCATGGCCCGCCTGGTGCAGGATGCCGTAGCCAACTTCGAGGCTTGCCTGTCAGAGTGGAAGGGGGGCAATATGCGCAATGCCATTCCCCGCGAAGCTGAAGTCGTGCTGACACTTCCCAAGGAGAATGTGGCAGCCTTGAAGGAGGCCGTGGCTGAGTGGAAGCAGACATTTACCGATGAATATGGCGCCGTCGAGCACACCCTTGCGCTTGATGTGGAGGATGTGCCTCTGCCCGCCCACATCGTGCCCGCTGAGATACAGGACAATCTCATTGATGCCCTTTGCGCCGCCCATAATGGGGTGCTGCGTTTCATTCCCGAAGAACCGAGTATCGTTGAGACTTCTTCCAACTTGGCCATTGTGGAAATCGGAGGAGGCAAGGCTCAGTTCCTTATCCTCATTCGTTCTTCCCGCGATTCGATGCGTGAGTGCTGCGCCGAGACACTTGAGAGCGCCTTCTCCATGGCCGGTATGAAAGTGGTGCTTAGCGGACACTATCCGGCTTGGCAGCCCAATCCGCACAGTGAGATCGTTGAGCTGATGAAAGACATTTACCGTGAGCTGTTCCACACCGAAAACAGGGTACAGGTCATCCATGCCGGCCTTGAGTGCGGTGTGATCGGCGCTTTGCGCCCGCAGATGGACCTGGTCAGCTTCGGCCCCACGCTGCGTTCGCCGCATACGCCCAATGAGCGTTGTCTGATTCCGAGCGTAGACAAGTATTGGATGTTTGTCAAGACCATTCTTGAGCGCATCCCTAAGAAATGACGACACCGGCATCCGCCGGAAACTTTTCATAAGATCCAGATTTCTCCGTGCCACTTGGTGTATTTGCAAGGCGGGTCGTGAGATCTGGATCTTTTCTTTCTTGACTGTTTTTCAGTCGGCTTGTTTTATGCATGCGGGTGTACTATAAAAATATTACACCCGATTCTGCATTTTTCTCTGCGATTGTTTGGCGGGTAAAAGTAAAGCCCGTATATTTGCGGTGTTCTATTGCAATAGTACACCAATAAGGGGAAACAGAATTATGTTGTACGCGAAAGAAATCACCTATAGTTACGGGCGGCGATTGGCTCCCGTGCTCTGCGGCCTGAACCTGCATTTGGCTCCGGGTCACATTTATGGACTCTTGGGCAGCAATGGTACGGGTAAGAGCACCTTGTTGTATTTGTTGTGCGGGCTGCTCCGTCCCCAGTCCGGCCGGGTGTCCTTTGGAGGCGTTGATGTGATACGCCGTTGTCCGGATGTGTTGTCAGAGATGTTTCTCGTGCCCGAGGAATTCGAGCTTCCAAACATGAGTTTGGGTGCTTACGTACGGTTGAACGCTCCATTTTATCCCCGTTTCGACCATGAGACATTGCGGGCTTGCTTGGTGGATTTCGAGCTTTCGGAAGCCTGTTCGCTGACGGCCTTGTCGATGGGACAGCGCAAGAAAGCCCTTATGAGTTTTGCCCTGGCCACCGGGGTGCGTCTGCTTTTGATGGATGAGCCGACCAACGGGCTTGACATTCCCTCGAAGAGCCTGTTCCGCCGTGTCGTTGCCCGTCACCTGACAGACGACCGAACCCTGCTTGTGTCTACGCACCAGGTGGCGGACGTTTCTATGCTGATCGATCATGTGCTGATGATAGAAGGTGGCCGATTGTTGCTGGATCGTTCGGTGTCCGATATCTGCCGGGCGGTACGTTTCGAGCAGCGAGGCATGAATGAGCCGGCGGACGGTGAGCTGTATTCCCAACCTTCGATGGCCGGCCGTGCCGTCATTGTGCCCAATGGCACCCCGGACGATGACACGCCTGTCGATTTGGAAGTGCTCTTCAATGCCGCCCGTGCGCGTTGTCTGCCCCGCAGCTTGTTTGAGTTGCCGGATGCGTAGTTTCCTTCATTGCCGGAGGGGCTTCTTTGTCCGTGTGCCTTTCGGCTATGTGTTCATTCAAAAATCGGTGTTATGAAAAATCTGAATTTGCGCCGCTTGGGCCAATTCCTCAAGCTTGATGCGTTAACCAATAAATCTGCCTATTTGAGGCTGCTTCTCGGACTCCTCATCGGGCATGTGGCCGTACAGTTCGGCTGCTTCGGCTCTTCCGCCTCAAATCCGGCCCTCTCCATAGCGGGCTATGACCGTGCCTTGTATTATGTGTCGGCCTCCTTTGTGGGTATGTCGGCCTTCTTGTTTGTGGCCTTGTTCAGTTGCACGGCAGATGTGTTCAAGTCCCCACAGCGCCGCGTCTATTGGCTCATGCTTCCTGCTGGTAATTGTGAGAAGTTTCTGGCCCGCCTGCTGATGTGCGTAGTTGGCGGCATGCTTGCACATGTGATTGTTTTCATGCTTGTCGACACGCTGCGCCTGTGTCTGCTGGCATGGTTGCCTGTTCCGCCTCCTTCCGCCATCCCCTATGTGGCTTCTGCCGTGGGTGACCGCTTCCTGGATTGGTGCCGTCTTCTCGTTACGCCGGATGTTTCCGGCTTGCACGGCTCTTGGCTTGCTCTGTGCCAGATGTTCAGCGCTCTTTTCGTGGCGTCCGCCTACCTGTTAGGGGCGATGTATTTCCGGAAAGCCTCTTTCTTGAAGGTTACGGGCATGCTCGTGCTCTTGTTTTTGCTGGCTGGCTATGTTTTCGCCAAGAGCGTGATTGCCTGTCGGGCTCTTCCGTCTGCCGAGTGGGTTGTTCCTGTATCCACATTGGTTGCCGCCATACTTTGCACCGTCTTCAGCTGCCTTTCCTACCGGAAGTTCACCCATATGTCGGTGGTCAGGCGAAAATGGTTCTAATTTCCGCTCAGTCATTATGAATTTCAAAGAAAGCAATCCCATTTATATCCAGATAGCCGAGCGTCTGGCCGATGAGGTGCTTGCAGGAACCTATCCTCCGGAAGGGCGTGTGCCGGGTGTCAGGGAATACAGTGCCCTGCTCGAGGTAAACGTCAATACCACCGTTAAGGCTTACGAATACCTGTCCCGTCACGGGATCATCCAGTCCCGGCGCGGTTTGGGTTATTATGTCACGTCCCAAGCCCCGAAACTCATAGCCGATGCGCGCCGTCAGAATTTTCGCGCACACACTTTGCCCGAATTTATCAGGCAGCTCCACCAGCTTGATATTCCCTTCGAGGAAGTGCAGGCGGCTTGGCGGGATAGTGGAGCTTGAGTGTGCCGGCCTTCCCCGGTTGTCGTAAAATATCTTGTAGTATCAGTTAGAGTCGTCTTATGAAAAAGTACCTGTCATTCATCGCAGCCCTGTTGCTCTTTGTCTTGCTGCTTCCGATTGGTTTGTAGCAAGGGTATTCGTGCGCCTGTCCTGTAACGTTCCGCCTGCAGCCGCTCTTTCCGGCTGTGGACGTAACGTTTATGCTTTTTTGTTCTATTTCAGAAGAGTTGAGGGTCTTGCCGCCTGGCCTGCCCCTCACTTTCACATTTTATGAAGCCGCCCCTTATGAACCCGCTTCCATTCTGCTTCATGACAATTAAGTTACAAAACAGCCTATTTGCTTTCATTTTATAAATTGAATATGTATTTTTGCTTCCGATTTGTTCTGCGCGGTTTGGAGTGGCGTAGAAATTCTGTACATGAAGTTCACAAATTAAAACACTAATAAGTATGAGATTTTTTACAGTTCGCAAGTTCGTGCTGTCTGTCTGCTGTGCGGCCCTATGCTTCCAGCCGGTGGTTGCACAGCCGGATGTGAGAAAGGCGGCGCCACGTACGGGTGGAAGCCAGTTCCTGCATCCCAAATCCTTAGGGGCGGGAGAAGAACGGATCGCCTACGGTCTGTTGGCTTACGATAATACCGACATCAACTACACCAATGGTCTGGTGTCCTTTCCTCTTACGGGAAGCAGCACCTTGGAGCACGTGCGTATGATGGGCGATGAGTCCAACGGTGTGACCGCCGGCGCTTATGCTGGGGGATATTACTATGTGGCTCGCTCGGTAAGCGACGGCACCTATGAGACGGCTACGGATCTCTTGAAATATGACCTGGAGGCGGATCAGGTGAGTACAGTCGGTACGATCACCGGTTTTGAATCTTACGTAGCAGATATGACCTTTGACTATGCCAGCCATACTATGTTTGCCATAGAGCGTCCTGTCAGTGACGGCACTTCTGATCTTCGCAAGATAGATTTGACCACGGGCGAGAGCCAGAAAGTGGCCGATCTCGACCGCCGCTTCTTCACTTTGGCCTGTACCTATGCGGGACAGCTGTACGGCATCTCGTTCGAAGGTGACCTTTGCCGTATAGACAAGACGACGGGAGCTGTGACACAGATTGGAGCGACCGGGCTGCACCCCATGTATTTCCAGTCGATGGAGTTCGACCACAGTGACGGAACGCTGTATTGGGCCGCGAGCATTCAGGATTTGGACATTCCCGATGGTCTGGCTGTCGTTGACACCCTGACGGGTAAGGCTTCCATGGTCGGTTCCTTGGGCGATGGGGCAGAGATAGCGGGTCTTTACATCCCCTTCTCGGCAGCGGCAGCCGGTGCGCCGGCGGCGGTGTCCGGCCTGGCGGTGACACCCGATGCCGGCGGCGCTCCGCAAGCTGTGCTGCAATGGAGCAACCCCGGTCAGACCTTTAACGGACAGCCCTTGGAAACCCTTTCCGCTGTCAAGGTGTATCGTGACAAACAGCTCGTCGCCACACTCACGCCGGCGAAGCCCGGAGCATCCATGAGCTATACGGATGTAGTGGGGCAGGAGACGAAGGGGGCTGTACATCATTATACGGTTGTGGCTGTCAACGCGGTCGGTGAAGGGGCACAGGCGCAGGCGCGGGCCTTTGTCGGCCATGACATCCCGGCCGATGTGACGGATCTCACCTTGCGGGTGGATGGCTATGAAAAGGCTGTGCTCAGCTGGCAGACGCCGCAACAGGGCGCAAACGGGGGATATGTAGACAAGAACTCTCTCGTGTATGAAGTGGTGCGCCAGCCGGGCAACACCGTATTGGCCTCTGCGCTTTCAGAACCCGCCTTTACGGATCAATCTGTCACGGAAGCCTCTACTTACAGCTATCAGGTGAAGGCGGTCAATGCAGACGGTGCCAGCAGTCCGGTGGCCACGCCCTCCGTAGTGATTGGCCCTATCAATTCTATGCCTTATGTCTGTGACTTTACCTCCAAGCAGTCCCCCAACACTTGGACGATGGTCGATGCCGATGGCGATGGAAGCACTTGGATGTGGACGGAGACGACAGGCGGCTATATGATGGGCCGCCAGCCTTCCACTGTTCAAGGTTCGGATGACTGGTTGCTTTCGTATTACATCCCGGTCGAGAAGGGCAAGGTTTACCGCTTGGATTACAGCGCACATTGTTACAGCGCCGACAAATTGGAGCTGTATCTGCTGGAAAATACGGATCCGCAGCGTGTGGTGCAGTTGGTCAAAAGTGTGTCTATGGAGAAGAGCGAGGGCTTCAAGACTTATTCCTTGCTGTTCGAGGCGGCCTCTACCGGCAATTATAATTTGGGCTTGCGCGCCCTCTCGTCCGCCTCTTCCGATTGGATAGAGCTGTCGAAACTCAGCTTGCGGGAAGCGGATGATGTAAACCTCGGCGCTACTGCACTGGTGGGTGAGACCAGCCCCGTGACCGGGATGTCCAGTGACTACACCGTGACCGTCAGCAATTTGGGCCGCCAGCGTGTGGATGCCTATGAAGTGAGCTTGACAGACGGGGAAGGGCATGAACTGGCCAAGTCTGCCATCAGCGATCCTTTGGAGTCCGGTCAGGAGAGGCAGGTTACACTGTCCTGGACACCTGCGGACCAGTCCGTGACACAGCTCGTGGCGAAGGTTGCGTGCGAGGCTGACGCCGACGCTTCCGACGATGCTACTGCCCCGTTGGCAGTAGAGGTGCAGGACGGCAACGCCGCCCCGACGGTTGGCATTGGCACAAGTTCCAACCAGATCAGCCAAAGTTATCCGTTTGACCTTTTCAACCAGCATGCGGCGGCGTTCAACCTGTATGCGGCTGAAGAGATCGGGCATGCCTCCGCTGTCATCACCAAGATCAGCTATCCTTATTCTGCATCGCTGATGGACGACATTGCCGATGTGCCTGTCAAGGTCTATATGGGCAATACGGAGGTGGCTACAACGGCAGACGGCTGGCTGCCGGAAGCAGACTTGACGCTGGTCTATGACGGCACCATCGGTTTTACCAAAGGGAGCTCCCGCGAATTGGAGATCCCCCTGTCGCAGCCTTTTGCTTATGACGGGCACAACTTGGCCATTATCACCGTAGTAGAGAGCGCCAAATATTACAGTGGGGTGTACTTCAAGCAGTACCGGAGTCCGCTTGCCGGTAATTCGGTCTATGCGTGGGGTGACTATCGCAGCACAGTTCCGTTTGACTTTACCCAGACAGGGCGGCAAGACAGTTACGGCTATACTTCCAGCGTCACGCTCTACTTGGAGCAGCCTACGGGTATTGGCCAGACAACTACCGTGCCTCCCCTTTCAGACTATGAGCTGTACGACCTGACAGGCCGCAAGGTGTCGTGTGGAACCACTTCGCCGGAAGGAAAGGTGGACGGCAGTTCGGTGCGCCCCGGTATATATGTCATGACCTTTAAGTCTGACGGTCGTCGTCACAGCGTGAAGATGGTTGTGAAGTAATGCTGTCACGCAATTATCGATAGTCGAATTTCAGCCTCGAAGTCACAGGTTAGGGCGGCAAGGCCCGCCGGACGAAGGGGCGGATTGTAAAATCCCCGTCCTGTAGCGGTTCAGACCGCAGACAGGACGGGGATTTTGTTGTCTGGGGCGGGCGGCTGATCCGGCCCGGATGCGTCAGGGCAGGCGCTTGATTCTTTTGCGCCATTCTGCCGGTGTGCGCAAGGATTCCAGCAGCTTCTTGCGGGCAAGGCGGCGCACTTCACCGTCTGTTTCGTTGTCAGCCAGCACGGTCATGGTCTGTTCCGGCCATCGTACGAACGCGGCCTGCAAGGCCCAGCCTGCTGCCATCGCCGCATAGTATCCGTTCGGTCGCAGGCGGCGCAGCACTTCCAGAACCTGCTGACTGTAAACCTCGTTGAGATAATGGTCCATGAGCATGACAATGCCAAAGCGCTGCCGGTAAGTCTCTTGGCTCTCCCAATGGGGTTGCAGCAGTTGCCAGCCTTCTTCGCAGTGGCTGCGGACAAGCGTGAGCGAGGTGCATACCGTGTCGCACACGGCCCAGTTGTCGATGAGGGGCACATAGCCGTTCACCCGTTGGGCGAACTCTTCCCACTGCATAGGGGCGTATCCTATGACGAGTCCGCGCAGCATCACTTCTTCCTGTGATTGGCCACAAAGTATGGTGTCGAGGGCTTGGGGCGCATGGGCTTTGGCCATTTGGCGGGCCAGTTGGCGCAGTGCGGGTATCCGCACGCCTAAGAACTCCCGTTTCAGGTCGGGAATCAGCCGTACCGAAAAGGCGGCATAAGCGGGGTCAGCTATGGTTTGCAGGTGTGTCCGCAGGCTATGGGATGTGTCAAACAGCATGATGGCTTGTATATTAAAAAATCGGTGGATAGACGTGGGGGCAGTGCCGGATTCCTTTGCAAGGCATGAACGGAAGGTGTCTTCTGACCGGTTGCGGCTATTCCTCTATTTGAAGAATGTCGTACAGGCCATATGCCTTTTGGCCCAAAGTTTCCGTCAGTATGGCTCGTGTAATGGCAGCGGTGACAGCGGCGTTGGTCGCGTCGGTCTCGGCGGATTCTTTAATGAATATGGTGAGGAGGACAGAGCCGCCGCTGTCCGGCAACCGCACGATGCCCACATCGTTGTCTGCGGTCTTGATGCCGTTGATGCGGTCGGAACTGCCGGTTTTGTGCAGCAGAAGCGCTCCACGAGGGATTCCTGCTGCCATTTTATCCTTTCCCGTCCGGACTTGCGACATAGCGGATCGTAACGGTCGGTCATAGGAGGCGGTTCGCCCGCAGTCGATAAGCTTCAAAAGACTGTTCATCGCTTGCGGTGTACACCAATTGCCGTAGACCCGGCTTGGATCTTCGTGCATGGAAGCCTCCGTTTCTGCGATGCGGAAATCCTCTATGCCGAGACTTCGGGTGTATTTGTCTACAGCCTGCGGGCCTCCTGCCAGTCCGATAAGGATGTCACAGGCGTTGTTGTCGCTTTCTGAAACTGCGTAGTTTATCAGTTTGCTGACGGGGAGTTCTATGTCCCCGGCGGGATAGTCGGCCCGCATGGGACTGTACGTATTTTCCAATATGCGCTTCCGCTCTATATGGATGAGGGTGTCAGGCTGGATGCGGTGCGTGTAGAGGTTGTGCAACACGGACAGTGCCACCTGTATTTTGAACACGCTCATCAGGGGAAAGTGCATGTTCTCGTTGCGGGCATAGATCTGTTTACCCCCAGTTTCGGCATAGATCCCCACCGTCATCCGCTTTCCATTCAAAATGGAGTCTATGTGTCCGGCCAACTGAGACCTCGTGGCGGGCAATTGGGACAGGTCTTCCGGAACTGACGCATAGGTAAGGCTGTTACCTGTCAGGCACAGAATCCCGAGAACTGTGGCTTGAATGAGCTTGGTATTCCATTTCATCATTTGAGACTTTATAAAAACAATGTCCGGAACGGACTGCTACGCTGGCCTCGTGTCTGCATCCTGCTGTCCGTTTGGAGGTTTCAAAAGTGCAAATCAAGTGCGGCCGGACTTGCTTGAATTGCTGAGGCGCAGCCTGTCTTGTGCAAAGATAGTGCAAGCCGAACGCAATGGAGCTTGCTCTGATTGTTGAGGCGCAGCCTATTTTCTATAAAGATAGTGTAAAGCGAACACGGCGAGGCTCGCTTCGATGCTTGAAACGTCTTTTGTCGTTAGTGCCAACAAGGCTGCCAGTTCGTCCGTCAAGGATCTCGTTTCCCTTAGGCGCGGCAGTGAAATAAAATATAGACTTGAATTATATATTTGCAGTCTGTATTTATATAATTCAAGACTTGATTTATATGTTTCAAGACTGTATTTATATAATTCAAGTCTTGAATTTGAGTCAGGGATGGGGGATGCCGAGTTAAGGCCGGTTGTCGCGCAGTCCGCGAGCCTCGCTGTATCGTCTGTGCGTCATCGGTGCTGTTAAAAATGGGATACTGACTCTGCGCCCATGAGGACAAAAAACAGATACAAAGACTTCTCTTGTAAGGTATTTCTGGGCAATGGTGGGGAGCGTTTCGGGGATGGCAGCTATCGGCGAAGCGCCCCCGCTCCCCAAAGGCTTCGGGGGCGGGGGTGCTATTGTGTATTCATTCCACTACGGAGTGCAGCACGCTGTTTCGCTCATTGAGGCTCAGCATGCCGGAGCGGCTGCGAACGGAGCTGTCTGTTGTTCTGTCACACAGCTCCCCACCTCTCCCCGTCAAAGATACGGGCCGTAAAGTATTTCAGGACGGGTCAGGTAGATGATGGTAAATGCGCCTGCAGCCATGAACAGTTCCAAGACAAGGAACATCCATATTCTTCCCATGGTCCGGGGGGAGTTCTTGTATTTCTTTGTCGCTTTGTACAGTTGTTGCAGAGGGGCAGCGAAGAGGATCAGAACCGTGAAGCCATAGAAGGCGCTGGTCCAAACGAAGCCCCTGCGTTTCTCTTCCGTTTGCAGTGGCGTTCCGTCATACGCTTCCCATATGAACGGGCAGGCGATGACAACGAATGCGACAACGATTGCTGTAGACAGTGCCGCCCATTTCCAGGCCGCCCCGATGCGTTCAGTGCATTGGCTTGAATAGGCTGCGTATATATTTTTGCACTGCTCGCACACGATGACTATGATCATCACAATACCTTGAAAGAAAAGACAGGACCAATGGTTTTCCATGATGGTAAGCGGTGTGGGTGAGATTGGTACAGAGGGAGATTTTCCCCTTTAGGATTTTCGGCGAAAATAGCTGTTTTTTTTATCTATGCAAATGTTTTTGACGGAAAATATACAATTTGTATCAGAAAAGGCTTCTTGGCGGAGTGTTCTGTCAACGGTCTGCATGCGGCAATACTTCTGCGAAAGCTTTTTCTGCCCGTCCATGACCAGCCGGTCAGACTGCTGGACTGCACTTGAAATCGGCGAGATGATATATTCAGAACACTTTCAGATGTTTAAGACGCGTGGTGTGAGGGCTGTGGGGGATTCTTTTTACTTTTGCATAAGACAGGCTGCACCTCAGCATTCCAAGCAAGCTTGGCTGCATTCGGTTTGCACTGTCTTTGCATAAGACGGAGACTGCATGTTTTGTAGTCTCCGCATAACCCCATATCTTATGAAGCAGATTCTATTTACTCTCCTGTTTTTGCTTTCTACTGTTCCTGTACAGGCGCAGCATACTGATGCGGACCGGCATGGACTGCGCGGTGTCCGTGGAGCGTCATGGGTAGCGGACAGTCTTTCGTCCGACAGTGTGCCGCCGCTTCGGGCTGTAGGGGAAGAGCCTTGGTTCGTGCCGGTCGCTGATTGGGGGGGGTATGGTTTGTTGGGGCCGGCCTCCTATGCCGGGGCTTATGGTCAGGCTTGGCGGTTGCATGAAGGTTTTAATGCACAGTTCTCGCTGAGTGCCACCATGGCTTTCGGCAAGCACGCGCCCAGTGGCGTGGGGTTTGGCCAGACGGCGGCTTTCGCTTACCTGGCTCCGATTACTCCCCGCTTGTCGTTCGGCGCCGGCATTTATGCCACCAATATGGAATGGGGAGGCTGGCGGCGCACCGATGTGGGCATAGGCGGGATGCTTGCCTACAAACTCACGGACCGCATCAATCTGTACGCCTATGGCGCCAAGACCTTTCTGCCGCAGGCTACCTTTGACAAATTCCGCCGTGACGCGTTTCCCCTGTTTCTGGACGGCTTGCCCCGCGACCGTTTCGGCGCGGCGGCAGAGTTCAAGATCGGCAACAACGCGGTGATCGGAGTCAGTGTGGAGCGTGCCTCTTACTGAAAGAGGGACAGGTGAGGCCGTCGCATGCCAATACGGTAGCGGCAAATGAGAGAGCAACAGTTATGCTGAATGATATATCACTGGGCAGACAGTTGGAGCTGCTCAAAAAAGAGTACGAGTACGAGAAAGAGGCATTCCGGCGCGACACGGCCCTGCAGGGCATAGACCGCAAGGTGCGGCGTGGCGATTGCTGGTTTCCCATCAAGGTCGGGCGTGGTTATTATAACTCGCTCGACCGTTTTGTGGTGGAGATCTTCCGCGCGAAGGGGGAGGAGGGCGACCATAATTTCGAGTATGGCCGTCCTGTCTGTTTTTTCTCTCAGGATGGGACAGGTCAGCTGCATTACCTTGATTTTCAAGCTACGGTCAGCTATGCTGAAGAGGGGCGCATGGTGGTGGAGTTGCCGGGGGAAAGTGCGCTGGCACGTCTGCAAGGGCTGGAACGTCCCGGCGTGCAGCTCCACTTCGATGACTATTCTTACCGTGTCATGTTTGACGCCCTGCATCATGTGATGGAGGCTCAGGGAGACCGTTTGGCACATTTGCGCGACATATTCCACACTGCTGCGCCCTTGGAATGGGGGAGCGAGGGCGTCTCCCCCATTGGACTGCCCTGGCTCAACCCTTCTCAGGAGCAGGCCGTGCGTGATGTCTTGAGGGCCAAGGATGTACTGATCGTACACGGCCCTCCGGGAACGGGCAAGACGACCACGCTGGTCGAGGCGGTAGGGGAGGTGCTGCGGCGTGAACCGCAAGTGCTGGTCTGTGCACAGAGCAATACGGCGGTGGACTGGATCTGCTCGCAACTGGCCGACCGCGGCGTCAGCCTGCTTCGCATAGGCAACCCGGGGCGTGTGACCGAGGCCATGCTGGCACACACTTATGAGCGCCGTTTTGAGTCGCACCCCGATTATCCCGACTTGTGGCAGATACGGCGTACCATCCGCCAGCTCTACGCGCAGCCGCGCAAGGGGCGGCCGGCAGGTTTTCACCAGAAGGTGGCGCGCCTCCGGGAGCGGGCGGCGGAACTCGAAACTCGTATCCGCCATGCCCTGTTTGACTCCTCGCGTGTGGTGGCCTGCACATTGACGGGCGCAGCCAATCCCCTGTTGGCTGGACAGCACTATCATACACTCTTCATCGATGAGGCCGCGCAGGCTCTGGAGGCGGCCTGCTGGATTGCGCTGCGTAAGGCCGACCGCGTCATACTGGCAGGAGACCATTGCCAGCTTCCGCCCACCGTCAAATCGCCCGAGGCGCTCAAAGGGGGACTGGGCCGTACGCTTATGGAGCGGGTGGCCGCATCGAAGCCGGAGGCCGTGCGGCTGCTGACCGTGCAATACCGCATGAACGAGGCGCTGATGCGCTTTTCCTCCGATTGGTTTTATGGTGGCCGGTTGAAGGCCGCGCCTGAGGTACGGCACCGCTCCTTGCTTGACGAACTGGACACGCCTCTTGTGTGGATAGACACCTCTTCGGCTTCAGAAGTCCGCAGTCTCCTACAGGATTCCGCTTTGGAAAGTCTTCCGGATGAGGATACTAACGCCCTTGCGGCCTTGGAGGAATCTGATGGCATCTGCCCTCAGGAGGAGCGGGTGGGCGCCACATATGGGCGGATCAATAAGGTGGAGGCCCGTTTGACCTTGGCGGCCCTGCATCGTTATGTGTCCCGTATGGGACGGAACCGCCTGCTGCGCGAGCGGGTGGATTTCGGCATTATTTCCCCCTATCGCGCACAGGTACAGTATTTGCGCTCCTTGATAGCCCGGGACGCTTTTCTGCGTCCCCTGAAACGGCAGATGGCTGTCAATACGGTCGACGCCTTCCAGGGGCAGGAGCGCGATGTGGTGATTGTCAGTCTCGTGCGGGCCAACGGACAGGGGCAGATAGGGTTCCTTTCCGATTTGCGGCGTATGAATGTGGCCATGACACGGGCGCGCTACAAACTCATCATCTTGGGTTCGGTGCAGACCTTGTGCCGCCACCGGTTTTACCGTCAACTCCATGAGGCATGCGGTGCGGCAAAGGATTTGGAGGGGATGCAGGATAGATGCCCATCTTGATGCAATAGACGCAGATCCAGAAAATCACGACCAGCCCCAACG
>Cebus_capucinus_imitator_PRJNA485217_SSR118__coassemble_122_pt1 | contig 44464 bp, 39 predicted proteins | sample Cebus_capucinus_imitator_PRJNA485217_SSR118__metabat2_low_PE_012 | metagenome-assembled genome bin Cebus_capucinus_imitator_PRJNA485217_SSR118
TTGCAGGGCTCCACATAGCGGTCATTGGTTTCGGTGTATAGAACTGATTTGCGCTGGCCGGTTTGGGCGTCATAGGCGACAAGCTCTGCCCGGTCTTGTGTGCGAGGCAGTTCGAACATGTATAGGGTGCGCTCATTGGGCGACCATGCGATGTTTGTAAAATAACGGTCAGTAGGGTCTCCGGTCTGCAAGTAGATGGTCTTCCCTGTTGAGGGGTTGAATACACCCACTGTCACCTTGTGGCTGGTCATACCTGCCATGGGGTACTTTTCGGGGGCGGGCTGGGCTACCCGATGATTGATGTCTACAAGAGGGTAGTCGCTGACCATGCTTTGATCCATACGATAAAATGCCAGCAATTTGCCTGATGGACTCCAATAGGTTCCTTTATGTATGCCGAACTCATCGCGGTGTACGCTTTGTCCATAAACCAATTCACGAGAGCCGTCTTGGCTCACCTGAAGAACCCGCCCGTCTGCGGTGCTTACATAGAGGTTCTGTTCTTTTGTGAAAGCGAGATTGCGACTTTGTGCGTTGAAGTCTGGGGTCTGTTCGCCTTCGATGCGTTTTTGAGACCATGCGATGCTGCGTGTTTGCCAATCATACAACAAGCGTAGTTTGGGGGTAGAGAGCAGGACGACACTTTTTTCAGCATAGGGGAAACTGGCATTCATTAAGTTGTAGACCTTTCCGACCTGAGCCGTGTCGATAGCAGCATTTATCATTTCCGTTGAGAAGAGTGGCTCGGACTGGATATCTTGTCCTCTTTCATTGGTTAAAGGAGTGGCTTTGTCTACTTCGAGGTGTATGAGGCGGTCTCCCCAGAAGACCGTGACAAAGGGTTTGGGCTGGATATTCCAGTAATTGTTTCCGCCCCACATGAGGTCTTCGAGTGTAAAGCTCTTTTTTTCTTGCGCCATGGCGGTGGACATGCAGCCTGTTAAAAGCAGGACTGCCATAATAATTTTCTTGATCATGTGATTGGTATATGGTAAGGTAAGGTCTTGTCGGCAAAGAACAGTCATTGATATATAAATTGTCAGAGTCGTCAGCATGGGCAGGATGTGCATGCAGCCTGTTCCATCCTGACGGCTCTGACAGCCGAATGCGGATCATCCACAAACATTTATTTAGTTGTTGTCACGGTGGCGGTTAGAGCGTGGGAATCCCTTTCCGAAACCTCTTTTGGGAGGAAATCCCTCTTTGCGGAAGCCCTCACTTCTGTGGTGTTCGCCTCTGTCATCACGTCTCTTGAAACCTCCGTCGTGTTTCTTGAATCCGCCGTCACGTTTCTTGAAATCACCCTCATCACGTTTCCTGAAATCATTGTTCTTCCTAAAAGAACCGCCTCGTTGGTAGTCTCCTCTTTTTCGAAATTCAGAACGTTGCTCTCTTGGTGCAAGACGGCTTTGCTGAAATTCCCGGTGCTTGCGGCGGAGTATGAGGTATTGGGGATCGAGGTCTTCATCAAACTCGTCGTGACTATGGCGGTCTTCGTCAGACCGCTGCTTGAAGTCATCGCGCTGTCGCTGTCTGCGGCGGTCGTTGCTCATGAGACGGCGCTCTTCGTCTGTCTTGACTTTGCCTCCCGCAGCTCGGAAGTCTCCCAGCCTGCCTTCAAAGAGCTGGTATTTGCGGAAGTCGCAATCTATGGAACCGTTTAGTATTTGGATTTTCAGACTGGGGCGCAGTCCTATGTTTTCGAACAATTCTTCTTTGGAAGAGATGATCCAAGCCTCCCCACCTGCGAACTCCTTCTTCAGCACCTGTCCGATGGATTCATATAGGCTGAGGATATCGGGAGGGGTGAGGCGCTGGCCATAGGGCGGGTTGGTGACAATGATGGCTTTCTCTGCCGGGTGTGTAAAGTTTCGGAAGTCTTGCTGCTGAAGGCTGACAATGTCGGATACGCCTGCGCTTTTCACATTGGCAGTTGCAGCTTCAATGGCAGGGAAGTTTATGTCGTAGCCGTAAATGCGATGTTCGCAAGTACGTTCTTGAGAGTCGTCGTTGTAAATTTCATCAAGCAGGTTACGGTCGAAATCCTTCCATTTCTCAAACCCAAACTCTTTGCGGAACACACCCGGATAAATGTTTCGGGCGATCAGGGCCGCTTCTATCAGAAATGTACCCGACCCGCAGAAGGGGTCGATGAAGTCGCACGCTCCGTCCCAGCCTGTCATTTTGATAAGGCCTGCAGCCAGAACCTCGTTGATTGGCGCCTCAACAGATGCCACGCGATAGCCTCGTAGATGCAGGCTGTCTCCCGATGAGTCAAGTGACAGGGTGCAGTCGTCTTCAGCGATATGGATGTTGAGCTTGATGTCAGGGTTGGTAATGCGTATGTTGGGTCTTTGACCCGTCTTGTCGCGGAAATAATCTACGATGGCATCTTTTACTTTGTAGGCTACGAACTTGCTATGGCGGAAGTCGTCCGAGAAGATGACGGAGTCAACGGCGAAAGTGGTGCTGTTGTCTAAATATTCACTCCAATCTATGGCGCGTACGGCTTCGTACACCCCATCGGCATCCTGTGCCTTGAAATGCTTGATAGGTTTGAGTATTCGGATGGCGGTGCGGAGACAGAAATTGGCACGGTACATCATGGCTTTGTCGCCGGTGAAGGATACCATGCGGCGGCCTATCTGTACATTGTTGGCACCCAGTTCGGTGAGTTCTTGGGCTAAGACTTCCTCTAATCCTTGAAAGGTCTTGGCAATGAGTTCAAATTCTTGCATTTTACTGGTAGCGGAGGGCGTTAGCCGATAGGTCTCCCGATAGCTGTGATGTACGGGGGCTGTTGAGATGTAGGCTTTTACGTCCGAGGAGGGTTGTGAAATAAAAGGTTTCTGATTGATGAATCCTTATCGGGCAAAGGTAGAAAAAAATGTTGAGGATTTGTAAGCGCTTGACAGTAAAGTTTTAACGTAGTGCCTGTCCGTGTCCGAAGAAGGTGTAGGAGGAGATGTCTTTATTGGGTGAGAAGGGATATTCCTATGTATTTCTGTATTTCAAGCGTGTGAAAAGAAAAACCCTTGACCACTATTGTAGCCAAGGGTTAAAACCTTCTACCTTATGAACTAAGGATACTTAGGCGAGCTTGTTGACATGAAGCGCAATGCTGCTTTTCAAATTGGCTGCCTTGTTCTTATGGATGATGTTCACTTTAGCAAGCTTGTCCAACATCTTCTGCACTTTCGGCAGAAGTTCTACGGCAGCTGCTTTGTCAGTCGTAGCACGCAGCTTACGAACTGCATTACGCATAGTCTTGGCGTAATATCTATTGTGCAGTCTGCGAGAAGCCGTCTGACGAATTCTTTTTACAGATGATTTGTGGTTTGCCATTTTCGTTGTGTCTTATTATTTTGAGTAGTCCCTAGGAGAGTCGAACTCCTCTTTAGAGAATGAAAATCTCTCGTCCTAACCGATAGACGAAGGGACCGGCATGTCAGGGATCAATGAGGCACAGTGGCCTCATTTGCGAGTGCAAAAGTACTACATATATTTAAATGCGCAAAGAAACGCATTGCTTTTTTTGTGCAGAGCATGCTTTTTGACATATATCGTACGTTTGCATAGGAAGTCTGGTTCGTCATGTAATGGATTTTGTATCTTCGGCTTCTACTACGGCTCTTGGGGGTCGGTCTTTATATGGATATAGAAGGAGATAGACATGAAGTCAAAAGCTATAGTGTTGCGTACTGTCAAATATACGGATGAAGCCTTTATCGCACATCTGCTGACCGAGCAGTGTGGATGTGTGGCCATGCTGGTTCGCATCAGCCGTTCCCGGCGGACGCAAGTGAGGCATACGCTTTTTCAGCCGATGGCGGTGTTGGCTGTAGAATGGGTGGAGCATGCGCGGGCATCGTTGCAACGTCCCAAAAGTGTACAGGTTGTCCAGATATTCAGTTCCTTGCCCTATGATCCGCATAAATCGGCTATCGCTCTTTTCCTGGCTGATTTTCTTTATCATGCCGTACGGTCAGAACCTGATACGACCTTGCTTTTTGCCTATGTAGAGCGTTCTCTGGAATGGCTGGACGCTTGTCGCACGGGGTTCGCCAACTTTCATTTGGTGTTTTTGTTTAGGCTCACTTACTTCTTGGGTTTCATGCCTAATCTACATGAGGCTCGTGCAGGTGATTGGTTTGATCTGCGAAGTTCCTGTTTTGTTCACGAGCGCCCCCTGCATCCCGATTTCCTGTCTCCAAGTGATGCCGCCTTGCTGCCTAAGTTCATGCGTATGCGTTATGAAAACATGCGTTTTTTCCGTTTTAGCGGTGATGACCGCTCGCGGCTGTTACGCCATATAAACGATTACTACCGTCTGCACCTGCCAGATTTTCCGGAACTGAAATCCTTGGCCGTGTTGGGTGACCTGTTCTGACCGTCTGGTTGGAGGCCCTGAAAGGTGTTGGACTTTCATTAGTTGGGTTACCTGTTCGTTCGGACGCTGCATATAAAGTTCGCAAGCCCGTTCTATAGCCGTATCATCAGATATCGGCTGAAAGAGCGGGCTTGCTGTATTAGTTTGAGAGTAGGATGTGCGGTATCTTTCGCCCACCTGTTGTTACTTGAGTGCAGAGAGCGCTGCTTCGTAGTTGGGCTCGTGGGTTATTTCGGGTACGAGTTCCTCGTAGATGATGGTGCCCTCTTCATCGATGATAATGACGGCACGGGCCAGAAGTCCTTTTAGTGGGCCGTCAGTGATGGCGAGACCGTACTTGTCATCAAAACATTTGCACCGGAAGATGCTTATGGGCACTACATTGTTCAGACCTTCAGTCGTGCAGAAACGGCTTTGGGCAAAGGGCAGATCCTTGCTTACGCAGAGAACTACTGTGTTGGGCAGAGCGGAGGCTTCTTTGTTGAACCTACGTACGGAAGCTGCGCAAACAGGGGTGTCAAGGCTCGGGAAGATATTGAGCACTACACGTTTGCCCAGCAGCTCCGGCAGATGGAGTACACTGAGGTCTCCTTTGACACCGCCAAACTTGGGCGCTTTCTCTCCTACTTTGGGAAGCTCACCGCAGAGAGTGACGGGCGAGCCTTGAAAAGCTACTTGCATAATGATAAAGTGTTGGTTGTTTTTAGAATGTTAGGCGGAACATGCCGCGGATGCCCCACTTTTGCGTGCCAGGATATAGGTAATTGATGCGGCGCACGTATTCGATATGAAAGATCTTGAAGATATTGTGTATGCCTGCCACTACTTCGACGTATGGCTTTTTCTTGTCCATCACTTTAGAGAGTGAGGAGAACTGGCCTGCAGTATCAAAGCTTCCGGGAAAGTGCAGCAAACGAGAGTCGCCTGCATTCTGCGGGAGCAGAGGGTTGTTTTTGTCTGTAAGGGTGCCCCAAAGTATGTTGCATCCGATATATTCACGCCATTTGAGCTTCTTAATGAGCGGAATGCGGTTGAATATTTTTCCATTGAGATCCCAGGAGTACATGAGTGAGGCATACCTGTCATTGAGAAACTCCATGTTGTCAATGAGGCTGAAGGTGTTGTCCTCCATGATGTATGAGAGGTTGGCAGCCGGCATGATAAGCAGTGGGAACGGTACCTTGTTCCACTGTGCCCCTCCTTTGAGCATGAAATCCATCTTGCCCCAAGATGCCAGCCACAAGCGTTTGTAGATGGTGGCTTCGGTAAAGTTGTAGGAGTAAGCGGCACGTCCGAAGTTGTAGAGTCCGGTAGTGTGGCTGAGGCCGAAGATTGGGGCGTCGTTATTGGCCGCTATGCGTCGTTGCTTGGTGTTGATCCACGTGACACCTGGTTGGAAGCGCAGATTCACAGTGAAGTCATAGGTGCGCAGGTAGCCATAACCGCCAATATCGGCCATGGTTGAGACAGGTTCCATAAATAGTGGGCGATAGAAGAGGTCGCCTGTCGGAGTGTCCTTTTCTGTACGTGCCTGTAGGTTGAAGCGTAGCCCATTCTCCCATTCGCGATCCCAGCTGAGGCGGTAAGTCTCATAGTACATCATGTGACGGACATCTGCCCATTTGAAAGAGGTAAATACGTTGTCCTTGTCAGTGGGCATGAACTTGTCGGAAGGAGACATGACATCACGAGAGTAGTTGAAAGTCAAGTTGTTCACGGGAAATTCCCGAGGCAGATAGGCTTTTTCATTGAAGGAATACGTGAGTTCCCCCATACCCTTCCATTTCTTATCCTTGAAACCGTAGGCCAGATACCCTTTGAGGAATATGTGCTTGTTGAAGTTGGCGGTGGTCTGTGCGGAAGCGCGCATGCGGAAGCCGTCTACAAAATTTTGCGTCAACATGGTATTGACCGGTCCAATGTCCACCTTTGATGGATTCTTGGGATCTATACTGGTTTCTACGAAGTTCTCTATGAAAGCCTTGGCCACCCAAAGTATGGGCTTAAATCCCTTTACGCTTTCGAGTTTGCGTATGAGCTGGCTCATGGAACTTTCGCTTTTTGTCAGCGAGTCCGGGCGGTATGTATTCCAAAACTCATCGTCCTGCATCTGTGCGTTGGAGGCAATGAGTGTCTCTCCCTTAAACCTGAAGGTGCGGTCTGGGATAGAATCAAACGTATATTCGGAATATTCAGTGGATCGCTTGACCTGAAATTTATTGAGGAACTTGGCCAACTTTAGTTGCACAAGCATGTCGTCTCGCATGAGCACTTGCTCGCCGGTAGGCAATTGCTCGAACTCTTGGATGATGCGCATGCTCTCAACAAAATTGACATCGCTTCTTACGGGGATACCCATATCCACTTTTCGGACGCGGTAGGTGCTGTCGGCCATGATGTAGATACTGCCGGAGAATCCAAAGTCTTGCGCATTGTTGGGGGTAAAGTCTACTTGGATGCATTTGTCCTTACCGCCAACCAGAAGCGTGTCCACTATGAAATACCTGTAGAAGCTGATGGCTGTATGGGTGGCGATGGGACTGGTGAACGGGTATTGTAACAGACGAACCTCGTCCTTATAGATGTCGACGTCCGTGAAGCAGTCTTTCAGCATCGTTGTCATGATGTCGCCAGTGTTGAACAACTCACTGATGCCGGTCGTGCGCTGTCCGAGAATGATGCTTTTTTCGGTGCGCGGATTCTGGCGGTATATGAGGCGGGATACAGTTTCGTCTACGGAAATGGGGAGAATGAGTTTGCCGGTTTCATTGCATACTTCCACGTGGTCCTTGAGGAAGGGCATCTTTTTAAATTTCCCTTCCTCGAAAACCTTGTCTGTCACTTCATTCAGGGCGAATGTTATTTTAGTGTATTTGTCTATGCTGAAATAAGGGTGTGTTTTGAGGTCACTTTCCTTCTTGGCTGCAATCACGCGTTTCATAAGCTCTACTGCGGGATTGTTCTTGCGCGAATACTTGGATTTTTTCCTTGTTACGATGGCTGTCCCCAGAGATGTTTCGAGGGGGACGAGGCTGACGGTCAGTGAGTCACGGGCGGAACTGACCGCAAAGGTCTTTGTCTCGTAGCCGATAAAGGACAGTCGTAACCGCCCCTGCTTAAAGGGCAGCTTGAATTGACCATTAAGATCCGTTTGTGTTCCTCCGCCATTGGTGTAGACAATATTGACGAAAGGCAGTTTCTCGCCAGTCTTGGCATCAACGACTGTGCCGACGAGCATGCGTTGTGCTGTACCAGTGAGTGTGCAGAACAGTAATAGTGTGAGTAGAAGGTATCGTTTCACAAGTGAAAGGAGAAGTCGGTGAAGGGTGTGATGATAGAACGGTACCGGCAGATCGGGGTTTCGTCTTGTTTGTAAAAAGCTCCACGGCACAGTCATGTAGAACAGTGTGCCGTGAAGCTTTTCATGGGCGGGTTGGTTAAGGGCAATATCTGCTTGCCCGCTTTTCGCCCTTTATGCAAGAGGACTCCCTGCCGTTACCCGCACACGGGGTAGGGAACATATCGCAGGTTCTCTTGCAAGGGGGACAGCAATGGGGCACAGCTTCCATAGAGGAATACCCCTTTTATAAAGAAGTAGACTTGTCAGTCAAGTTCTTCGTCAGCTTCATAACCACCCATCTCACGGAGGGCGTTTTTGAGCATGACATATTGCTTGAACAGATGGTTTATAGGCACTTCTCCTTGCAGATAGTCATGCATTGGACTCTTTAGGAAGAAGCTGAGGAAGCGCTGCGTACCATAGCGGCCCTTGCGTGCAGCCAGATCTGAAAGCAGTACGAGGTCGAGCAGTAGGGGGGCCGCGAGAATGGAATCGCGGCAAAGGAAATTAATCTTGATCTGCATGGGGTAACCCATCCAGCCGAAAATGTCAATGTTGTCCCATCCCTCCTTGTTGTCGTTGCGTGGAGGATAGTAGTTTATACGTACTTTGTGGTAGTAGTTCGTATACAGGTCAGGCTGTTCTTCGGGAGTTAGGATACTTTCGAGGGTAGAGAGTTTGGACACCTCTTTTGTATGGAAATTGGCAGGTTCGTCAAGAACCAAACCATCGCGGTTCCCGAGGATGTTGGTGGAGAACCAGCCGGAAAGTCCGAGGCAACGCGTGCCGATAATCGGAGCGAATCCAGACTTCACAAGTGTTTGTCCTGTTTTGAAGTCCTTGCCGGCAATAGGCATTTTCGTCTTTTCAGCCATTTCCCACATGGCAGGAATGTCTACCGTAGTGTTAGGTGCGCCCATTATAAATGGAGCTCCTTCTGCCAAGGCCGCATAGGCATAGCACATGGAAGGTGCGATATGTTTCCGGTCATCAGCTTTCATGGCAGCTTCGAGTGAGGCCAGTGATCCGTGAACCTTTTCATCAACGGGCACATAAATTTCAGTTGATGCCGCCCAGATGACAACAATTCTGTCGCAATGGTTGGCTGCCTTGAAGTCACGGATGTCCTTGCGGAGAGCTTCTACCATCTCCCAACGGGTGGCACAGGTCTTGACATTGTCGCCATCGAGACGCTTGGCGTAGTTGTGGTCGAATGCGGCCTTCATCGGAACAATCGTCTTGAGTTCTTCGCGTACAGGTTCTATGTCGCGGTCACGTAGTACCTCTGCGTTGAGTGCGCTTTCATAAGCATTTGCAGGGTATACATCCCATGCTCCGAATACGAGGTCGTTCAGCGAGGTGAGCGGAACAATTTCACCATAGTGGAGGTATCTCTTGTCCTTCCCACGCCCAACGCGTATTTTATCGTATTGCGTCATTGAGCCTATGGGCTTGGCCAATCCCTTGCGGGTCATGAGCACACCTGTTATGAAAGTTGTTGTTACGGCACCAAGGCCAACGCACATTACACCTAAGCGTCCTTTAGCGGGTTCCATATTGATTTAAGAATATCGTTTATGTAAAAAGGTTTTGCATTGCTGACTTAAGGCGCAGACAAACGACAGATGAGATGCTTTATTGGGCCGCACCTATAATAAGCCTACGCTTTGAAACTGCAAATATGCGTAAAGTTTCCTCTCCGTCCAATGGTGTCTATGCGAATTTAAAGAAATTCGGATATAATTGCCATTTTAGGGGAAAAAGGAACTATTGACGATGGGAGATGAGAGGGCGAATAGTTACGGATAGAGGCGTATGCTGCTCCGTCTGGGTAGATGGTGCGGACTTATGATGTGCGTCTTCCTGCTTGTCGTGAATAAAAAGGCCTGATGGCGTAGTGTCCTTTTCTCACAAAAGGCAGTAACTTCGCACCCATAATGAATGAAGACACCTTTGACATAAGGGCAGAACAACAGTCACCTACGCCCTCTGAACGCGAGTTTGAAAATGCATTGCGTCCCCTTCGCTTCGATGATTTCAGCGGGCAACGCAAGGTCGTGGACAATTTGCGGGTGTTTGTTGAGGCCGCCAAATATCGGGGAGAGCCTTTGGATCATACCTTATTGCATGGCCCGCCGGGCTTGGGGAAGACAACTCTTTCCAACATTATAGCCAATGAGTTGGGGGTGGGCTTCAAGCTTACCTCCGGTCCAGTGCTTGACAAGCCGGGCGATTTGGCCGGCTTGCTTACTGGGCTCGAAACTAATGATGTGCTGTTTATCGATGAGATACATCGCTTGTCGCCAGTCGTGGAGGAGTATCTTTATTCTGCCATGGAGGATTATCGCATAGACATTATGATAGATAAGGGGCCTGCGGCGCGTAGCATACAGATAGAGTTGAATCCATTCACGCTTGTGGGGGCGACTACGCGCAGTGGGCTGTTGACGGCGCCGTTAAGGGCGCGCTTTGGCATCAACCTTCATTTGGAATATTATGATGCAGAAACTTTACAACATATTGTGGAGCGCTCGGCTGGCATACTTCGCGTGCCTATTGACAAGCGGGCAGCGGCAGAGATCGCGGGGCGCTCACGTGGTACGCCCCGTATAGCCAATGCCTTGTTGCGTCGTGTGCGCGATTTTGCACAGGTCAAGGGTAACGGTCGCATTGATATGGATATCGCTACTTTCTCGCTCGAAGCCTTGAATATAGATAAGTATGGCTTGGATGAGATAGACAATAAGATCCTTCTGACAATCATCGACAAATTTAAGGGCGGGCCGGTAGGTATTACTACAATTGCCACCGCCATAGGTGAGGACGCGGGTACGGTGGAAGAGGTGTATGAGCCCTTCCTCATCAAGGAGGGGTTTATACGCCGTACGCCCCGCGGACGTGAGGTTACGGAACTGGCCTACAAGCATCTGGGACGATCAGCTTATGGCCTGCCATCCGGTCAGGCGACTCTATTTGATTGATTCATTTCTTTTTCCCCCACGAGTTCTTACTACATTTAGTTCTCTGTTTATGATTTCATATAATACGATCGATGTGGACATGCCCGCCATCAACCAGCGTTTGGCATCCGCTTGGGTACGGGCTGTCGCAGCAACTTATGGCAAGCGTATCACCGAGCTGGCTTATATCTTTTGCAATGACGAGAAGATATTGGAGGTGAACCGCCAATATCTCAAACATGACTACTATACTGATATCATTACTTTTGACTATTGCGAGGGTGACGCGCTTAGTGGTGATCTCTTTATTAGCTTAGATACGGTAAAGACCAATGCGGTACTTTTCCGAAAGTCCTACGATGACGAGCTGGACCGTGTGATTATACACGGTGTCCTTCACTTGTGCGGTATCAATGACAAGGGGCCTGGAGAGCGCGAGATCATGGAAGCGGCAGAAGACCGTGCCTTGGACATCTTGCACGAGATGAGGAAGACGGAAGTTTAAGCGGTTCCCGTCCTTTGCCGGGAAATGTTGTATCAAAGATAAAATGCAGCCATGAGAGTGCAGATAGATCCTTCTTGGGAGCGTCAATTACAGCAGGAATTTGATGCTCCTTATTTCAGCCAGCTGACCGATTTCGTCCGTCAAGAATATAAGGCGGGAGCTTGTTATCCGCCCGGGCCGGAGATCTTCAATGCTTTTAACCTCTGTCCATTCGATCGGGTAAGGGTGGTGATCATCGGACAAGACCCCTATCATGGACCGGGACAGGCGGAAGGTCTGTGCTTTTCGGTGAAGGACGGGGTGAAGCTGCCGCCTTCCTTGGTCAACATTTTCCGGGAGATAACAGATGATACGGGGCGTCCCATGCCGACCTCCGGCAGCTTGCGCAGATGGGCGGAGCAAGGGGTTCTGCTACTGAATGCGACGCTTACGGTACGGGCACACCAAGCAGGTTCGCATCAGGGCAAAGGCTGGGAGCGGTTTACCGATGCTGTGATCCAGCGCTTGTCAGAGCAGCGTGAGCATCTGGTCTTTATTTTGTGGGGTAGTTACGCACAGCGGAAGGGGCAGATGATCGATCGTACACGTCATTTGGTGCTGACTTCTGCGCACCCGTCTCCCCTGTCGGCATACCATGGCTTCTTTGGCAACCATCATTTCAGCCGATGCAATGATTACCTGCTGCAAAATGGTATCAGCCCCATCAATTGGTAACGGCATCAACAAAAGACCTTATACATGATATTGCAGATTGGTAACGTAATCCTTACTTCAGAAATTCTCACTGAATACTTTTGCTGTGATCTTGACCGATGCAAAGGAGCTTGTTGTGTGGAGGGGGATAGTGGGGCTCCTCTCACGCTTGATGAGGTAGGGGAGCTGGAGCATGTTCTTGACGATGTGTGGCCTAAGCTGAGTGCGGGCGCACAGGCCGTGATTGACAGGCAGGGTGTGGCCTATACGGATTCTGAAGGCGACCTTGTCACAAGCATAGTGGGTGGAAAGGACTGTGTTTTTACCTGTTATGATAAGGATGGATGTTGTCTTTGTGCTACTGATATGGCTTGCCGTGAGGGACGTACAAGATGGAGTAAGCCTATCAGCTGTGCCCTTTATCCAGTGCGGGAGAAAAGATTAGCCGCCCACTTAGTCGGTTTGCAATACCATCGGTGGGATATCTGCCGTCCGGCAGTGGAGCATGGACGCACCTTGGGACTTAAGATTTATCGTTTCCTTCGGGAACCTCTTGTGCGTCGTTTCGGACAGGATTGGTACGAAGAGCTTTGTGAGGCAGCTCAGGAACTGGAACGTTCAGACAAGTGAAGAGGTCACTTTGGCCTCATATGTAAGTGCCTGTAAGCCTGCATCCTTTGTGGGGTAACTGTCCCATCGGATCATGCAGGCTGTAAATGCAGCGTGGGATGCGTGTAGTTTCCATTACCTTACTTCAAAAGCCAAAGCGCTTCGTGAATAGCATTGAAGGTGCCCTGTATAGTTGAAAGGGCGGGAGGCCGTGACACAATATTGTCACGGCCTCCCGCCTTTTCCGCTAAACCTGCATTCTGCATTCCTAACTATGACGGAACCTGGTTCTATAGTATTAGGAGAGCAGTTGTTTCACCAAGGTGGAGATGGCTTTCCCGTCAGCACGTCCTGCAAGTTTTTTGCTGGCGATCCCCATGACTTTTCCCATATCACGCATGGTGGTTGCCTGGGTCTCTGCTATAATGCTTTTTATTTCGGTTTCCAATTCTTCAGAGGAGAGAGGCTTGGGAAGATATTCTTCGATGACCTTGGCTTGAGCCTCTTCCTCCTCCGCCAAATCAGGTCGGTTCTGTTCGTGGTAGAGTGCTGCGGTATCATGTCCTTGCTTAGCCATCTTGGAGAGAATCTTCAAGGCAGCATCATCTTCGAGAGTGTCATTGGCTCCTGGAGCTGTTTTGGCTTCGATGAAGTATTTTTTGATGTTTCTGAGCGCTTCAAGGCGCATTTTGTCTTTTGCCTTCATAGCGGCAATGATGTCTTTGCTGACTTGTTCGAAAAGTGTCATGACGATATGGTTATTATTGGGATGATTTTGATAGTTTCCTGATCGCTTGAATCTGCTCATTCGTTCGCAGGCGGGTCGGAGTATGCTCCACCAGTTCGAGCACTTGGGGATTCAGCAGGTCTTTATCATTGAAAATGTATGTATGCGACTGACGATACAGAGAACCTTTAGTGCAGTTACCGTAGTAACAGTAACGGCGTTTGTCGTCTTCGAGGCTGCTGTATGCGTTCCTTTTCATACCCCTCGGCTTCCTGTCGGCCTGCCCTTGGCTACCATATAGGTTGAACCCTGAAGCAAGGATGGTGATCTTTAGCTTGTTCCCCAACTGATCATCAAAGGCCAGCCCCCACTTGGTATTCAGTTCTTTGTCAAATTGCTGCGTGAAGGCCGTGATTTCATCTATTTCCCCCATCTTCAAAACCTCATTGCCATGATTACTTGTCGTGATGGCAATGAGTATCCGATCTGCAGAGTATACATCGTTATTATTAAGCAGTGGGGAGTGCAGTGCATTCTGGATCGCTGAGTTGACCCTGTGTCCTCCTTCGCCATAGCCCGATGACATGACGGCTATTCCACCATTGGAAAGGACATTCCGCACATCTTCAAAGTCGAGGTTGATACGCCCGTGCATAGAAATGATTTCAGTTATGGAACTGACTGCGTTCGAGAGTGTCTCATCTGCTCGTTTAAAGGCATCAATCACACTAAGCTCAGGATAAATTTCGCAGAGCCGTTGGTTGTTAATGACCAGCATGGCATCCACTTCCTTGCTTAGTGCTTCCAGACCGTCTAAAGCCTTGTTGATTTGTATTTCCCGCTCGAAGAGAAAAGGGATCGTTACAATGCCGACAGTCAGGATATGCTTCTTACGCGCTTCCCGTGCAATGAGGGGAGAGATGCCTGTACCGGTTCCGCCCCCCATCCCGGCAGTGATGAATACCATCTCGGTCTCACTGTCAAGGACATCTGTGATGAGGCTGAGGTTTTCCTCACCGAGCTTGCGCCCCTTTTCCGGATCACCGCCGGCTCCAAGTCCCGGCCCTATCTGCAATTGGTTTGGTACAGGTGAATCCCTTAGGGCCTTACTGTCTGTATTGACTACAAGATAGTTTACTTCCGGTATGTTGTCACGGTACATTTGTCCGACGGCGTTGCCCCCGCCCCCGCCGACTCCGATAACCTTGATGATTTTAGGCTGGGATATGCCGGCCAGTTGGATGAGTTGGGAGTCGTTTGCGGATTTGCGCGGATTAGAGCTTGTTTGAGTGGGCATATCGGCGAAGTTCTGTAGCATATACGAACTACAGAAGAACGGATGGGAAGTTCCGTTCTTCTGTAGGGGGTTCTTATAAGTGGCAAGTCTTTAGGGACGTGCGTTAGTGTCGGTCAGTTAGAAAGATATGACGGATCCTGCAGCGGTGGTCGGTGCTGCCGCGCTTTCCGGCTCGATGGCGATGTTTCCGTAAGCTTTTGCCTTGATATCGGAGAGGGCCTCTTTGGACCGCTTGTAGGTAGGTGTCAGTTCCACCATGGAAATGACCTCTTCGTTGTCGAGGTCGTCAAGCCCGAACATGAAGAATTTAGGGCGTTTGCGCATAGTTCCGCGTTTGTCGCCTCCATAGAATCCCTCACGGCGCTCTTCATATTCCTCCTGCTTTTCCACTTCATTCTGACGGCGTTTCTCTTCCTCCGCATCGAGTTTGCTTTTGATTCCGGGTACATTGCTGATACCGAAGCCTGTGGCAAGGATGGTGATCTTTACCTGCTTGCCCAGAGCGGGGTCTGTCGAGAGTCCCCACTTGGTTTCTACGTCGTCATGAAATTTGGACATGAAGTCATGTACTTCATTCATCTCTTCCATCATGAGTGTGTCGCCTTCCTTCTCTGCACAGAAAGAGATGGACAACAGCACTTTTTTGGAATTGAAAATATCGTTGTTGTTGAGAAGGGGAGAGTGAAGGGCTGCTTCAATGGCCTTGCTCACGCGGTTTTCGCCTTCTCCGAATCCAGTGGACATGATGGCGACGCCACCATCTTTCAGAACGGTACACACATCGCGGAAGTCAAGGTTGATGATACCGTGCATGGTGATGATCTCTGCTATGGAGCGTGCGGCGACACTGAGGGTGTTGTCTGCCATCTCGAATGCGGAGAGTACGTTGAGGTCAGGGTATATCTCGCGCAGGCGTTCATTGTTGATGACGAGTAGTGCGTCTACGTGCTTGGATATTTCCTCCACACCGTCCAGGGCTTGGTCGATCTTTTTGTTTCCCTCGAAGAGGAAGGGGATAGTTACGATGCCGACTGTCAGAATCCCCATCGCCTTGGCTTCTCGTGCGATGACGGGAGCAGCTCCCGTACCGGTACCGCCGCCCATTCCAGCGGTGATGAACACCATTTTGGTTCCGTCATTGAGCATGCCACGTATCTGTTCCACGCTTTCTTCTGCGGCTTCGCGTGCCCGCCCCGGGCGGTTGCCTGCTCCAAGCCCCTCTTTGCCGAGTTGTAGTCGTACGGGGACGGGAGAGTCGGAAAGGGCCTTGCTGTCTGTATTGCAGACCACGAAGTTCACGTCATGTATACCTTCACGGTACATGTGGTTTACTGCATTCCCGCCACCGCCACCAACGCCGATGACTTTGATGATAGAGGGAGTGGTGGTGGGTATACCCATATCTATAAGGAGATCTTCTTCCATTGTCTTACAGTTTTATATGCTTCGTACGGTGGTCTGGTATGTCTCTGTTTAGTCCTTTTCGCTGACTAAATTTCCCAGAATTTTTCCGGCCTTGTTGAAGCCCCGTTTGAGTTTTCCGAGCAGGCTGTTCCGGCGGGCTTCCTCTTCACGCTTAAGCCGTTCCTCCTCATCTCTGCGCTTCTGCTCTTCTTCTTGGATTTTGCGTTGGGCTTCTTCCGCCGCCTCTTGCGCCTTGCGCTCTTCTTCTGCCTCAATCTCTTCGAGTGTGGGGACGTGTGTTTTGTTTGTCCCTTCAGATTGATTGTCTTGTCCGATGGCCCCTCCGCAGCAGTTCATTTCACCCCGGTCTATGAGAGCCAGTGCGGCATTGAATTCTCCGTTGTTGTTAAAGTCCGGATATTCGTGTATGGATATGCTGAAGCGCCCTTTGCGCACAAAGCGGATTTTGTCAAATTCTGTATCGCGGACAAAAGCCTTGTCCGTGTCACGCAGGTGTGAGGCGCCGCCGGTGATGATCAGACCGCCGATGAGCTGTTCCTTACTGTATTTGGAGAGTGATATTTGGTTCTTTACGTTTAGGATGATTTCTTCAGCTCGTGCTTCGACCAGACCCGCAAACTCCTCGTATTTGACGCTGCGGCCATCCCGTAGTTGGATGGGATCGTGATTTTCTGCATCGTGGCTGGTGATGGCTGAACCATATTTGAGCTTCAGCTCTTCCGCCTCGTCATCCTCGATTTGCAGCGACATGATATCACGGTTGATGTTGGCGCCTCCGAGTGGTATGACAGCCAGGTGTCGCAGGAGATTGTTTTTATACACCGCAACCGAAGTCGTTTCCGCCCCCATGTCTACGAATACACACCCTGATCGTTTTTCAGATTCGCTGAGCATCGTGTCTGCCAATGAAAGCACGGTGATAGGCAGGTCTGCGATGCCTATACCGGCATTGCGGAAGCAGTTTCGGATTTCTTCGCGTACGGACGAACTCGCCACTATGTTGAGGTAGTGCCCTTCTATGGTTTCCGTCAATATCCCGACAGGGTCAGTTTGCAGTTGGGTACCTAAGCGGTATTCCTGCGGGACCGACTCGAGAATGTCACGGTCTGGATTGGCGGAATTGCGGTTCTCGTCGCACATGGAGTCCACCATTTCTTGCGTCACTTCCAGCTTGGATTCGAAGTGCCGTATGATGGTGTTGGCTACGGTATGCATGCCCATACCTCCTATGCCCACATACATGCGACTGATACTTTTTTGCATCTTTTGCTCCATCCTATCCTTGATGTTGTGGATGCATTGCGTCATCTTGCTGACGTTGTTGATGCGTCCCTTGCGGATGAAGGTGGTTGAGGGTTCTTGGGCGAAGGCAAGTATTTGGATGGAACCATCAGTCAGCTTGCGGCCGGCAATGCTGGTCACCTTGGACGAACCGAGTTCGATAGCTGCTATGAAGTTGTCTTCTGTTGCCATTATGTCGATGTTTTATAATTCGTGGAGAATGATGAGAACGCTTAGTGCTTGGGCTTCCGACCAACAATCTGAGAAATGTGTTCTACCGATATGACGCTGTACTTGTTCCATCCAACCTCTGGCAGGACTTTCTCATAGAAAGCGTACAGGTTGCGGAATTTGCGTGAGATGCTGTCAGGCGTTCCGAAGTCAATGAGGTGGTTGCCGACGCGGGGAACCAACTGCAAATGTCCGTTGTCCTGAACTTGTATTTGTTCGATCTGATTGTTCCAGAAAGGGTCGTCACGGAGAAACTTTCCGATGGGGATGAGTTGTTTGCGGGCGAACTGTCGTGTGATCTTTCCCGTGGCTACTACGATGTCTGCCACATAGTTTTGTGGGTTCATCTGATTTCCCTTGCTGTCCAAATAATATTGATCGCCGTTATCAGCCATGATGCGAAGCAGGGGCAGCCGCTGTTGTATCAGCACGTTAATCGTTCCGTTGGGCGATTTGTAGCATGAGACGGAGTCGATGAAGGTATTCTTGCGCAATGCTTTCTCGATCCCCAGCATGTCAATCTGATCCATGCGCTGTCCTATGGGATAGAGTCCGGATTCGCGAAGAAGGCGGCCTGCCTCATCACGGGTGATAAAGCCGGCGTGTGAGCTGTCAGCGATGGTGAAATTCACATAGCGGCACGTACTGTTGTCTCCCTGTTGTGTGAAGCTGACAAAGGCAAAGACCAAATATATGACAAGACCTGCGAGTAGCAGAAGCTTGATGGCGATCTTCATTCGATAGATGGGGGCAGTCCGATCCTCCGTGTATGGGTTATGCTTATTTGCTTTCCAGAATCTGTTTGAGCTGAGGCATGTAGTTCACCACGTCGCCGGCCCCTAACACAACAACTACGTCAAGATCTTCATCCTTGACCAGTTGGGGCAGGTCCTTCTTTTCGATGAGGTGTTTCTCTACGCCCGGTTTCAGGTTGTCGTAGATGAGTTGGCTGGTCACACCCGGTATGGGTTGTTCGCGGGCGGGGTAGATTTCGGTAAGTATGACCTCGTCAAGCAATGAAAGGCTTGCTGCGAAATCCATGTAGAAGTCCCGCGTACGCGTATAGAGGTGGGGTTGGAATATTCCCGTGATCTTGCGCCCGTTGAAGACCTCCCGGATGCTCAGTATGCTCTGTCTGATTTCTTCGGGATGGTGCGCGTAATCTGATAGCAATACGTGGCGGTTCGTCTTTAAGGCAAAGTCGAAGCGGCGGTCCACACCGGCAAATGAGGCCATGCCGCGCCGTATCTCATCGGCGGTGGCTCCGGCAATCTGGGCCAAGGCCATGGCGGCGATGCCATTGTCAATATTGATGCTCACGGGTACGCCCAACTCCACATCCTTGATATTTCCGAATGGTGAAACGAAGTCGAAGATGATATGCCCCCCGCCGATTCTTATGTTCTCTGCATGAAAGTCACCTTCCGTACGAGCATAGTCAAAGCGACGAACGCCGGGTTGTAGGGCTTCTTTCATCTTTAGGTCACGATGTATGACCAGAGCCCCTCCCGGCTGAATCAGTGAGGTGTAGTGCCTGAAACTTTCCAGATACGCCTCTTCAGTTCCATAAATGTCGAGATGGTCCGCATCGGTGGCGGTAATTACCGTGGCGTAAGGGCGCAGGTGATGGAAAGAACGGTCAAACTCATCGGCCTCTATCACGACATAAGGACTGGTTGTCGAGAGTAGGTAGTTCGTACCATAGTTTTTGGTGATGCCTCCCAGAAAAGCGTTGCATCCAATGTGGCTCTCGTGCAGAATATGCGCTGCCATGGAGGTAGTGGTGGTCTTCCCGTGTGTACCGGCGACGCAAAGCCCCTTCATGGATCGGGTGAGCATGCCCAGCACTTCCGCTCTCTTCTTGATGTCAAATCCGGCTTGGCGGAAATAGCACAATTCTTTGTGGTCTGCGGGGATCGCCGGCGTGTAGACTACCAGTGTTTCGTTCTTGTCGCGGCATGCCTGGGGAATCAGGTCGGGATTGTCCTCATAGTGGATGTCCACCCCTTCTGCTTTGAGTTCTTTCGTCAAGGGGCATTCCGTACGGTCGTAGCCGGCAACGAAGATTCCTTTTGACAGGAAATAGCGCTCAAGTGCGCTCATGCCGATACCACCGGCTCCGATGAAATATGCTGATTTCATGATCTGAAAAAGAGATGCTTCTATATGTATGTATGATTGCGTGAAGCCTGCCGGCCTGAGGGGCGGCGCGGGCCTCTGGTGTGGGCCTGGGCTTATCGTTTAAAGGCCTCGGCTAATTTGATGACTTCGTCCGCGATGTCCGAAGCGGCGTTAGGACGAGCCAGTTGCTGTATGTTTTGGCTTAGGTTCTCAAGCTTCTCGTTGTCCGTTACCGTATTGATGGCCAGAGGCAGCAACGTACGGGGTGCTTCCACGTCAAGCACACACAGCGCTGCGTCTTTTTGAACCAGTGCCAGGGCATTTTTCTTCTGATGGTCTTCTGCTACGTTCGGCGACGGAACCAATATGACGGGCTTTCCCAACAGGCAGAACTCCGAAATACTTCCCGCACCGGCTCTGGAAATAACCAAGTCCGCAGCGGTATAAGCTACTTTCATGTCACTTATGAAATCTGTAGCCACGAGATTGGCGGGACATCCGCGTCGGTTCAGTTCTTCATCGATGTGCGTCCGGTAGTATTTGCCGGTCTGCCATACAAACTGTATTTGGTTCTGCTGCTTGATGAGTGGCAGATTCCCCAACATGCTCTCGTTCAGTGTGCGGGCGCCGAGGGAGCCGCCGATGACCAGTATGGTCCGCTTGCCGGGTACAAGACCTAAAGCGCGTACCGCCTCGTCTTTTGGCAGGGATTTGTCAAGCAGGTTTTGTCTGACGGGATTGCCGGTAAGCAGAATCTTGTCGGCAGGGAAGAACCGATCCATCCCATCGTATGCCACGCAGATTTTGCTTGCCTTCTTGGCAAGCAGTTTGTTGGTCACGCCCGCATACGAGTTCTGTTCCTGTATAAGCGTGGGAATCCCCATACTCTCCGCCATATTAAGGGTAGGCCCGCTGGCATAGCCGCCTACGCCTACAGCCACTTGGGGCTTGAAGTCGCGCAGTATGTTGCGCGCCAATGTCCGGCATTTCAGAATTTTGAACAGGACGGGGATATTCTTCAATAAGTTCTTGCGGTTGAATCCGGCTATTGGCAGTCCTTCGATGCGGTAGCCGGCAGCCGGGACCCTCTGCATTTCCATGCGTCCCAATGCGCCTACAAAGAGAATTTGCGCGTCAGGCCGTTTGATGCGTATTTCGTTGGCGATGGACACGGCCGGGAAGATGTGCCCTCCCGTGCCGCCACCGCTGATGATGACTCTTAATCCATCGTTCATAAACTGTCACTATATAGTACAAGCGCAAAATTAGCAATAAATATCCGTAGACATTATTTTCCCTGCAAGCTTTTTGTGACATTTGTTGCGGTCTGTGAAAGTCTTTTTTAGCGTTTTTGCTCTTTTGCCGGCCTGTACCTGCGATTCGGATGGATAAGGGGAGGGAACGGTATATTTATTCCAGCATTTGTTCTAATGCTTCTACGGATTCTGCCACTTGATAGAGGGCTTGTGGATTCCCGCTGACCAACCCCTGACTGTAGAGAGATTCAAGGGCGTACAGCAATGGAGACCAGCAGCCGTCTATGTTGAGGAAAATGACGGGCTTGTGTACCAATCCGATGGAGGAGTTGGCCATGACGGTGAAGGCTTCGTCGAGCGTGCCGATACCTCCGGGGAGCACGACCAGCACATCACTCTCACGTGTCATCATGTCCTTGCGGTCGGTCAGGTCGGCACAGCGGAATGTGACATCGATGCATTCGCTTGCAAGTCCCCGCTGGACGATGATGTCCGGAACCATGCCGTATACTCTCCCGCCGTTTTTCTTTACGTTCCGTGCCAGCACCTCCATCAGTCCGGATGCGGACCCCCCGTATACGAGTGTGCGCCCCGTTCGTCCGATCCATTGGCCTACTTTCTGGGCTGCTTCGATATAGGCAGGGGATAGCTTAGACTTGGAAGAGAGGAATACGCCTATTTTTTCGTGTTTCATGTTGTCATGATGAATGCACAAGGCACTTCCGTGCTGTAAGGCACGGAAGTGCCTTGTTTTTATGGGATCAGCGTACGGCTACGCACTCGATTTCTACACGGGCATTCTTGGGGAGGCTTTTTACGGCTATGGCTGATCGGGCGGGGTAGGGGGCGGCGAAGAATTGTTCGTAGATTTCGTTCATTTCGGCAAAGTCCGCCATGTCCGTTAAGAACACAGTGGTCTTCACTACGTTTGTCAGGCTCAGGCCGGCGGCTTCAAGTATGTGCTTGAGATTGGTTAAGGATTGTGCCGTAAGTTCCTTGATACCCCCGTCGGCGAATTGGCCGGTAGCGGGATCAACTGGGAGCTGCCCTGAGATGTAGATGGTGTTGCCGGCTTCGACTGCTTGGCTGTAGGGGCCGATGGCCGCAGGAGCCAGAGGGGTGGTGATGGATTGCTTCATGATGGGATTTTTGTTTAGATGCGGGCGCATGGTTGCCCTGTTTGAGTCAGTGTGAATTTTCCAATATGAATAAGACCGCCAGCCAGTGCGCGGCCGATCCGAATAAGACGAACAAATGCCATAGGCCATGAAAATAGGGCTTGTGGTCATGGGCGAAGAAATAGGTGCCTGAAGTGTAGAAAGCCCCTTCTGCCAACAGGCAGATGAGAGGGGCTGTTGTGATACGTGAGCAGACAGGCTCGGCTATGAATACAAAAGTCCATCCCATGGTCAGGTATATGAGAAGCGACAGCCTGGGCCAACGGTCTATGGCGGTCAGTTTGTAGACTGCGCCCCCTGCCACGATCGCCCATAGGACACCGAAAACGGCCCATCCCAGCGTTCCGCCTACTACGCCTATGCAGATCGGGGTGTAAGAGGCGGCTATCATCACGTAGATGCTGATGTGGTCGAACTTGCGCAAGCGTTGCTTGGCCTTTCCGGGCAGTTGCCAATGGTAGATGGTGCTGGCGGTGTACATCAGGAGCATTCCACACGTGAAGCATGTGACCCCCAGTGCATTTTTCCAGTTGCTCGTGTAGCCCAGCTTTAGCAGAAACCACGCGGTGCCCAGTGTGAGCACGATCCCCAGCAAGTGGGTTGTTGTGTTGAATATTTCTTCGCGGCTGCGTTTCTTCAGTACATTCATGGTGCAAAGTTAGTGCAAATCGAAGGCAGAACGCCAAGCTTGCTTGTGCGTTCTGCTGAGATTCCGTCAGGTTGCTGGGATCTGCCGCGTATGCCCGTGGCGTGTCGGTCGGCAAAAAAGCCGTGTCTGTTTTTTCAGACTATGCGTGAATTGCCGTAACTTTGCTTCGACATCATGCATGTGCCCGCATCCACGCAGCCAAGCGGGTTGTGGGGGCTGGTGCGTGCGATTTTTATATATTGTAATTTATTATGCTTGAAATAAAAGATTTGCATGCCTCTGTAGAAGGCAAGGAGATATTGCGCGGAGTGAACCTCACCATCCGTGATGGCGAAGTGCATGTCCTGATGGGCCCCAACGGTTCGGGCAAAAGCACATTGAGCAATGTCCTCGTCGGAAACCCCAAGTATGAAGTCACGGAGGGAAGTGTCAGTTTCAACGGTAAGGATTTGCTGGCTCTGTCTCCCGAAGACCGGTCGCATGAAGGCATCTTCATGTCGTTCCAGGCTCCGACGGAGATACCGGGCGTGTCCATGACCAATTTCATGCGTGCGGCACTGAATGCCAAGCGCAAGTATTTCGGTCAGGAACCCATTGCGGCCGGTGAGTTCTTGAAGCTGCTCAAAGAGAAGCGCAAGCTGGTGGGACTCGATGCACACTTCATGAGCAGAGGAGTGAATGAGGGCTTCTCGGGTGGCGAGCGGAAACGCAACGAGATCTTTCAAATGGCGGTACTGGAACCGGTTTTTTCCATTCTCGACGAGACCGACTCGGGACTGGACGTGGACGCGCTGCGTATAGTGGCCGAAGGATTCAATCTGCTTCGTACACCCCAAACCAGCGCCATGGTCATCACGCACTACCAGCGCATGCTGGACTATCTGAAGCCCAATTTCGTTCATGTACTTGTCGATGGGCGAATCGTGCGTGAAGGAGGAGCGGAATTAGGATATGAGATAGAGAACAAAGGCTTTGACTGGATAAAGGAACAGCTATGAGCATCAATAGTCACCAGCAATATATCGATCTGTACCGCGATCATCGCGATGAGGTCTGTGCCGGAAGCCTGGAGACACTCAATGTCCATCGTGCGGCGGCTGCCGCCTTGCTCGCCGAACAAGGCTTCCCTACCAACAAAGAGGAACGTTATAAATATACTTCTGTGCGGGAGGCGTTCGCCCCCAATTACGGGCTTAACCTGCGCCGCTTGCAGCCGGCGATGAATCCTTATGAAGCTTACGCCTGTGAGGTCCCGAACTTGAAGACGGCATCGTTTTATGTAATGAACGATGTGCCATACCCTGCTGCGGCATCTTCGCTCGAATTGCTGCCTGAGGGGGTCGTGGTGTCGTCCTTTGGCGGTCTGTCTGCTGACCATGCAGCTCTGTTGTCGCGTTATTACAACCGTGCGGCGTCGGCTGACCGCGATTTCCATACGGGGCATGACAGCGTGACGCTGCTCAATACCTTGTTGGCACAAGACGGGTTGCTGATCTATTTGCCGCCGGAGACCCATCTGAGCACTCCGATACAGGTCGTTAATGTGGCCGATGCCGCCAAGCCGCAGATGTGCGTGCGCCGTGTGGTGATCATTGCCGGACGGGGGGCGCGCGGTTCTGTGCTGTTTTGCGATCATGCGGAGGGGCAGTCCAGCCTGACCACGCAAGTCATCGAGGCATACGCAGACGATAACGCACACCTGGACATCTATAGCATCGAGGAGACTGGAGAGAAATGCACCCGCTTTTCCACGCTGTATGTGGAACAGGAGAGTCACAGTCACGTGGGTTACGACAACGTGACGCTGACCTGCGGTCACACCCGCAACCGGATCGATGTGCGCTTGCGCGGTGAGGGAGCGACGACGGATCTTTATGGTGCTGTCATCGCAGACGGAAGCCAGCGCGTGGACAACAATGTCCTCGTGGAGCACATCGCACCGAAATGTACCAGTGACATGCTTTACAAGTATGTGCTTGACGGCGAAAGTGTCGGTGCCTTTGCCGGGAAAGTGTATGTGGCTCCGGGAGCGCAGGGTACATCCTCCCAGCAGACCAACGCCAATTTGTGCGCCTCGAGGGGGGCACGGGCTTACTCACAGCCCATGCTTGAAATTTATGCCGATGACGTCAAGTGCAACCATGGCTCTACGGTGGGCAAGCTTGACGAGGGCGCTCTTTTCTATATGCGGCAAAGAGGCATTCCCGAGGCGGAGGCGCGTCTGCTGCTGCAGCATGCCTTCATCAATGAGGTGCTGCGCCATGTGCAAATAGAGCATTTGCAGACACGCCTGTCCAAATTGGTGGAGATGCGTTTTCGTGGTGAGCTGCAAAAATGCCGTGCCTGCAAGGGATGCCTGTAAATAGACTGGAGGATACTGACGATTGGCTGTTAAGGCATGGTGTCCCGGGGGACGTTTGCCGTGCTGATCGTCTGTGACTTGAAGAACGGAAATCTATGAAGTATGATTTGACAACAGTCCGCAAGGACTTTCCCATATTGGGCCGGGAGGTTTACAAACGGCCTCTGGTCTACCTCGACAATGCGGCTACCACCCAGAAGCCGCGTTGCGTGGTGGAGGCCATTTCCAATGAGTATTATTCGGTCAACGCCAATGTACACCGCGGCGTACATTATTTGTCCCAGCAGGCCACCGATCTGCATGAGGCGGCACGCGAGACCGTACGCCGCTTTATCAATGCCCGTTCCGCCGCAGAGGTCGTCTTCACGCGTGGCACTACGGAGAGCCTGAACTTGGTGGCCTCTTCATATGGTGAGGCCTTCCTGCGTGAGGGCGATGAGGTGATCCTCAGCGTCATGGAGCACCACAGTGACATCGTGCCTTGGCAGTTGTTGCGCGAGCGTAAGGGGATTGTCATCAAAGTCGTTCCCATGACCGATGAGGGCGAGCTGGACCTGAAGGCTTACGAGGCCCTGTTCACTCCCCGCACCCGGCTGGCCTGCGTCGCTCAGGTGAGCAATGTGCTCGGTACGGTCAATCCCGTAAGACAGATGGCTGAAGTGGCTCATGCCCATCATGCCCATTTCTTGGTGGATGCCGCGCAGAGTGTGCCCCACTTCCCTGTAGACGTGCAGGTGTTGGATTGTGATTTCCTGGTTTTTTCCGGGCATAAGGTCTATGGCCCTACGGGCATAGGCGTGCTGTATGGCCGTGAGGCTCTGCTCGACAAGATGCCCCCTTATCAAGGAGGCGGCGAAATGATTGCGCACGTGACTTTCGAGCATACCACCTTTGAGCGCCTGCCGTTTAAGTTTGAGGCCGGCACACCTGATTATGTCGGCTCGCATGCTTTGGCGGTGGCCATTGATTATGTGACAGCCTTGGGGATGAGCGAGATCCATGCCCATGAGTCGGAACTTACCCGCTATGCCATGGAGCAGCTGTCTCTGTTGCCGGGCATGCACCTGTATGGGACGGTGCCGGGCAAGGACGCGGTGGTCTCATTCAATGTCGGCGATATCCATCCGCTCGATTTGGGCACGCTGCTTGACCATTTGGGCATAGCCATCCGTACCGGCCATCATTGCGCCCAGCCCTTGATGGCCCGATGCGGAGTGGAGGGAATGGCCCGGGCCTCCTTTGCCCTGTATAATACGAAGGCGGAGATCGATGCGCTGGTACAGGGTATCGACCGGGTGCGCACGATGTTCTGACACGATGTGTAATTCTTGAATGAAAATATAATATGTTACTACTCACTACTACCCCGAACATAGAAGGACACCCGATTGTGGAATACAAGGGCATTGTCACTTCTGAAACGATTATTGGGGCCAATTTTGTTCGTGACTTTATGGCTTCAGTCCGCGACTTTATCGGCGGACGCTCACGTTCTTATGAGTCCGTATTGATAAAGGGCAAGGAGGCGGCTCTGAAGGAGTTGTCGGACCGTGCCGAAGCGTTGGGCGCAAACGCCGTGGTCGGCGTAGATTTGGACTATGAAACCGTGGGGGCCTCCTCTTCCATGCTTATGGTGGTGGCCAGCGGGACGGCGGTCCGCATCTGACTTTAAGCGGATGCATGCCAGTGCGGCATGTGTCTTCCATGTGTTTAATCCGTTGCTGCGGAAGGGGCGTGACATGCGTCAGGCGCCTTCCGCACATGTTTTTGTGCGTCAAATAGATACTTTGATTGGTTGTGCCCATGCTTTTACCTTTTTATCATGCCCCCGGGCTTGTTGAGGCCGGTTGCGACGAGGCCGGAAGGGGATGTCTGGCCGGCAGCGTGTTTGCGGCTGCCGTCATCTTTCCTCCCGACTATGCGAATGAAGAGTTGGACGACTCGAAGAAGCTGACGGCCAGGCGCCGCTATGTGTTGCGAGAGGTGATAGAGCGTGATGCGCTTGCGTGGGCCGTGGCCGAGGTGTCTCCTCAGGAGATAGACCGGATCAATATCCTCAATGCCTCCATCCTCGCCATGCACCGTGCGCTGGATGCCCTGTCCCTGCGCCCGCAATTTGTAATTGTGGACGGAAACCGTTTCAAGCCTTACCGGGATGTGTCCTATGCGACCGTGGTCAAGGGTGACGGGAAATACCTGTCGATTGCCGCTGCCAGCATTTTGGCCAAGACTTACCGTGACGATTACATGACACGGCTCAGTGAAGAATGCCCCGGTTACGGCTGGGAGCACAATGCGGGCTATCCTACCAAAGAACACCGTGAAGGCATACGCTTGCATGGCCTGACCCCTTATCACCGCCTGAGTTTTGCCGGTTTGCGTGAAGCGTTGCCTTTGTTCGCGGGAGAACGCGTGGCACGATAGCCAGTTGCCTGTTTTGCGTCCGACGCGCCCGGCGTTTTATGCCGGAATCATACGTTGCTATATGTAACATGGGCTGAAATATTTGCCGCTTGTGTGCCCGGCTGTCTTTATGCCTGGTTGTGCGTCAAACCGCACAAGCTCGTCTTCCCCCATTCTTGACTCAAGTTTAAGTCTTGAATTATATAAATAAGGTCTTGAATTATATAGTTCAAGTCTTTATTTATATAATTCAAGACTGTATTTTGAGTCTGCGCTGCGGATAGGTGAGTCGGGGCGGCGTGTAGCGGACACAAGCCGCCTTGAGGCTGGGCTTCAAGGCGGCTTGATTGTGCTGTGCTGGTCAGTCGGCTCATGTGCCACCTTATCGGCGGGCTGTCTGTGCGAAGGCGTGTGCGCCGTGCCTCTCCTTTCCATTGCGGGGTGTCTGATACTGATGGTAGAAGCTCTTGTAAAATAAGGCTTGCCGGTGAGAAAAGGTGTTTCGTTTGTTCCGGTTCTCCCATCCACAGAGCAGATATAGCTGGAGGTCTTCGATTTTGACTGGGTGTCAGGGAGTCGGAGTGGAGGAGTCCCGTGGCCGGTGGCTGAAAAATAAAAAAGCTTTCACAAAAAAGTGGGGAGATATGGTGGGAATGCAGTAATTTTGGATTTTCAAAAGAGATTATGCGTTTTGGGTACTATGTAGGCTGAGCCTGGCGTGGAGGGGGCGGGCATTCTAACTGTCGGGGATTCCGCAGGAAGCTGCCAAAGTCCGTTTTACGCAGGGTGCTTCGTGTCAACATTTACCAGACCAGTCTTGTGCTATGTCCCTTTGAGGTATGCGATGCAAGGATCGATAACCGCGTGTGCGGCTCGACAGATGGATACCTTGCCGATTGTGGTCTTCAGACAGTTTCGATCGGATGGAGAGCCATTTTCCCCAACGTTAGCGCGTGCTTTCTCGTCCGGAAACGGCTGTGTCCGGCCTGTGGTTATAGGATGCAGGCCGATTCTTGCCGGTGCATACGGTCGCATGGAACTGTGTTCTGACGAACGGCGCGGCCCACAGTCTCTCTATGCTGCGGCCTGAGCGGATGCCATGGGGGAACAGCTTGAGCCGGGTAAGTCGGCCTTCCCGAGCGAATAGAAAGATTAAAGAAGAATGAGTATGTATCACGTACCCGTTTTGCTTCACGAAAGCATAGACGGCTTGAATGTGCGTCCGAACGGCACTTACGTGGATGTCACCTTTGGTGGTGGCGGACACAGCCGTGAACTGCTGCGCAGATTGGGGCCGGATGGCCGCTTGTTTGGCTTTGATCAGGATGCAGACGCTGAGCAAAATGTGCCCGGAGATGACAGGCGCTTCACCTTTGTGAGGAGTAATTTCCGTTATCTGTCCAACTGGATGCGTTATTACGGTGTGGATGAAATAGACGGCTTGATCGCTGACCTCGGCGTTTCCAGTCATCATTTCGATGAGGCGGAGCGAGGCTTCTCCTTCCGTTTTGACGCGCCGCTTGACATGCGCATGAACGAACGTTCGGGGCGTACGGCCGCCGATGTCGTCAACCGGTATGATGAAGAGCAGCTGGCCAATGTGTTGTACCTATATGGAGAAATGCGGAACAGCCGCAAGCTGGCGATGGCAATTGTCAAAGCCCGCAGTGTCAAAGCTGTAGAGACCATTGATGACCTGCTCCGGATCGTGCGTCCACTAATGCCCCGTGAGCGGGAGAAGAAGGACTTGGCACGGGTCTTTCAGGCGTTGCGCATAGAAGTGAACCAGGAAATGCAGACTCTGTATGAAATGCTCGAGTCCGCTTTGCGCGTGCTGAGGCCCGGCGGTCGTCTGGCGGTGCTTACTTACCATTCGCTCGAGGACCGGATGGTCAAGAACTTCATACGTTCCGGGCGGATGGACGGCAAAGTGGAGCAGGATTTCTATGGACGCAAACTCACTCCGTGGCGGGCGGTCAACAACAAAGTCATTCTGCCCTCTGAGCAGGAGATGCTGGACAATCCCCGAAGCCGTTCGGCCAAGCTGCGAATCGCGGAAAAATTATAGATATAATCAGAATCGATGATTCATGACAGATAAAGAACAATCCAGAGATGCAGGCATCCTCGATGAAACCGGGGATGCTGAAAAGGACGACCTGCACGGGGAGGCTGATGTTCCTGCAGGGGGGCATTCGTCCCAGGCTGAGGACGGGGAGTGTGGAGACACGCGATGTGCATCCTCTCGTAAAAAGGAGGACAGCAAGGTGCTGCAGGCACTTCATGATATGGCTGCCGATGAGGACGCGCCTATAGACACGCACTCGCGGGTGAGCCTGTCCACGATTTTGGGAGGAGACATCCTTGGCGGCAGGTGGTTTCGCAAGCAAATATGGTATATGTTGATGGTGACGGCCATGATTGTCGTCTACGTGTCGAACCGCTACGCCTGCCAGCAGGAAATGATAGAGGCCAAGGTTTTGGGCGACACGTTGCTGGATCGCCGCTATAAAGCCCTTACGCGCAGCAGCCAGCTCAAGGAGCGTACCCGGCGCAGTTTTATCGAACAGTCACTGGCGGACAGCACGCTGCAGACAGCCAAGACACCATCTTTTAAATTGAAAGTAGACGAATGAACTTCCCTGTGCAACAAGTGACCAAACGATATGCCTTTATCGCATCCCTGTTGGTATTGGCGGGATTTGCCATATTGGCCAAGGCGGCCTACATCATGACCGTCGAAAAGGACTATTGGATGGCGGTAGGTGAGCGGTATGTGAAGGAGAACTATCCCGTACCCCCCACACGCGGCAATATATTGGCCTGTGACGGTGAAGTGCTTGCTGCCTCTTTGCCCGAATATAAGCTGTTCATGGATTACATGTCGTGGGAGAAAGATCCCCAACGCCGTGCGAAGGAGCAGCACCAGCGTGACAGCCTCCTGACAGCGAAGGCGGATTCTATTGCGGAGGGCATGCATGCCATCTTTCCTGACATAGATCCTGCGGCGTTTAAGGAACATCTTTTGGAGGGGCGCAGGAAGCGCAGCCATCACTGGCCGTTGTATGGAAAACGTGTGAGCTATATACAGTACCGTCAAGTGAAGAGTCTGCCTGTCTTCAGACTTTCTGCCGGTGCAGGCGGCTTTCATACAGAGGAGTTCAAAACCCGACAGAATCCTTTCGGACGCTTGGCCATACGCACGATCGGCGACCTGTATAAGGGCAAGGATTCAGCTCGTACAGGATTGGAACTCAGTTTTGACTCAGTGCTGCGCGGCCGGCCGGGCGTGGCGCACAGGCAGAAGGTGCTCAACCGCTACCTCACCATTATAGACAAGGAGCCGGAGGACGGCTGTGACGTGATGACCACACTCGATGTGGGTATGCAGGACATCTGCGAGAAAGCCCTGGGCGACCAACTCCAGAAGATTGGCGCGATCTCCGGGGTATGCATCTTGATGGAAGTGGCCACGGGGGATATCAAGGCGATGACCAGTTTGAGACGCATGGAAGACGGAAGTTATGCGGAGGTAAACGCCGATGCGGTCAAGAACCTCTATGAGCCGGGCAGCGTGTTCAAGCCTATGTCGTTTCTGGTGGGTATGGACGACGGCTATATACATATGAACGATGTGGTGGATGTCGGTTCGGGCGTGAAGGAGATGTATGGGCGAAAGATGAGGGACGCGAACTGGCGCTCGGGAGGCAGCGGCCTGCAGACTGTCCCGCAGATATTGCAGAAGTCACTCAATGTAGGTGTGAGCACCTTGATTGACAGGTATTACCACAATGATCCGCGCAAGTTCGTAGAGGGCATTTATCGTATCGGTGTGGCTGAAGACCTGAAAATTCCTATTCCCGGGTACGCCCGTCCTCGCATACGCATGCCGAAACCGGACGGTTCGAACTGGTCCAAGACTGCCCTGCCGTGGATGAGCATCGGCTATGAGACGCAGATACCGCCCATTACGACCATCAACTTCTATAACGGCATCGCCAATAATGGCAAGTTGCTGCGCCCCCGTCTGGTTAAGGCCATCATGCGGGGAGGCGAGGTCGTCAAGGAGTATCCTGTAGTGGTATTGCGCGAGCACATGGCTAAGCCAGAGGCTGTCCGCAATATTCAGGAGTGTCTGCAATCCGTTGTCAGCATTGGCTCTGGCCGGCTCGCACGCTCTAAAATGTTTAACGTGTCGGGAAAGACCGGTACTGCGCAGATTTGGACGAGACACGGTTTTAGCGCACAATACCTGGTGTCTTTTGTCGGATATTTCCCTTCGGAAAAGCCTCTCTATTCCTGTATTGTGTGTGTCCAAAAAAACGCTCCGGCCTCAGGGTCCACCCATTCGGCTCCCGTATTCAAACGTGTGGCTGAAACCATTATGGCGCAACGGCAGAGCACGGACTATAGTTCCGCCCGCGATACAGTGCATGCGCTGATGCCGGTGGCTGGCAATGGAAACATCAATGCCACTGCTCAGGTGCTGAGTCAGTTGGGGATAAATTACCAAGGCGGTGAAGCCGCTGATGGAGCGGAAGTCGTTTGGGGTACTTGCCGGACAGTCGGTAGCCAATTGACGATGAGTCCCGTCAAAGACCAGACCGCACATACAGTTCCCGATGTACATGGGTACGGCTTGCGTGACGCGGTATTCCGGCTCGAACAGGAAGGGCTTAAGGTCACCGCCTGCGGAGTGGGCAAGGTGAGTGCCCAAAGTTTGCAGCCCGGGTATCACTTTAAGCCGGGACAGCATATTTTGTTGACTTTGGGGCATGCAGAAGATCTGCCCCAGACTCCCCGCACGGACAGTTTGCGTTCTGACACCGTGCGCAAGGTTCGCACTTCCGGACCAAGCGGCCGGGACATGCAGGCGCCTTCAAGTGCGGCAGATAAAAATGAGACTTCGTCCCAGACCGTTGGAGAGAAGAAGAAAAAGGAAAATAAACCGAAAAAGAAGGAGACAGTACGCAAGCAGCCGGCTGACGACCCCCAAAGGAATCCCAGGAGAAGTGCCGTTAAGGCTGAGCGGGGCAAGGCCGCAGCGGCCGGCCGGAAGAAGAAAACTGAATAAAACGATAATCCATAAAACTGATAGACAATGAAATTGTGTGGAATCCTCAAGAACATTGAAATAATCACTTCGCAGGGTGACTTGCAGCGCGAGGTAACGGGGGTGAACATCGATTCACGCCTTGTGAAACCGGGCGACCTGTTTGTGGCAGTCAAAGGCACGCAGGCTGACGGACATCAATATATACCGAAAGCTTTGGAGAAAGGCGCCACAGCCGTTCTGGTATGTGAGGATATACCGGCGGACGCTCCTAAGGATGTCACATTTATTCAAGTGGCTGATACCGAAGACGCTGTGGGAAAGGTCGCTACTCTCTTTTATGGTGATCCTTCGGCTCGCTTGAACCTGGTGGGGGTAACGGGAACCAATGGAAAAACAACCATAGCAACAGTTCTATATCACATGTTCCGCTCGTTAGGCTATAAGTGCGGCCTGCTGTCAACTGTATGCAACTATGTAGACGGACGGGCCGTGCCTGCTGACCATACGACCCCTGATCCGATCACCCTCAACGCCCTTCTGGCGCAGATGGCGGAAGAGGGCTGCCAATATGTCTTCATGGAATGTTCCTCGCACGCCATACACCAGAAGCGTATCGGAGGGCTGCGTTTTGCGGGGGGTATCTTTACCAATCTTACACGCGACCACCTGGATTATCACAAGACATTTGAGAACTACCGCAACGCCAAGAAAGCTTTCTTTGACGGACTGCCCAAAGGTTCCTTTGCCATCACGAATGCAGATGACAAGAACGGGATGGTCATGGTTCAGAATACGCAGGCCACTATTCGCACCTATTCCACCCGTACTGCGGCAGACTACAAGGGACGTATCTTGGAGGAAAGCATAGAGGGGATGCTGCTTGACATTAACGGGAAGGAAGTGAGTGTACGCTTCGTAGGCCGTTTTAACGTGTCCAACCTGTTGGCGGTGTATGGCACGGCTTTGATGCTTGGCGAAACTCCTGATGAAACGTTGCGTGTGCTGTCTTCCTTGCATCCGGTCAATGGCCGTTTTGAGGCCATTCGTTCTCCGAAGGGTTTCAGTGCCATTGTAGACTACGCCCATACACCGGATGCTCTGGCCAATGTGTTGACGGCGATCCATGAGATTGTGCAGGGGAAAGGACACGTGATTACCGTATGCGGCGCCGGAGGCAATCGGGATAAGGGCAAGCGGCCGCTCATGGCCCAGGAGGCGGCCAATCGTTCGGACAAGGTGATCATTACCAGCGACAACCCACGCTTTGAAGATCCGCAGGATATCATCAACGATATGCTGGCGGGTCTTGATGAGGCGCAGAAAGCCAAGACGATATCCATCTGCGACCGTCACGAGGCCATTCGTGCCGCAGCCATGATGGCACAGCCCGGAGATGTCATTCTTGTGGCGGGGAAGGGACATGAGCCTTATCAGGAGGTCCAGGGTGTAAAGCATCATTTTGACGACCACGAGGAGATCAAGAAGGCATTTGGCCTCATGTAGTACGTCTGGCCTGCTCCCGACAGCTTCTTCTAAGGGAGAGCTTGGAAGAGTGTGGGTTCATGGCCGGTAAAACTGTAAATCAAACAAACTATGCTCTATTATTTATTCCGTTTCTTGGAGCAGTTCGGTGTGCCGGGTTCCGGCATGTGGTCTTATATATCGTTCCGCTCATTGCTCGCGTTGATTCTTGCGCTGGTCATATCGGCGTGGTTTGGCGAGTACTTCATCAAATGGATGAAGCGAAGGCACATCAGTGAAACGCAGCGGGACGCTTCGATAGACCCGTTCGGCGTACAAAAACTCAATGTGCCGTCGATGGGGGGTATCATCATCATTGTGGCGATTCTGGTGCCTTGCCTGTTGCTGGGGCGTCTGCGCAACATTTATATGATACTGATGCTTGTGACGACAGTCTGGCTGGGCCTGTTGGGATTTTTGGATGACTATATCAAGATTTTCAGAAAGAACAAGGACGGGCTGGCAGGCCGCTACAAGATTGTAGGCCAAGTGCTTCTTGGGCTTTTTGTCGGACTGACACTCTACCTCAGTCCGGATGCGACCATCCGTGAGAACATAGAGACGCAGCGGCATGGAACCACAACAGAGATTGTGCATAAAAGCGAGGCGGTCAAGAGCACCAAGACCACCATACCTTTTGTGAAGAACAACAATTTTGACTATGCGGACTTGGTGGGATTTTGCGGGAAGTACAAGACACAGGCAGGCTGGATCGTTTTTGTGCTGGTCACGATATTTGTGATTACGGCAGTCTCAAACGGAGCGAATCTCAATGACGGAATGGACGGAATGGCTGCCGGAAATTCTGCCATCATCTGCATAGCACTCGGCATCTTGGCCTACGTGTCAAGCCACATAGAGTTTGCCTCATACCTCAATATCATGTATGTGCCGCAGTCGCAGGAGCTGGTCATATTCATTTGTGCCATGGTGGGGGCGCTCATCGGTTTCTTGTGGTACAATGCCTATCCTGCCCAGATATTCATGGGAGACACAGGCTCGCTTACAATCGGCGGAATCATTGCCGTGCTGGCCATCATCATCCACAAGGAACTGCTTATTCCCATTCTCTGTGGCATATTCCTGCTGGAGAGCTTAAGCGTCATATTTCAAGTGGAATATTTCAAGATTGGCAAACGGAGGGGGATCAGGCAGCGGATGTTCAAGCGCACCCCCATACACGACAATTTCCGTGTGCTTCCCTCACAACTGGATCCGGATTGCAAGTACCTGTTCAAATGGCCGCATGGCGCTTGGCACGAGTCAAAAATTACGGTGAGGTTTTGGATTGCCACCATCTTGTTGGCAGCATTGACCATCATTACTTTGAAGATACGATAAACACGTCTGTGAAAAACGCCTCTGGGTGTGTCGCAGGCATACCAGACGCGTCTCCACGGTTTTCTTAGATTATTTCTATGCGATTAGTTGTATTAGGAGCTGGCGAGAGCGGTGTAGGCGCCGCTGTGTTGGCACAAAAGAAGGGTTACGAAGTTTTTGTCACCGATATGGGGAGCATCCAGCCCCATTACAAGCAGATGCTTGACAGCCATGGCATACGTTGGGAGGAGGGGCACCATACTGAAACGGAAGTCTTGAAGGCCACTGAAGTGGTAAAAAGCCCGGGTATCCCTTCAGAAGCCCCCATCGTACAAAAGTTGACGGCACAAGGTACGCCCATATTGAGCGAGATAGAATTTGCCGGACGCTATACCCATTCGCGAATGATATGCATTACAGGGAGCAATGGGAAAACCACAACGACCTCACTCATATACCATATATTGCGTAAGGCAGGGGTGGATGTGGGCCTGGCGGGAAACATTGGGCGTAGCCTGGCTTTGCAGGTGGCCGAAGATCCTCATGAGACCTACGTGATAGAGCTGTCATCTTTTCAGCTTGACAACATGTATCGTTTCAGGGCCAACATTGCGGTGTTGCTTAATATTACGCCTGATCATCTTGACCGTTATGGCTATGTCATGCAGAATTATGTGAATGCCAAGATGCGTATCATACAGAACCAGACATCCGAGGATACATTCATCTATTGGCGTGAGGACGAGCATATACCTGATGAATTGTCCAAATATGCTGATCCGGCGCAGATTTGTGCTTTTACCGATGAGCCGGCAGAAGGGGCGGCAGGCTATGGCGACAGTGCCACTGGCACTTTCGTAGTCAAGCGTCCCCGTCCCTTTACCATGCCTCTTGGCGAACTCTCTCTTCCCGGACGCCATAATTTGCGTAACTCTTTGGCTGCTGCGATGGCTGCTTTGGCGGCTGGCGTGCCAGAAGAGACCTTGCGCCAGTCTTTGTCAGATTTTCCCGGGGTGGAGCATCGTCTTGAAAAGGCGGGTACGGTAAGAGGCATACACTTTGTGAACGACTCTAAGGCCACGAATGTAGATGCCTGTTATTGTGCATTGGAAAGCATGCGCACGCCTGTTGTGCTCATATTGGGCGGGAAGGACAAGGGAAACGATTATGCGGAGATCAAGCCTTTTGTCAAAGAAAAGTGCCGTGCTTTGGTGTACATGGGCGTAGACAACACCAAACTGCATGCTGCATTTGATGGAATGGGCTTGCCGGTGGCGGACACTCATTCTATGAAAGAGTGTATGGAGGCGGCAGTCCGTCTCGCGCATGAGGGCGATACGGTGCTCTTGAGTCCGTGCTGTGCCAGCTTTGACCTGTTCCATAACATGGAAGACCGTGGAGAGCAGTTTAAGGAATGGGTGCGCAATTTTCATTGATGTGGGGGAGGCACTTTAAAGATAGATCTCGGGCTGAAGAAGGGTGTCTCCTTTCGCTTACGGTCCCCTTCATCGTTGTTTATTTTCAGCCCTTGTCGATATGAAAAGATTTCTGGGGTCACTTTTCATGGGTGACCGCGTGATTTGGGTCGTTTATTTCTTTCTCTGCGTAATATCTCTCATAGAGGTGTTCAGCGCGGCGAGTACACTGGTATATAAGAGTGGGAGCTATTGGCCTCCACTTCTCAAGCAGGCGGCCTTTATTGTGGTGGGCACGATCATTGTCATCGTGATACACCGTGTGCCATGCCGTATATTCAAGCTTGTGCCCATATGCCTCGTACCCATCTCAGTCATATTGCTAATCATCACTTTGGGAAGTGGGGGCACCAATGACGCCAGCCGGTGGTATAGTATCGGAGGCATCAGTTTTCAACCTTCAGAACTGGCCAAGGGAGCGGTTGTCCTGACTGTCGCTCTGATACTCTCTCGTATGCAGCGGCCGGAAGGGGCGGACAAACGGGCCATGAAGCCGATCTTGATTGTAACAGGGTTGGTCTGCGCTATAATTTTGCCGGAAAATCTGTCTACGGCGGCTCTTTTGTTTGGCGTGGTATTCTTGATGATGTTCATCGGTCGGGTGCCTATGTCCCAATTAGGCAAGCTGTTGGGCGTGTTGGCCTTGGTGGGTACGCTCTTTGCGGGTGTGATGTTGTGGGAGGGCAAAAGTCATGCTTTTAGTGAGAACCTGTCCAAGGTGTCCTATTTGCACCGGGTGGAAACATGGTCGAGCCGTTTGGCCAATCATTTTACAGAGGAGGACAAGGAGGCCAAGCGGGATCCTGCAAAGTTTGACTTGGACAAAAATGCACAGGAAGCCCATGCTCACATAGCCATAGCTTCCTCTAACTTTATTGGTCGGATGCCGGGAAACTCCGTAGAGAGGGATTTCTTAAGTCAGGCATTCTCGGATTTCATTTTTGCGATTATTATAGAGGAAATGGGATTGTGGGGCGGTACGATCGTCGTTCTGCTCTACGTAATACTCCTTTTCCGGGCAGGACGCATAGCCAGCAGGTGCGAACGAAATTTCCCCCCATTTCTGGCAATGGGGCTTACTTTGCTTATGGTCTCCCAAGCTGTACTTAACATGCTGGTGGCAGTGGGTTTGTTCCCCATTACAGGGCAGCCACTCCCACTCATCAGTCGCGGTGGCACTTCGATGCTTATCAATTGTGCCTACTTCGGTATGATATTGAGCGTGAGCCGTTATGCGCGCCAGGTCAAGGAACCGCAGCGCACCCGTTTTGACGGTCCGATGGATGACATCAAACATGAGTAGCCCCTTCAGGAAGGTTGTGTATACACGCAGAAAATCCGGAGTCGTTTGATATCGGGCGGGGGCTTATCATCTTTCAATTAGGAAACTCATTTGTCATAGGTACAGGGTGTGGTTCCGTGTGCAGGAGTGCATGATAGATGCGAAGGGCCTCTGACAACTCGGACAGGCGGATGAATTCATCAGCGGTGTGTGAACGGCTGGACTGTCCGGGGCCTATTTTGAATGAGGGAAAGGGCATGAGTGCTTGATCGCTTAAAGTGGGCGAGCCATAGGCTTCCCCTCCCAACCGGACTGCGGCTTGCACAATCGGATGGGCGGGGCTGATACCGGAAGATCCCAAACGGGTAGAGCGGGGCTTCACCTCACATTGCACATTTCGTTTGATTTCACTGAGCAGCTCCAGGTTGGAATAGCATTCGTTGGAGCGCACATCAACAACGAAATGGCATTCATCGGGGATGACATTATGTTGGCTGCCGGCGTTTATCATGGTCACGCTCATTTTGACAGGGCCAAGTAGGGACGAAATGCGAGAAAATTGGTGAGAGCGAAACCATAGAATGTCATCCAATGCCTTGTAGATAGCGTTGTCTCCCTCCTCGCGCGCCGCATGTCCTGCCTGTCCATACATCGTGCAGTCGAGTACCATCAGCCCTTTTTCTGCAATGGCAGGACGCATACCGGTCGGCTCGCCGACAATGGCTACATCGATGTTGGGCAGATGGGGCAGGACGGCCCTTATGCCGTTAGTTCCTGACACCTCCTCTTCCGCAGACGCCAGAAAGACCAGCCGCCAAGGCAGTGCAGAAGATCGCAGGCTGAGATAGGTGAGCATCAAGGTTACGAGGCCGCCACCGCAGTCGTTGCTGCCGAGTCCATAGATGCATTCTCCCTCAATTGTTGGGGCGAATGGAGAGCGTTTCCATCCGCTGACGGGACGTACGGTGTCAATGTGTGCGTTGAGTAGCAGAGTGGGGCGGCCATTATCAGGTTGGACACACCATATGTTATTGAGACAGCGATGTGGGTTCGCTCCGCATTTGTGAAGGTATTTTTCGATGAAATCTGCCTTAGTTCCTTCTTCACGACTGATAGCAGGTATACTGATTAGCTGGGTGAGCAGCTGGGCGGCTTCTGAGACCATAGGGGCTAAGTTCTTCTGAATCATATATACATGTGCTCTACAAGATAAGCGAAGGTAGCAAAATGTGGAATAAAGTCGGACGCGTGTCGGTAAAAAAAACTAACTTCGCAACCAACAAGCAGTGTCGCACTGTTTAAAACAATTGCTATTATGCAGAATAACTGTCACCTGTCTAAACTCATCATAGAGCAGGCCAAAAAATACGGCGACCGCACAGCGATGAGCTATCGCGACTATGATAAGAATCAATGGATTCCTATTTCATGGAACAAGTTCGCGCACCAAGTTAAGAAAGTTTCGCTGGCTTTACTTCGTTTGGGAGTAGGCGTACAGGAGAATGTGGCTGTATTTTCGCAAAACAAGCCCGAAACCCATTACGTTGACTTTGGAGCTTATGGAATAAGAGCTACCACTATACCTTTTTATGCCACAAGTAGTGGAGCTCAAGTGACGTACATGCTCAATGATGCACAAGTACGCTTTCTCTTTGTGGGCGAACAGACGCAGTATGATGTGGCATTTAGCGTCATTTCTGTTGCGCAGACGCTTGAACGTATCATCATTTTCGACCCGAAGGTTCAGAAAAATCCGAAAGACCACTTGTCTGTGTATTTTTCCGACTTTCTGAGGGAGGAACTACAGGGGGATCTCACGTCTCTCGAACTGGTTTATGCCCAAAGGCAGGCGGAGGCGAACTTTGATGACCTGTGTAATATTCTTTACACCAGTGGGACAACAGGGCAAAGTAAGGGGGTGATGCTGACCTATGGGCAGTATCGTGCGGCTCTTAAGGCCAACGATGCCGCGCTTCCGCTTACGGAGAATGATGTGTTCCTCAACTTTCTTCCCTATACGCATGTTTTTGAGCGTGGATGGTGCTATTTGGGGTTCAGTGAAGGCGCACAGCAATGTGTGAATTTGCGTCCTGCTGATGTGCAGCAGTCTATGCAGGAAGTACATCCTACTTGTATGTCTTCTGTGCCTCGCTTTTGGGAAAAAGTGTATCAGGCCGTGCTAGAAAAGATGGAGAACGGCTCGTTTATGGAGCGAAAGCTCATTAAGGAAGCGCTTGAAGTAGGTGAACGCTATTGGTGCAATTATAAATCGAAATGCAAGCCTGCACCGTTGGGGCTGTCTTTGCAGTATAAGCTTTACGACAAGACGATCATTCGTCTGCTACGCAAGACCTTGGGACTGGAACGGGCCAATTTCTTTCCGACGGCAGGAGCGGCAGTCTCACCAGAGGTCGAAAAATTCGTACATGCCGCAGGCATCAACATGATCGTAGGCTATGGCCTTACGGAGAGTTTGGCCACTGTTTCATGTGATGTGCCTGGAAAACCTGTGACACTTGGGTCCGTAGGACGACTGATTGAAGGTCTCGAAATTAAGTTCGGGGCCAATGACGAGATCTTGCTCCGTGGTGAGACCATTACACCGGGCTATTATAAGAAAGAGTCTGCGACGAAGGCAGCTATCGATTCTGACGGATGGTTCCATACAGGCGATGCCGGCTATATGAAGAATGGCGAGCTATTTCTGCGCGAGCGTATCAAAGATTTGTTCAAGACATCAAACGGGAAATATATAGCACCGCAGATGATAGAGTCTAAGCTGGTGCTTGATCGCTATTTTGACCAAGCTGTCATTGTGGCCGACCAACGCAAGTTCGTCAGTGCGCTGATTGTGCCCGACTACAAGCTGTTAGAACGGTATGCAGCCGAGCATGGCATCGATTGTAGCAGCAGGGAAAAGCTTTGTGAGAACCCCGATATCCTCCACTTTTTCACGGAGAGGATAGACACGCTTCAGCAAGACTTGGCTCATTATGAGCAGATCAAGCGTTTTGTCTTGCTTCCGAGTCCGTTTACGATGGAAAATGGAGAACTGACCAATACACTCAAGGTCAGACGTAGGGTAGTCTATGATCATTATGCGGCATTGGTTGATAAAATATATGCAGATGCCGAGGCTGAAGCGCACAAATGACAGACATGCATCACAGAAAGTCTCCAGCTATTAGTAACTATATTTGAACGGCTGGCATAAAATATCCGGCTTTTTCTTTTCGAATAGAAATATGATAACTTCCGACCAATTAAAAGACGTTCAAAATCGCGCAGAGGCGCTCCACCGCTATCTTGACATAGATGCGAAACTCATGCAACTCGAAGAAGAGCAATTGCGTACACAGGATCCTGGTTTTTGGGATGATGCAAAGCGTGCGGAAGAGCAAATGAAGAAAGTGAAGGGCATCGAAAAATGGATTGACGCTTATAAGCGTGTGAAAACACTTGCTGACGAGTTGGCCTTGGCTTTTGACTTTTACAAAGAGCAGATGGTGACTGAGGCTGAAGTAGATACTGCTTATGAAACAGCTGTCGAAGCGCTTGAAGATCTTGAATTGAAGAATATGCTTCGTCAGGAGGAGGACTCGATGAGCTGCGTGTTGAAAATCAATTCAGGTGCCGGCGGCACAGAAAGTCAGGATTGGGCGCAGATGCTTATGAGGATGTACATGCGTTACGCAGAGGCTCATGGTTATAAATGTGTCATCTCACATCTACAAGAGGGAGATGAAGCTGGGATAAAGACGGTAACGATGGAAATTGAAGGTGACAGTGCTTACGGTTACCTTAAGAGTGAGAATGGTGTGCATCGTTTGGTGCGTGTCTCACCCTACAATGCGCAAGGCAAGCGCATGACCTCGTTTGCCTCTGTGTTCGTAACTCCCTTGGTGGATGATACAATCGAAGTATATGTGGATCCTTCAAAGATTTCTTGGGATCTCTTTCGCTCAGGAGGAGCCGGGGGGCAGAATGTCAATAAAGTAGAGACGGGAGTGCGTCTGCGCTATCAATATAAAGATCCGGATACAGGCGAGGAGGAAGAAATCCTTATTGAAAACACAGAGAGCCGCAAGCAACTGGAGAATAGGGAAAATGCCATGCGCCTGCTTCGTTCGCAGCTGTATGACCGTGCTTTGCAGAAGCGTAAGGCTGCACAGGCGAAGATAGAGGCAGGCAAGAAAAAAATAGAGTGGGGAAGCCAGATACGCAGTTACGTTTTTGACGACCGGCGTGTCAAGGATCATCGCACGGGCTATCAGACCAGTGATGTCGGCGGTGTGATGGACGGAAAGATAGACGGATTTATCAAAGCTTATTTGATGGAGTTCTCTGGACAAGATAACGGAATAGAAAACCCTTAAAATGTTTCAACCATGAGTCAAAACAAACGTCTTAAAAGACGGGCTATTGAGGCGCGTCAGGCACGTCAGGCAAACCGTGTTGTCACGGGAATATTTATAGCCCTCATCTTAATTGTGGCCTTGACACTCATTGCCTATTACTTGTTACAGTAGAAAGAAGCGATGTCTGTCGAAATAGAACGAAAGTTTCTGGTGGAGGGGGATTATAAGAGTCTTTCCACTTCGCATAGCCACATCATACAAGGCTATATTTGTAGTAGCGGCGGGCGCACTGTCAGAGTGCGTTTGCGGGGGAAGCGTGGCTTCCTGACTATAAAAGGCCCTTCGCTTGACGGAGGGCTGTCGCGCTATGAATTTGAGAAGGAAATATCTGTTGATGAAGCTCGATCTTTGTTACAGCTATGCGAGCCTGGCATTATAGATAAGATACGGTGGCTGGTGCCTATCGGATCTCACGTCTATGAGGTCGATGAATTTTTGGGTGACAATGCTGGTCTCGTGGTTGCAGAAGTGGAGTTGCACAGCCTTGATGACTCCTACGAACCTGCTCCTTTTTTACGAGAGGAAGTGACGGGAGACCGACGTTATTACAATGCTTCGTTAAGAATAAAACCTTATAAGGACTGGTAGCGGCTTAGCTGTAGTCAGGTTCGTATGACAAGGTGGAACACCGGAAGTTCTCTGGGTTGATACAGGAGGCGGGAAAAGTGAATTCTTTGTTCTGCAAATCAATACAGCCTTCACTTTATGGCAGGTTCGGTTACCTACGGATACATGTAGAAGTACAAATCGCCCCCTATATCGGGATCGCGGTTTGTGCTTCTTTTTTGAGGAGTTTCAGGAGATGCTATAATTAGGGAGTTTCTGGGTCAGGCAATACAGAGTGGCGTTATTTTGATTGCGTATAGGTGAAATTATTGACTTCCACGCATATCACATTGTTCTTGATGTATACGACTCCCTTCCCCTTTCGCTGTTTCCAGAGGTTGATGGCCTTGTTTACTCGCTTGCAGATAATAGAATTTCCATGTGCTGGAAAAATTTCAGCGAGTGTAGAGTCCGGACTGTATATAAGGTAGATCTGTTCCGGGCCGGCATCAAATCGCATGCCTGCCTCCCATAAGCGTACACAATCATGTAGAGCATAGCTCCATGTATAGCCGGCAGATCCAATACAGCCATGCTCATCCCGGTCGCTTCCTACAAGTTTCCCAAAGGTGGAATGGTTGCATGATGTAAAACAGATCATGCTTGTCAATACCGATACAATGAAGAATTTTCTATAATACATGGCTATAAGTATACTTTATCCGAAGAATGGTAGTTCTTGAATGTGTTGCAAATGTAATATATTATTTGGTCTTACCGCACTAAGCTTCCCTTTTCTGCCTCTCTCCGAGTATGGTGGTATAAGGGACATGATGCTTGGAGGTGTCAGGTTGGAATTTGGGTCGCTATTGGCCTGATTTTCGGGATTTATTTTTTGCAATCAGTAGAAGTGGATTCTGCTCTCCTTCGAATGGAGAGTTCTGCCGTTGGGGGGCTTTAGAATTTGGCATTGTGCTGTGAAGGATATCTCGAAGGATTTCGCTGAATGGAAGGATGTAGGCGATTATATTATTCTTCACTGCAAGAAGAAAAGTATTGGCGGTCAGCGAGTATCTTCTTTTTATTCAAAAAAAATGGTCTTTTTTTTACAAGAATACTTTGCTGTTCCAAAAAACTGCCGTACTTTTGCACTCGCTAAACGGAACAAAGCTTGATTCAAACGGAACAAAGCTTGATTCAAGCTGAGCCGTTGGCGAAAGAGTTCTTTGATAAGATTACATAAGACTATTGTAGAGAAGTACAAGATACCATAAGCGAATATCGTGTAACAACACGATATTGCTGGGTAATGTTTACTTGTCAATTCTAAGGTAGATTCAATAACGGATTCTTGAGCACAAACAGAAAAAGACAACACATTATATTACAATGGAGAGTTTGATCCTGGCTCAGGATGAA
>Cebus_capucinus_imitator_PRJNA485217_SSR118__coassemble_123_pt1 | contig 44328 bp, 31 predicted proteins | sample Cebus_capucinus_imitator_PRJNA485217_SSR118__metabat2_low_PE_012 | metagenome-assembled genome bin Cebus_capucinus_imitator_PRJNA485217_SSR118
CCAACCTTTCTCATGCAACTGCTTCACAGCATCAAGGGTAGAAGGAAAATAATGCCAATCCACACTATCCTCCGCTCCAAGCGCCGTCTTATGTATTTCAGCAGAAGGAGGAACTGCTGTAATACCACACAAATAAACACCTGCCAACCTAAAAGCATCGGCTGTCCGCAACACGCTGCCCACATTATGAAGCGAGCGAACATTGTCAAGGATGACAATCAATGGTACCTTATCTGCCGCTCTAAAATCACCTGCACTGATTCGGTTCAAGTCTTCTACCGTAAGTTTTCGCATTTGATAAAATGAAATAGATATGATTGTTGAAAAAGCTGTTTAAAACCATGGGAAAAGTAGGGGAATAAGCAGAGGAAAAACTGCCGCCTCCATCCGTCTCAACACCATTAGACTTATCCACATATAAAAGCCCCCCCCAACGGGATTCCACACTGATTATCCACCAATTATTACTCCATATTCGCAACTTCTTTATCCAACTGCCTATCATTTCACAGCCTGTGTAAAAGTATCTGTACGATGAGCCTCCATCATTGGTTCATAAGCGCTACAACCTATAGGAGGCTGTGGATTATACAGTGAATAAAACCAGAGAGAATGTGAATTATGAAATAGGCAAATATAGGTGTCATCAACTTTACACACTATCCACAGACAATCATAACTACCATAGTTTTTCTTTCTCAATTAATTCATTCAAAAGAACAAAGAAAAGTATATATATGGAAGAGATGGAGTGAAATGTGGAAAAGAGGGGCGGGGTGATGGCGTAATGTCCTGCAAATGTAGCGTGTATTAGGTGTTCGCTACTTCGCAGTGCTTGAAAAAATAGCTATCTTCGCAACTCTATTAGTATGTAGCATGGAAGAAAATATACGTGTGAAAGGCGCACGCGTGAACAATCTGAAGAATATAGATGTAGAGATTCCGCGAGACAAGCTTGTGGTGATTACCGGCTTGTCTGGTTCCGGTAAGTCATCTTTGGCCTTCGACACGCTGTATGCTGAAGGGCAACGCCGGTATGTGGAGAGCCTGTCTGCCTACGCCCGTCAATTCATGGGGCGCATGAAGAAGCCGGAATGCGACTACATCAAGGGGGTTCCACCCGCTATAGCCATCGCACAGAAAGTGGCGAGCCGCAATCCACGTTCGACGGTGGGTACCAGTACAGAGATCTATGACTACCTGCGATTGCTCTTTGCCCGAGCCGGACATACCTATTCTCCGGTCAGTGGTCAGGAGGTCAAACGTCACCGGGTACAAGATGTAGTGGATGAAGTTTTAGGATATAGCGAAGGAACCCGCTTTACCGTATTGTCTCCATTGCAAGTGCCGCAGAATCGTACCATGACTGAGCAGCTGGGCGTATATATGCAGCAAGGACTTTCCCGTTTGGACATTGACGGCGAGATTGTGCGCATGGAAGATGTACTGGCTTCTCCTCCAGAACCTGGCAAGGCATTATTACTGATCGATCGTCTGAGCGTAAGTCATGAGAGAGATACCCTTTCCCGTTTGGCCGATTCGGTTGAAACCGCATTCTATGAAGGAAATGGCGAATGTATGGTGCGTGTATATCCGGCCAAGATTTTGCATCACTTCAGTACGCGCTTTGAGGCTGATGGCATAACCTTTCGCGAGCCGGACGATAATATGTTCTCTTTCAATTCGCCTTTAGGAGCTTGCGAGAAATGTGGCGGATTCGGAAATGTAATTGGCATAGACGAGCATTTGGTCATTCCTGATACCACATTGAGCGTGTACGATAAGGCTGTGGTATGCTGGCGTGGGGAGAAAATGGATCTGTGGAGGAAAGAGTTTATAAGACGTGCCAAACGTAGCGGTTTTCCAGTCTTCAAACCTTACTATGAGCTTACACAGGCAGAGAAGGATATACTCTGGCATGGTGATCCCACAGAAAAATCCCTGCCTGAAGACGAGCAGGTGACGATAGACGCCTTTTTCCGCATGTTGGAGCGTGGAATGTATAAGATACAGAATCGCGTGATGCTGGCACGTTATCGTGGTAAGACGATCTGTCCTGTTTGCCACGGCTCACGTCTTCGTCCGGATGCGGAATATGTGAAAGTGGGAGGGCGCAGCATCAGTGAGTTGGTGCGTATGCCGGTAGGAGAGCTCATCGCATTTTTCGATAATCTTGAGCTGAGCACGACAGATTTAAAAGTGTCCCAGCGGTTGCTTTCAGAAATAAAGAGCAGGCTTCGCTTCCTTTCTGATGTAGGGTTGGATTATTTGACGCTTGACCGGGCGTCAAACACGTTGTCGGGAGGAGAGAGCCAGCGTATAAATTTGGCTACCCGCTTGGGTTCGGCACTCGTAGGTTCGCTTTATGTGCTTGATGAGCCGAGTATAGGTCTTCATCCTCGTGATACGGCGCGCTTGATCAAGGTTTTGAAAGAGTTGCGTGATCAAGGCAATACCGTGGTGATAGTGGAGCACGATGGGGAAATCATGCGGGCTGCAGATTGGTTGATCGATATAGGGCCGGGGGCAGGCAGATTGGGAGGAAAGGTTGTTTATGCGGGGAAGCCCGTTGATACTCCTCCAAAGAGCTTGATGCTTGACAATGGCATGAGCCGTTCGCATACATTAAATTACCTGGCTCATTTGGAGCGCATTGAAGTGCCACACTCCAGAAGGGCATGGAATCGAAGTATATGCCTGAAGGGTGCGCGTGCCAATAACTTGAAAGGGGTGAATGTGGAAATACCACTCAATGTGATGACTGTAGTGACGGGCGTGAGCGGTTCCGGTAAGTCTACTTTAGTAAGCGGAACGCTCTACCCCGCAATCAGGCGCATGCTTGACGAGCCGGCTGATCTGCCGGGCGAATATTTGTCATTGGAGGGAGATGTAAAGGCCATAGAAGAGGTTGAATTTGTGGATCAAAATCCGATAGGGGCCTCTTCGCGCTCCAATGCCGCCACTTATCTAAAGGCATTCGATGAAATACGCCGTTTGTTGGCTGCCCAGCCTTTGGCCAAACAGATGGGCATGACGGCAGGTTATTTCTCTTTTAATACGGAAGGCGGACGCTGTCCTGTATGTAAGGGGGAAGGAGTGGTAAGGGTAGAGATGCAGTTTATGGCTGATTTGGAACTTACATGCGAGGAATGTCATGGCAAACGTTTCAAGAGCGATGTTCTTGACGTGCGCTATATGGGTAAGAATATTTATGATATACTTGAAATGACGGTGAGCGAGGCCATCGAATTTTTTGAGGCGAACGGACAGAACACGATCGTACAACGTCTGCGTCCGTTGGAACAGGTAGGACTGGGTTATATCAAGCTTGGACAAAGCAGTTCCACGCTTTCAGGAGGTGAGAACCAGCGTTTGAAACTTTCATATTATCTCAGTCAGGAGAAGCCTCACCCTACGCTCTTTATTTTCGATGAACCTACGACTGGATTGCATTACAGCGACATACGCCGTCTGCTTGCAGCCATGAACGCTCTGATAGAGCGGGGACATACACTGCTCATTGTGGAGCACAATATGGAAGTGGCCAAGGCTGCCGATTGGGTCATCGACATGGGGCCGGAGGGAGGCCGTAAAGGAGGCTGTATCGTGGCTCAAGGCACTCCCGAACAGGTGGCTTCACAAAACAAAGGCTATACCGCTACATACCTGGACAAAGCGCTAAAAGAATATTGACAATCTCTTATCCTACTTCATTTAACTAACATATCAACATTCATAAAATCCACTATTATGCTGCTAAAAGGAAAAGTATATTACGTTGGTGTGAACGATCGCGTAAAGCATCGTTTTGAAGGTCTGTGGTTGTTGCCACAAGGCGTTTCCTATAACTCTTACCTTATTGCCGATGAAAAGGCCACCGTACTGGTAGATACGGTTGACGTGGCCTTCTTCCCTGAATTTTTGGGGAAGATACGGGAGGTCTTGAACGACCGCCCCATCGACTATTTGGTGATCAACCATATGGAGCCTGATCATTCCGGTTCCATCTCCCTCATCAGAAAGTACTATCCCAACATACGGCTGATCGGAAACAAGAAAACCATGGAAATGGTCAACGGGTTTTATGGGGCATGGAGGGATGGCGATTTGTGCATAGCCGACGGGGAGACCTTGGAGTTGGGGCATCATAACCTCACTTTCTATCTCACTCCTATGCTCCATTGGCCTGAGACCATGATGACCTTCGATACGACGGATGGCATGCTGTTCTCGGGAGATGCCTTTGGTTGCTTCGGCGCCCTCAATGGGCATCCGCTGGATACGTGCATAGATGCCACCCCGTTCTGGCCGGAAATGGAACGCTATTATGCTGCTATTTTGGGGAAGTTTGGTTCTCCTGTGAAGGCTGGCTTGAAGAAGCTTTCCAAGCTTGACATCCGGATGATTTGCTCCACGCATGGCCCAGTCTGGACAGGCGAGGGCATCACCCGTGCCATTGATACATACAGCCGGATGGCTGAAGGCCGTACAGCTGAAGGATTGGTGGTATGCTATGGCTCCATGTACGGGCATACGCAGCAAGTGGCTGAGGCTGTCGCTGAAGGAGCCGCTGAAGCAGGCATGAAGAAAATAGTGGTTCACAACCTGAGTGTGAGTGCGCCTTCTTATGTTTTGGCTGACGTATTCCGTTATGAGGCGTTGGCCATTGGAGGACCTACCTACAACGGCGGACTCTATCCTGTTGTGGAAGACTTGTTAAAGCGCTTGGCCGGCCGCAACGTATCGGCACACAGACTGGCTTGTTTCGGAGGCTTTACTTGGAGCAGTCAGGCTGTAAAGACCATGTTGGCCTATAACGAAAAGATGCGCATGCAACTTGTAGGCGAGCCTTTGGAATGGAAGCAGGGTACAAGTGAATCCACGCTGGAACAGGCGCGGAAATTGGGCGCATTGCTTGCCACAAAGGCTTGATATTTGAGATTTATCTTCTTTTGTAATAGATATCCCCGTCCGGAACATCCATGGTGTTCCGGACGGGGATATCTATGTGACACAAACAAAATGTAATTTTTACAATGCCAAATCTCTAAGGTTGACTATAAAAATGTATTTTTGCTGCCATAACCACGTAAATATAACACTTTAATATGAAGAACATTTTACCTGCATTGTTGATGACGGTAGGAGGATTGTTTACTTCTTCCGCTGTTTGGGGACAAGTTGAAACTGAGCGTATGAACATACGCCTGAAAGACGGCACTACACAAAGTGTCAATGTCTCAGCTGTCAAGGAGATATCTTTTGGCGCACAAGCGCAGGATGCCCAGTTTGAGATAACCTGCCCGGAGCTGTACGAGTACTATGCCAAATTAAGCATTGCCCCCAAGGACAAAAACGCCACCTATAACCTTATGTATGCTGACAAGGAAGATTTCGACCAGTATGCTTCGGTTGAAGATGCCGTCAAGGGGGACTTACAATATTTTCAGGAGATGGCAGACTATTACGGCATGACGCTTGAAGAGGTGCTCAGTTACTATCTGCTGCAAGGGGATTACAGCAGTTATATGTCCGATTTGGAGCCTGGCAGGCAATACGTAGTATGGGTCTATGGCATGGATGGAAAAGGAAAACTCACCACTCCGGTGGAGACCTTGACAGTCACTACGCCTACTGTACAAAGCATTTCCCAACAGCCTGCCATGGAAACGGCCATGGACGGTACCAATCTGAGCCTGACTATCACGCCCGACAACAACGAGCGCCGCTGCATGAGTTACCTGGTAGAAAAGAGATATGTGGAGGACGTGAATGATTTGAAGGACATGGCACAGGAAGCGTTGGTGGATCGCGCCATGGACTATTTGTATGAGGGCATGGATGAGAGCACGGTATTGGACAACCTTACATGGACGGGAACCAATACTACCCAATTTGTAGGCTTGACTCCCCATACAGAGTATTATGCGGTATCGGCTTATGTCAATGATCATTTTGCCATCATTTCGCCGGTTACGTGGGAACTTGTAACGGCGGGTGAAGCATCTGCTACAGCGGTTTCCCCGTCTAAGGCTGCCATCATGTATAAACCTCATGCCGCCAAGTCACCGGCTAAAATGAGTGTCAAGCGTCATACGCTTAAGAGAAGGGTGCCATTCGCTGAGTAACACCTTGCACCCTTATAATATACTAATGAGGTGCGCGGCAGAAAGCATACAGATTTCTGCCGCGCACCTCATTAGTATGTAGTGTCCTTACTGCCCTTATAAGGAGCGTCCTTTGAATACATTGCTGAAGCGTGCGGGCACGATCCTCCCGTTGAGGGTAAGGCGGCGTGAATTGAAGTTAGGGCTGATGACGACACTCGCCTGATTGTTGTCGGCGTACAGGGTGATGGTTACCTGTGCGGAGATGCCTACACCCATCACATTCATGGTGACGTATACATTGCCTTTTTTGTCCGTCTCTTTCTTGTAGGATGTGACCATTCCTTCAACGGTCACGCCCCCCAGTCCGTTGGGGCCTGCCACGGGGATATTAAAGGCTACCTGCACCACGGCATGGTTGCCCTTGACTGAAACGAAGTTCGTGTTGGAGGATACGAAGGCCATTTCGCCATATTTGAACACCACCTGGTCTGCTTCAAGGGTATAGGCCGTATCATTGATGGCTTCTATGGCCTGATGGTAGGAAATGCTGTCTATTTGCCGTTGTAGGGCCTTCTTTTCGCCGCGTGAGAGTTGCTCCGGTGTATTGGATTCTCCGGATGGAACCTGCTTGGTATCCTGTGCAGAAAGACCTATAGAGACCAGTAAAAAGGCCATAAGAATGAGAATGTTCTTTTTCATTGTTGCTTGATCCTATAAAGTGAAAGATGATGGCCGGTTATTGCCGGCCATTACATGGGAAGCAATTAGCATACCTCCTTTTTCTAATATAGTGCAACATAAACAAAACCCCGTCACACGAACTGGCGTGACGGGGTTTTGTTTAAGGAATGATGAATATGCGCTTAGTCTGCAAGCTTGGCCTTGATGAACTCACGGTTGAGGCGGGCTATGTTGGCTATGCTCTCATTCTTGGGGCAGACAGCCTCGCAGGCACGGGTGTTGGTGCAGTTTCCGAATCCCAGCTCATCCATCTTGGCCACCATGGCTTTGGCACGTTTGGCAGCTTCGGGACGTCCCTGGGGAAGCAGGGCGAACTGGCTGACCTTGGAGCTGACGAAGAGCATGGCTGATCCGTTCTTGCAGGCGGCTACGCAGGCACCGCAACCGATGCAGGTGGCGCAGTCCATGGCCTCGTCAGCGTTCTGCTTGGGAATGAGGATGGCGTTGGCATCCTGCGGCGATCCCGTACGCACGCTGACATATCCGCCTGCAGCTTGTATTTCGTCAAAGGCGGAGCGGTCTACCATACAGTCCTTGATGACAGGGAATGCGGCAGAGCGCCAAGGCTCTACTGTAATGACATCTCCATCATTGAAGCGGCGCATGTAAAGTTGGCAGGTAGTGGCTCCTGTTTCGGTCTTGCCATGAGGCGTGCCGTTTATATAGAGCGAGCACATGCCGCAGATACCCTCGCGGCAGTCGTGGTCGAACACGAAGGGTTCCTGACCCTCTTCAATCAGTTGCTCGTTGAGAATGTCGAGCATTTCAAGGAAGGAGGTGTCGTCAGGGATGTCCTTCATTTCGCGCTGGTCGAAATGACCTGCATCCTTCGGACCGTTCTGCTTCCAGTATTTGATGGTAAAGCTTATATTTTTAGCCATTGTTGTTCTGAGTTTTGAGTGTAAGTAGTTGACTGCGGTTAGCTCTTGTAGTTACGGGTCTTCACTTCTATGGCCTCGTACTTAAGAGGCTCCTCGTACTTGACGGGGTCTTTGTCCTCGCCTTGGTACTCCCAGCAACTTACGTAGAAGCAGTTCTTGTCGTCACGCTTGGCTTCGCCCTCTTCGGTCTGATGCTCTACGCGGAAATGGCCGCCGCAAGATTCCTCGCGGTGCAGTGCGTCGATGGCAATCAGCTGGCCCATCGTGATGAAGTCATTCAGACGCAGGGCCTTATCAAGCTCTACGTTCACTCCATCGATGTGGGGTATAAAGAGGTTGGTCTCAAATTCCTTGCGGATATCCTTGAGCTTGGCAAGAGCCGTTTCGAGACCTTCCTTCGAGCGTGCCATACCTACATATTCCCACATGATGTGACCCAGCTCCTTGTGTATGCTGTCGACAGAGCGCTTGCCCTTGATGTTGAGCAAGTGGTCGATACGGTCATGTACGGCCTTTTCCGTTTCCTTGAACTCGGGCAGGTCGATGGAGAAGCGGGGAACGGTGATTTGGTCGGACAGGTAGTTCTGAATCGTATAGGGAAGCACGAAGTAGCCGTCAGCCAATCCTTGCATAAGTGCAGAGGCGCCCAAACGGTTGGCTCCGTGATCGGAGAAGTTGCACTCACCGATGGAGAACAGGCCCGGTATATTCGTGGAGAGTTCATAGTCTACCCACAGACCGCCCATCGTATAGTGGATGGCGGGATAGATCATCATCGGATTATAATATTTGATGCCGTTCTTTTCGCAGGCAAGTTCACCGGGATTGACATCGGTTATCTCCTCGTACATGTCGAAGAGGTTGCCGTAGCGCTGCAATACTACATCCAGTCCCAAACGTCCGATGGCCTCGGAGAAGTCGAGGAATACGGCCAAGCCTGTGTTGTTCACGCCGAAACCGGCATCGCAGCGTTCTTTGGCTGCACGGCTGGCCACATCGCGGGGAACGAGGTTGCCAAAGGCCGGATAGCGGCGCTCCAAGTAGTAGTCACGGTCCTCCTCCGGAATGTCGCTGCCCTTGATTTCACCTTTTTGCAGTTTGATGGCGTCTTCCTTTTTCTTCGGAACCCAGATGCGGCCGTCATTACGCAGTGACTCTGACATAAGCGTGAGTTTGGACTGCTTGTCACCATGCACGGGGATGCAGGTGGGGTGAATCTGTACAAAGGCAGGATTTGCGAAATAAGCGCCCTTGCGGTAGGCAGCGATGGCGGCGGAGCAGTTGCAGCCCATGGCGTTGGTAGAAAGGAAGTATGTGTTTCCATAACCGCCGGTGGCAAGTACGACTGCGTGTGCGGAGAAGCGCTCGAGCTTCCCAGTGATGAGGTTGCGGGCAACGATACCACGGGCGCGGCCGTCTACGATCACTACATCCTGCATTTCATAGCGGGTGTAGAGTTTTACGGTACCGGCGTGTACCTGGCACATCAGCGCCGAATAAGCGCCGAGCAGCAACTGCTGGCCCGTCTGTCCCTTGGCATAGAAAGTACGGCTTACCTGTACGCCGCCGAATGAGCGGTTGGCCAGTGTGCCGCCGTATTCACGGGCGAAGGGCACACCTTGTGCCACGCACTGGTCTATGATATTGCCGCTCACCTCTGCCAGACGGTAAACATTGGCCTCACGGGCGCGGTAGTCACCGCCTTTTACGGTGTCGTAGAAGAGGCGGTATACGGAGTCGCCGTCGTTTTGGTAGTTCTTGGCGGCGTTGATACCTCCCTGGGCTGCGATGGAGTGGGCGCGGCGCGGAGAGTCTTGTATGCAGAAATTGAGTACATTGAAACCCATCTCACCGAGTGAGGCGGCGGCGGAAGCGCCGGCCAGACCGGTGCCTACAATGATGATGTCAAGTTTGCGCTTGTTGGCAGGGTTTACCAGCTTTTGGTGCGCTTTATAGTTGGTCCATTTCTCTGAAACGGGGCCTGCGGGTATCTTGGAATCTATATTTGCCATGATAGCTTGTATTGTAAGTGTAGGGGAAAGGATAAATTGTACACAGGTGAAGCCACGATGGACGAATCCGGTATGTCAATCTGATTCGTCACGGCCTTGTCACATGTGCGCGGGATTATGCAGCACAGGCACCGCCGCAAAAAGCGAATTTCAGAGCCACTACCACGAAGATGAGCATGAGCAGCGTAACATAGACGTTGCCGATTACACGCCAGCGGTTGAACCATACCTTGCCGTTCCATCCGATGGTCTGCAGGGCGCTCCAAAAACCGTGTGTGAGGTGAAACCACAGAGCCACGAACCATATCAGGTAGAGTACCGTGTATACCGGGTTGCTGAATGTGTAGACTATCATGCCGTAACCGTCACTGGCGCTTTCTACACCTTCCACATAGGGGAAGCCGGCGTTGAAAAGTTCGGCAAACATCATGTTGTACCAGAAGTTGAAGAGGTGGAGCAGCAGGCCGAGCACTACGATGATGCCCAATACGAACATGTTCTGTGAGGCCCATTCCACTTGTGCGGGTTTGTCGGTGACCGCATAGCGGTTGTTGCCGCGGGCCTTGCGGTTCTGCAACGTCAGGATGATGGCATAGATGAAGTGCAGGGCTACAAGCACTGCCAGACCGGCGGTGGCGGCAACGGCATACCAGTTGGCGCCCAGCAACTCACAAACCAAATTGTAGCCTTCCTTTGAGAAGAGTGCCACCAGATTCATGCAACCATGAAACGTGAGGAACAGAATCAGCGCGATGCCGGTAACCGACATGATTACCTTCCGTCCGATGGATGAGTTAGTTAACCACATAAGGGATGTTTTGAATTAAGTTGATATTTAGATTATTAAATTGCTTCGTACCGCCTTTTGCATAGGGTCTCGTATCCCCATAAATGGGGAGAAATCTTTTTACGAAGCAAAATTAGATGTTTTTATTTGTCTTCGCAAATTTAGGAGGTCATTTCGGTAGCACTCCTGCTTAGTTTGGGTGTATCTGGAAAGGGGCACTTTTAGAGGGAACGCTTGCTTTGTGAGCATACGTTGGCTGATGGATTTCATATGAGCGGTCATGAGGCGTAATGAATGTTTTTTGTATGGAAAAAACGGAAGGTGTGGGAATAAGTATAGGGAAAACATTTTGTGCGCGGGATTTATTTCTTTTCCGCATTTGGTACAGCCATTCCCTATCTTAGGGTATATGATACGTTAAGGCGTTTTTGGGGGACGGTGCATGTGCGGTTGTGGTTAAAAAAGAATCATGGGCCTTTTCCCCTTCCTTTTTATGCCGGCATGGTGGTATTTTATTGAAAATGATTTATATTCGCACCATAGACGATCGTTTTATTCCATGGCGTAGACTATGAGTTTGTGGAGACTTGGGGTATCTGTTGGTCGTGGAGGTGATGATGTCACCTACCTTGGAACTGGTGATTGGATGTACCGGACATTTAAATGATATAAACACCCTAAAACCTGTGTAAAGATGAAAAGATTTTTAGGTAAAGCTGCAAGTTTTTCAGCACTTCTTATGATGTCGGCCTGGGGATTGCTGGCCGCCTGTTCGCAAGGTTCTCCTCTTGAAGAGCACGGAGAGACAGCAAACGCGGAATGGATATCGCCTTTGTCTCTGAAGCTTGATGCGGAAGCCAGACTGACGCCGGCCATGCGCGAACAGCGCCGCGCATCCATGATTTTGACTCCCTATCTGGAGATGAAGGACAGCTGCTATGTGCTGGATATATCTGAGAAGGATGCGGAGAAATTGGGCGTTTCCGCTGCGGTTTACAAAAAAGTGGTACAAGGATTGGACGACAGCAATGCGGCCATTGCCCGTGCCCGGAAGGAGGGGATGCATCTGACTTTCCCTGATTTGGATGAACTGAAAGCCACGGCAGACAGCTTCCTTCGCGCAGAGAGAAAATCGTAAAGGGCTTTCGCAGTCCGCCTATAACTCATTTCCGCGCCGCCTCGTCTGACGAAGCGGCGCGGAAATGAGTTTGTCATGCTTTTAAGTTCAGGATGGCCTGCGTCCGAAGAAATAGGGTCTCCTCGGCTGCGGCTGCGGCTTGGGAGGCGTGGCCGTCAGTTCGGGGTAGGAGATGCGGGTGTGGTATATCGTTTTAAGGCTCTCCACCAATACGCGTTTGGCCTCGCTGATATCGCGGAAAGTGATGGGGCACTCCTTGAAGTAGCCGGCCTCCACCTGTCCGTCCACGATGCGGTCCACCAATTCCTTGATGCTCTCTTCGGTAAATTCCTTGAGCGAGCGCGAGGTGGCCTCCACGGCGTCGCACATCATGAGCACGGCCTGTTCCCGGGTGAAGGGATTGGGGCCGGGATAAGTGAAGTATTTGGGATCAGGCTCCTCACCCGGATGCTTGTTTTTCCACTGTATGTAGAAATACTTGACCATGGAGCGCCCATGGTGCGTGCTGATGAAGTCGCGGATGACCTTGGGAAGGTGGTATTTGTCGGCCAGGCGCAGGCCATCGGTCACGTGGCTGATGATGATTTGTGCAGACCGTTCCTCAGTCAGCTCATCGTGTGGGTTGACGCCGGTCTGGTTTTCCGTGAAGAAGGCGGGGTTGAGCATCTTGCCTATGTCATGGTAGAGCGCTCCCGTACGCACCAGCTGCGGCTTGGCCCCGATCTTGTCAGCCACTTCCGCCGCGAGGTTGGCCACTTGCAGGGAATGGGCGAAAGTGCCCTGCGCCACCTTAGACATGCGCCGCAGCAGGGGGTTGTTCGTGTTGGACAGTTCGATGAGTGTCACGCTTGAAGTGAAGCCGAAGAGCTTTTCGATCAGGTAGAGCATGGGGTAGGCGAAGAGCAGAAGCACCCCGCCGGCGGCTATGTACACATACATGGATCTGTTCAGATGGGCTAAGTCGATGCCCTGCGAGAGGTCGTAGCCCAGCATGATGGCTGCGCTGGTAAGGAATACGGCCAGTGCCACGCGCATGAGTTGTGAGCGTTCGGTGAGGTCCTTCAAGGTGTAGACGGCGGTCATGCCGGCCACGAACTGCACGAGGATGAACTCATAGTTGGAGCGCAGGGCGAACGACGAGAGCAGCATGGAGGTCACCATGGCCATGAAGGCCGTGCGCGAATCCATGAAGATGCGCACGAAGATGGGTACCATGGCATAGGGCACCATGTAGACATTGAACATCTTGTGGTCGACCATCAGGTAGGTGATCAGCGGGAAGAAGGCTATCAGGGTGGACAGCAGCAGGATGCTGTGCGGCGAGCGCAGGTAGTCGCGCCGGAACAGTTGCAGGTAGACCGTGAAGCAGGCAAGTACGCCTGTTACGAAGATGATCTGCCCCAATATGATCAGCCAAACCCCTTCGGACGGCTCATTGCGCCGCATGTTCTCGCGCTCGAATGACTGGAGTATCTGGTACTGGTCGGGGGATATGATCTCTCCCCGGTCAATGATGCGTTGTCCGCTCTGCACCATGCCCGAAGCCGGCGAGACGGACGATATAGCGTCTTCGCGGGCGGAAATGGTCTTCAGGCTGTCAAGCTTGAGATTGGGCTCCAGGTATTCATTGATGTTACAGCGTGCCAGCAGTTCACGCGGGTAGCGTACCGTGTCGGCATGCATGATGTATTCGTAGGCGGAACGTATGGAGTAAAGCTCCCCCAAAGGGTGGGAGATGGCCTCTGTCCCTTCGACGATGCGCAGGCCGGGGGTGCGGTCCTGAGCCATTTGTGACAGCTCTTCGGAGTTGACGATGCCGGCGTGGTACACGGTGGCGAGCAGCCGTATGACGTGGGGCAGGCAGGCAGGGGGCACATTGGCATATTTCCCGCTGGTGAAGTCCGCCTTGAATGCCTCGATATTGCTTTTGGCCATCTGCTCGTCCTTCAGGTAGAAGGGTTGGAACTGTCGCAGTGCACTGTCGCGTTCGGCCTCCACTTCCGGCTGGGTCTTGTAGATGGGGAAATCGAACGTGGCGATGAGCGAATTGTAGCGCCAGGGGCGGCCTTGTTCATATTCGTAGCCGAACTTCGTTTCGCGTGGCAGAAAGTACACCAGCACGGCTACTACGGCCACGAAGGCCACTATTAGGGTCAGACTGCCTTTGAGGCGCGTCTTGAGTTGTGTTGTAACGTTGGGCATGAGGATTGTCGGTGGTCACCGTATGCGGGGCTTACAGCGTATGGTATGAAGGTGGATGGGGTATGTATGAATCGTCGCAGAATCGTCGCAGAAACGGCGCAAGACAGGCGTGGACCGTCCAAACGGGATGAAGCCTTCATGTCGGGAATCCGTCTGTCCTATGCAAACTTACGAATTAATCGCGGAGGCTCAAAACGGCAGGACAAATAAGCCTTTTGCACGGAGAGGGAAAGCGGGTTTAGCGAAGGATGAGGGGCTTTGCGATGTGTCCAATTTACCGGATATCTGCCCGTGATTGAGTGCGGGAAACGGGGAAACAGTCTGCTGCATGGCTGCCACTTCACAGGCCGTGACTCCCCCAGACCGGGCGTAAGATTAAAATACAGACCTGAAATATATAAATACAGTCTTTATTTATATATTTCAAGTCTTTATTTATATAATTCAAGACTTGAATTTGAGTCAAGGTCGGACGTTGGAGAGTCGGTGCAGCTGCAACGCTGTCGGCAGGCGTGGAGGGCGATCGCTTCCCGTTGGTTTGTGTATATAATTAAAGGAGAGGCCGCATCCGTCTGGACAGGGGTCTCTCCTCATACTGATGTTAAGGATATGGGGATGAAATGTTTCAGTTCATATTCGTCTTTGTTGAAGAATTTGATCGATGTTGGATTCCAGTGAAAGAACTATAGATTCGCAGGAATAGACGAGTAAATTTGACGTTGAAAGACGATGAAAAACAGTAGATGTATCCAATGTTACTTCTCAAAAATGGGCAATTTGAGAACCATTGAAGATTTGGTGTTCAAAATTCGCGATTTTTGAACACCAAACCTGGAGTGGTGTTCAAAAATCTTGATTTGTGAACATCAAGACATGATTCATTTCACATAAGGCTATTCGTGGGTCGTTTTTGATTCATCTCTCCGACATTTACTTGTTCTGCGGAAAAATAGTTTGCGGCAATTACCGTTGAATCATACAGGTCGGAAGGCAACTCATTGAAAAAATAATGCTCTGCATCTCTGCTTGAAAACAGGCAATTTTATTTTGCGGTAGGATACAACAAAAAGCGATTGAAAAGTTTATTCTATTACTCGTCAATCGCCTGTCTTTTAACTATTTACACTCTGAAATGGAGCGTATTAAAATCAATATTCGTCTTCGTTGAAGAGGAAGTCCTCCTTGGTCGGATAGTCGGGCCATACGTCTTCGATCGTCTCGTAGACCTCGCCTTCGTCTTCCAATTCCTGCAGGTTCTCAACCACTTCCATCGGGGCGCCCGAACGCATGGCGTAGTCAATGAGTTCGTCCTTGGTGGCAGGCCAAGGGGCATCTTCAAGTTTGGATGCCAATTCCAATGTCCAATACATATAGATTTGTTTTAGGGTTGCTTTTTTGATGTGGGCGCAAAAGTACACATTTTTCCTGCACGGCCAAGCCTGCGGTATTTTTATTTGTAGTTGGGGCGGGACACCTTAATAGTAGTTCACTTTATAATGCTGTCGTTGCAGGTCGGGTCTGTTGAATATGAGACCATAATAGTAAAGGTCGAAGCAAACCGTGGCTTGCGGCATCTCCGTAAGGTTCTTCCATGCCTTACGGCGGTGACGGGATGAGCCTATGTCTGTGAGCACCAACAGCCCCCCCCGGCTGAGCAGGGGCAGCAGACCTTCAGCTTCGGCCTGCCACTGTGAGCCGCAGAGGATCATGTCTGAGGAACATGGCGTGCTGTGCAGCTGTGTGTGGCGGCTGCCGAGCAGCAGGCTTCGGGCTTCCATGCCTTGTGGGGAAAGTCCTGCCAGCAGACAGGAGGCAGGACGCATGCGGTTGGCCAGTCTGAACAGCAGGCGGCAGTCTTTCAGGCGGATGTGCGGATGAGGCTGTGTGGCATGCAGCCGTTGGAGTTCCCCATCAGCATAGAAACGGCCGGGCCGGTACACGACATCCGTGACCAGATGGAACGCGAAAGGCGAGTGTATGCCATAACCGCAGCGGTGGCGCAGGCGGAGAATCCAGCGCAGCGGGCGCAGCAGACTGGTGATGAATGTGGGCATGGTGTGGTAGGAAAGGAAAAGTGCCCGCCGCAGAGGCTCCGGCCACACAGGGCCAACCTCTGCGGCGGGCAAAACAATATAGTCTGTTTTAAGAAGGAGCTTTTACTTGTTTATTTTCCAAGTGGCCCCGTCCTTGGTGTCTTTTATTTCGAAGCCGAAACTGCTCAGGTCATCACGTATCTTGTCGCTGGTTGCCCAGTCCTTGGAAGCCTTGGCCTTGGCTCGCAGGTCGAGCAGCAGATCCACGGCTTTTCCATAAGCCTCCTCGCGGGCGGCATTGCCATCAGCGGACTCGTTTTTCAGTCCGAGTATGTCGAAGGCAAAGGTGTGCATGACCTGCTTGAGCTGTTCGAGTCCGTCAGGGGTGATGGTCAGTGAGCGGTCTGCCAGCTGGTTGATGATACGGGTGGCATCGAACAAGTGCCCGATGACAATGGGGGAGTTGAAGTCATCGTCCATTGCCTCATAGCATTTGGTGCGAAGCTCTGTGGCATAGGCTGTGGTCAGTTTCCCGTTCTCCTCTGGCTCTATGCGGTCGAGCTGTGACAGGGCGTCCATCAGGCGGTCGTATCCTTTCTTTGAGGCTTGCAGCGCCTCGTTGGAGAAGTCGACCGTGGAGCGGTACTGCGCTTGCAGGATGAAGAAGCGGATGGTCATGGGCGAATAGGGCTGCTGGAGCAGTGGGTGGTTGCCTGTGAAGAATTGCTCGAGCGTGATGAAGTTGTTGTAGCTCTTGCCCATCTTTTTCCCGGCAATCGTGATCATGTTGTTGTGCATCCAATACTTGACCATCTGGTCACCCTGTGAGGCAACGGCTTGTGCGATCTCACACTCGTGGTGGGGAAACACGAGATCCATGCCTCCGCCGTGGATGTCGAAATGTGCTCCCAGGTATTTGCGTCCCATGGCGGTGCATTCGCAATGCCAGCCCGGGAACCCCTCGCTCCAGGGTGAGGGCCAGTGCATGATGTGCTCCGGTTGTGCCTTCTTCCAAAGGGCGAAGTCTACCTGATGGTGCTTTTCTCCCACACCGTCCAGCTCTCGTGAGGCGTCATGCACATCGTCCAGGTTGCGGCCGGAGAGGATTCCGTAGTGGTACTTTTGGTTGTATTTCACCACATCGAAGTAAACCGATCCGTTGGATACGTATGCATAGCCGTTCTTCAATATTTGGCTGACCAGTTCCTCCTGCTCAATGATGTGGCCTGTCGCGTGCGGCTCGATGCTGGGGGGCAGCACATTGAGCTGCTCCATGGCCTTGTTAAAGCGGTTGGTATAGTACTGCGCCACTTCCATCGGCTCGAGCTGTTCGAGGCGGGCCTTCTTGGCTATCTTGTCCTCGCCTTCATCTGCATCGTGCTCCAGGTGTCCCACATCCGTGATGTTGCGTACGTAGCGCACCTTGTAGCCGATGTGTTTCAGATAGCGGAAAACAAGGTCAAAGGTGATGGCGGGCCTTGCATGGCCGAGATGCGCGTCGCCGTAAACGGTCGGGCCGCAGACGTACATGCCCACGTGTCCGGGATGGACGGGGACAAACAGTTCCTTGCTGCGGCTCAGCGTATTGTATAGATAGAGTTGGTGTTCCATAGGGTCCATATTGCTTGCTTATGTTCAATGTTGTGCGTGCGTTATCGTCTTTCCCGCTTAGATGATGGTGTCGGGTGTCGGATGTCGGATTGAAGGACGGGAGACGGATGTCTCTTGCAGGCGGAATGGCGGCGGTCAGCCCTTTGGGGCGGATCGGTCCGCTTCGATGAGGGTCAGCAGGTGTTCCACAGCCTGACCGGTGTCGATGTTTCTCTCTACGCAGGTCTTTCCACGGTACAGGCTCACCTTTCCCGGTCCGGCGCCCACATAGCCGTAGTCGGCGTCGGCCATTTCGCCCGGGCCGTTGACGATGCATCCCATCACGCCGATTTTGAGCCCTGTCAGGTGGGCGGTAGCCGCCTTGATGCGGGCGACAGTTCCCGGCAGGTCATAGAGTGTACGGCCACAGCCCGGACAGCTTATATATTCCGTTTTGGTGGTGCGCAGGCGTGCGGCCTGCAAGATGCCGAAAGCCGTGGCATCCTGTATGGCGTAGGGGAGCGGACGCTCACCCTTGGGCTTGCGGTTGAACAGGAAGATGCCGTCAGTCAGTCCGTCAAACATCAGGGCGCCCAGGTCTGCGGCGGCATAGAGCTGGAACTCTTCCTTGTGCTTTTCGCCCAATTCATAGTGCTCGAAGAAGATGACGGGGGTATGCAGGTTCTCACGCCAGAGTTCATGTACGAGCGCCCGTTGCTCGCCTAACCGGTTGGGATGGTTGCTTTGGGCTATGATCACGATGTGTGGGTCGGTACGCAGCAGGGCTTTGGTCTCTTCGTCAAGATCGAGATAGGTGAGAAACAGGAATTTCAGATCCGTCCGGCACATGGGGACAGCCATGAGACATTGTTTGGTAAATACGGGGAATGTATTTTCCTCACCTTTCCACGCATCGGCGTCGACCATATAGCCTGTGCCTTGTATCCGCTTGTCCGCTCCGGGCAGGTTGCGGCCCGTGTAGATATAGTCGGGATGTAACAGGGGGTTGTCGTTCACCTCCGTGCTGCCATCCAGTCTGGCGGACACGACCACGGGCGGCTGCTGGCCTCCGATATTGCGTACAGCCGCAGTGGGCCGTCGCTCGGGATTCTCATAGCAGAAGGGCAGTGCCTGTTGTGCGGGGATTTGAGGGTGTCCTGCACGCCGTACCACGTATTCGGCAAGCTTGTAGGCCACGGGTATTTCAGCCATGGGCGGTTCGCTCAGACTGACCCGAAGCGTGTCGCCTATGCCATCGGCCAAAAGGGCGCCGATACCGGCTGCGCTCTTGATGCGTCCGTCCTCGCCCTCACCGGCCTCGGTCACACCCAAATGCAGCGGAAAATCCATGCCCTCTTCGCGCATGACCTTGCACAACAACCTCACCGAGCGCACCATCACTTGTGTGTTGGATGCCTTGATGGATATAACCACGTCCATGAAGTGCTCTTTCATGCATATGCGCAGAAATTCCATGCAGCTCTCTACGATGCCGGCAGGCGTGTCGCCATAATGGCACATGATGCGGTCCGACAGGGAGCCGTGATTGACACCGATGCGCAGGGCCGTGTGGTGTTCGCGGCAGATGGCGAGGAGTTTCTTGAACCGTTCCTCCAGCCGGTTCAGTTCTGCGGCGTATTGCTCGTCGGTGTATTCCAAGTGCTTGAACTGGCGGGCGGGATCCACATAATTTCCGGGGTTGATGCGCACCTTCTCCACAATGGTGGCGGCCACATCTGCCACAGCGGGATTGAAGTGTACATCCGCCACGAGCGGACGGTCATAGCCGGACTGGCGCAGGGCATCTTTGATGTTGCGCAGGTTTTCGGCCTCCCGGATGCCCTGTGTCGTGAGGCGTACGTAATCGGCTCCCGCGTCAAATATGGCCTTGCACTGTTTGACCGAAGCTTCGGTGTCGGTCGTTACGGTGGTGGTCATGCTCTGTATGCGCAGGGGATTGTCGCCTCCTAAGGGACGGTTTCCTACGTGTACTTCATGCGTGTGGCGCGGTGTATAGTTGAATATGTCCATGTCGTGGATTATATGATAGGGCGGCTTCCGGCTTAATTGGTCTTGAAGCGGTAGGTGACTTGGGCCAGCTCTGCGTTGGCTTTTACGATCTTCTGCTTCAGCCCTTCCTTGTAGGCGGTGAGCCGTTCCATGAGGGTTTCGTCACCCAATGCGAGTATCTGTACGGCCAGCAGTGCGGCGTTTTGTGCCCCGTTCACGCCCACGGTAGCAACGGGGATGCCCGGCGGCATTTGCACGATGGAGAGTAGGGCGTCGAGACCATCGAGCATGCCCTTGATGGGGACACCTATTACAGGCAGCGGCGTGTTGGCAGCTATCACCCCCGGCAGGGCTGCGGCCATGCCGGCACCGGCGATGACAACCCGCAGACCGCGGGACTGGGCCTTGCGGGCGAACTCTTCCACTTCCTGTGGCGTACGGTGTGCAGAAAGGGCGTTCATCTCGAAGGGGATCTGCATTTTTTCAAACACTTTGGCGGCTTTCTCCATGACCGGAAGGTCTGAGGTGCTGCCCATGATGATGCTTACAATAGGGGTCATTGCTTATACAGTTTATCTTGCGTTGTAAATGTCTCTATAGAATGAGAAGAGGGAAGGGGTGGATTTATATGAACAGGATGCATATAAATCCGCACAGCATGCCGATGAATACTCCCCAGCCCAGCTCTCCCAGTGTGTGCTGTCTTAATATAAGGCGTGCGGTACAAACCATGCCGCTCAGCAGTACGGTCAGGCACAGCCAGCCTGTAGGGTCGAATGAGAAGATGACCGAGAAGGCCATCAGTGCGCCGATCACTCCTCCGGAGGCTGCTGCATGTGTGCTGATCTTCATGCGGCTGTTGACTATCGCGCAAACGATCTGGATGGTCAACGCACCGGCTATGATACCCAGTGTAAAACGGGGCATGTGGAAGTTGTAGAGCAGGTAGAGGAGTGCGGAGTAGCTGATGATGCTCAATATGTAAGGAACGTAACGGCGCTCGCGGAGTCCCATTTGATGGCGCGACCATCCGTTGAGCTTGCGGTATACGAAAATGCTCACGTGGGGCAAAAACACGGTGAAGGTGTATACAATGAGCGCTATGACCAATTTGGTCCACAGAGGAAGCAGGTTGAGGTAGCTGAATATGAAAAGAGCCACGAAGGCCACTACCGGCAGATAAAAGGGCGAGAAGACAAGTGAAATCACCTGTGCCGTCAAGACCAATATGCCCGTCCGTGAGCGAAAGGCCGAGGGGGGCAATGTGCCGGGAGAGAGTGGTGAGGATAAAGGATTGAACTTCATTGCTGCTTTCGTGTGGAGGGAAAATGTTCTTTTTGCAGGCATAGGTGCGGCTGCTCCGTCAGATTTTCTGCTGCCGGATGGTGTCCTTGCGCAGGCGGGCTGTGGGAATGCCCAACATATCCCGGTATTTGGCGACTGTGCGCCGGGCCACGTTGAAGCCGTCGGCCTTGAGACTGGCCGCCAATGCCTCGTCGGCCAGCGGATGCCGCTTGTCCTCTTTGTCTATAAGCTCTCGCAGGGCGGCCTTCACCTTCCGGGCGGACAGCTCATCGCCATCGCTGGTGGTGAACTGGGAGGAGAAGAAATATTTGAGCGGATAAGTGCCGTAGAGCGTCTGTACGTATTTGCTGCTCGTGACGCGTGAGACGGTCGATATGTCCACTCCGGCCTTGGCCGCGACTTCTTTGAGCGTAAGTGGGCGCAGGCGTTCCTCATCGTCGTCATCGGTGAAGAACGGACGCTGGAAGTCGACAATGGCCTGCATGACACTCATGAGCGTGAGGCGTCGGCGTGACAGCAGGTTGATGAACGAGAGGGCGGAGTCGACCTTCTGGCGGGCATAGGTGTACGCATCGCGTTGTTCACGGGTCAGCTTGGACTTGTTGCCGCCATACTGCTTGATGCTGTCGCGGAAGGCGCGGCTCACCCGCAATTCGGGCACGTCGCCTTGGTTGAGGCTTATCTGCACATCGCCATCGGGGGTTACGGTGACGAAGAAGTCGGGGATCACTGTCGGCGCACTGTTGCTGCCGGTTTCTCCCAAAGCGCTGCCGGGCATGGGATTGAGGTGCGTCAGTTCATGGCGTACATGCTCCAGATCTTCGTCGCTGAGCTTGAGGCGTTGTTTGATGATGTCCCAACGGCGGCCGGCAAATTCCTTGAAATACTTGTCTATGACAGACAGGGCCATGGGCGTGTAGGGAGTTTGACGGTCCGGGTCGCAGAGTTGTATGTGCAGACATTCTTGTAAGGAACGTGCGCCGATGCCTCGGGGATCAAATGTCTGGAGTACGCCCAGCAGGCGCTCAAGCTCCTCCTTGGTTGTGTCAAGCCCGTGATAGATAGCCAGCTCATCAGCCAATGCGTCCAGATCCTTCCGCAGGAAGCCGTCATCATCGAGCGAGCCTATTAGGTATTCCATGACTTCGCGCTCATGTGGGGTGAGGCTGTGCTCTCCTATCTGACTTTCCAGCTCGTCATAAAAGGAAGTGCTTCCCGACAGTTGGATTTCATTGCGGTCACGCTCCTCCTCTGCCCGTTGTTGCAGGTAGTCTGGCACGTCATCGGCAGAAAAATAGTCGCCCATGGCATCTGCCTCCGAACCGTAATCCTCAGCTTCTTCATAGGTGTTTTCCTGCTCGGCTTCGTGCTGCTCCTCGTCTTCAGGATCGCGTTCGTCTTCCTCGTGTTGCTCATCCGTGTCACGGTTGTCATCGCGCTCCTGTTCCTCATCGGGGGTGTCATTCTGGTCGTAATCGCCGTCCTTTTCCTCCAAGGCGGCATTGTCCACCAGCTCATCGCGCACGCGGGTGGCCAGCTGTGCGATGGGTAGTTCCACGAGTTTGGCCACAGCCACTTGCAAGGATGACAGTTGTTGGGTCTGCACAGCCTCTTGGGCCTGTTCCAATCGTTGTGACATTCCTTCTTCCTATTTTACAAAAATACAAATGTAAGGCGGGCGCGTAAGCGCCGGACTTGTTGGGCGGTTATGCTGAGCCGCGGCTTACCTTATTACAAAGACAACGCAGGGCGAGAGCAGATGCGGGAAGCTTGCTTGTTCGCTATGCAAAGGCGCAGCTTATCTTCTACAAAGGTACTGCAAGGCATGATAAGTGCAAAATGCACGGTAACAAGATTTATTTTTTCACTTGAAGGAGAAAATGTGTGGGCGGTGAAAGGTCTGTATTTGAGGGGAGAGCTTTCCTCATGCAGGGTTTCTATTTCGGGAAAGAGGCTTCGATGAGAAGAAGGTGTTGAACCTTTTTATCGGAAAGATATGTTTATATCAGGATTTCATGTAGGGCAAGCGGTATCAGGGCAGCCATTCTCATACCGGAAAAGAACGGCATGCTTGAATATTTTCGTAGTTCTTGAAAGATTAGGGGATGGACACGAACTTTATTCTCGTACAAGTCTTGTGGATCTTGATTTTAGGAAAATAAATGTAAACGCTTTGGGCTTCTATTTATATATGATATTTTTGTATGGGGGATGAGCCTTATGCCATGAAGAAACGCTTTCTTTCTGTCCGTCTGTTGGTTCAGCTGATATGGGGGAATGAACGATTGGCTGTTTCCTGTGTAGAAGTGCAAGTGGGTTTTGCTATTTTATGTTGCCAATAGATTTTGTTTATGTTGCGTGTTATCTTTATATGGCTTTGGTCTTTTCTGTTTGTAAGCGCATTGTCAGTATTTGCCCAAGATGCTCCGTTCCTGACGGAAAGAATATATGTAGCCCCCATGCAGCAGCGGTATATGCCGGGCGATACGGTTCGCGTGGAGGGGCAGGTGCTCTCATCAGACTATGAGGACTTTTATCCCTACAGCCGCTATGTGTATGTGGACTTGCTCTCCGGAAGGGACTCTGTGCTGGTACGTGTGAAGGTGCGCTGTGGGGAGAGGGGTTTCTTCAAAGCGGCGTTGCCGTTGGGAGAGACATGCACGAAGGGTGAATATGAACTGTGCGGTTATACGCAATTTATGCTCAACGACCCTGCGGGATGTTTCCCGAAAGCGTCTGTATGGGTGGGTGCGGAACAATCGAAATCAGAGGGAGGCACAGGCATGCCGGAGGCATCTTTTTTTCCGGAGGGAGGCACATGGGTTGCCGGTTGTCCGCAGAAGATAGCTGTCAGGCTGGCAGATACTGCAGGCGTTCCGATCCGTACGCCTTTTGCGGTATGCAACGCTGGTGGCGATACCCTACAGCTGGGTGAGACGTATGCTTCGGGTTATGGTTCGTTTGTCTATACATCGGAGGCAGACGGCGGCGTGGTCTCGCTCAAAATTCGCACAGCGGACAATCGGACATTGGATTTTCCGCTGCCCAAACCGCTGGCGGCGGTCGCATTGCAGACAGCCGTTCATAGGAATCGTCTGGTATGCCGCATTCTCACATCGGGCGGTTCGGCAAAGACCGGATTTCGTCTTTTTGCCTACCATGCCGGCATGGGGCGGCGCGAGTTGCCGGTTCAAAATGGTGTGGCTGTAGCCGACTTGGAAGGGTGTACTCCGGGCGTGCTCTCGTTATGGCTGACGAATGTGGCAGACCGGCTGTTGGCCTGCCGTGCCTTGTATGTGGGGAGAAGCAGGCTTCCTCTGTCCTGTAGGGCTTCCGAGCGTTGCAAGGTGGGCGTGCTGCCTGCCGTTTATTTGACGGACACTGTGGCCGGAAGTCGGGTGATTTTGCGTGTACTGCCAGATAAAGGTGGCGCTATTCCTCATGCTTTTGAGACGCTTCAATTACTCGGTGAGGTCATTTCGCCCGTTCCGTTTCCTCAGTACTATTATCAGGAAAACGAAGTGCAGGCTCGGCAGGAGCTGGATGCCTGGCTATGCACGGCCGTGCCGCTGCGCATGCCCCGTGAATCCGGAGGAGACTATGCCTATCCGTATGCCATCGAGAAGTCGGTGGTGTTGTCGGGACGTGTCAATCAGGCCGGTAAAGACGCGCCGTTGGTAGGGGGAAATGTGCAGGTACTCAACACTTCCACCCATGAAGTCTGTTCAGCTGTGACCGACAGTACGGGACGTTTCGAGGCTTATGTCGGTGAGTTTCCAAGTGGCACGGATTTCTATGTGCAGGCAACGGTTTCCGACAAGATGGACGGGCGGTTGGAATATATATTTGACGATGTGCCTGGTCCGCCGGTGGGGCTGACCGATAATGGTTCTTTCGATGTTGCACAGTCCATACAACCCCTACAGCAGGAAATATATGTGCAGTCCCGGAAGAAAGTGCATACTTTGGGGGAGGCCGACATCCGTGCCCGTCGTCAGTTGCGTGGGGATTTGGATGTGCGGATCCGGGAAATGGCGAAGTCGCCCATGCTCTTTTTTGAAGGCCGGCAGTTGGAGCGGCTTGGTGTTGTAACCATAGAGGATGCGTTGCGCAAGATGCAGGCAGTGGAGGTTGTGTCGGCGCAGTCACAGAACAGGCGCACTTTCAGAAATCCCAATACCGGGGGAAGTGATCTGGCACCCTCTTCCAAGATCGTGAAGTGGCGTACCTCCCGTTATGCAAAATTGAGCGGTGAGACTGATGGCAATATCCTCTTTTTTGTGGTGGACGGCCTGCCGGTCATGCGTGGATACGATGACATTCTTTCCATGCCCTTTTCAGATGTAGAATCCATAGAATTGGTCAAGCCCAACGATCCGCGTACGGCAATCTACGGGACAAGCCAAGGTTTTGTGAACGTCAAATATCATCGGTATGGCAAGCGTGGGGAAGTCCCGTCCGAGGGCGTGACGGTCTGCCCTCAGGGTGTCGCCCCGTGGCCGGAGGATAGCCGTGCGGCTCCGCTGAGGCCGGGTCTTTACCGGGTAGCTGTAGATGTGGTGTCTCCCGATCGGACGGTACGTTCTTGGGAAGGTACCGTGACGTATATAGAATGATCATAGTGTCTGTGGTTCGCTGTAACGACATGGGTGGCTAATTTTCATGTGTCTACGGTTCATGGATAAGATAACACACCCCGACCTTGAATGAAGACCGGGGTGTGTATCGTTTTTGGGCTTTCACTCCATGTCCATGGGGAAAGCTGGGAGTTGGAGAGTACGTCAGTTGGCCACTTTCACCACAGTATCACCAATCTTAACGATGTATAGGCCGTGAGCTGCGGCTGCTACGGTGAGGTATCTGCGTCCGGAACGGTCGTAGAACACCTGTGTGCCACTGGGCGTATAGACGCTGACGTGCTCGCCGGCCGGGTTACTGATGAGCAGCCGCTGTCCGTCGGTGCTGACAGATGCGCGTTCCTTCAGCATCTGGTCATTGATCATCGTGGCAGTGCCGTCCGTAACCTTTTGAAGGTCAGAGAAGAGGCTTTCCTTGTAAGAGACCATACCTTGGGCGTTCTTGCTCTTCAACGCACTCACCTTGTGGTAGAGGGGCATGCCGGAAACGCGTGCCGGCACGTCAACATCCAATGATGTGGCGTCGAGATAACGCTTGAAGAGGTAAGGCTCGGTAAGCGATTCGCCTTTCTTATAGTTTTGGGTAATTTTCAGATCGTCTATGTAGAGGTGGTCTGCTCCCTTGACTGCATAGATGCCTATGACGGATCGTTTGGATCCTTTGGTCAACGTGACGTTGAAGGTTTTCCAGGCAGGCGATACGCCTTTGGGGTAGATAAGTTCGGCCTGTACGAAATCGCCTTTCTCTTCGTCATAATTGAAGAGGGCTACGGCAGCTTCAGTTTGTATGGGGTTGCTCGGGTCGGGATTGCCCGTCTCGTCTACCGGTATTTCTACTGCGCCGTAGAGCTTGACGCTCAAATTTATTTTCCCGTTGTCCTTAGAGAGGTCAAGCTCCGGCGAAATGAGGCCGGCATCTGTATGGTTATAGATATACTGCCAGCCGTCCACACAGATGAAGTCCGTGTAAGGCATGTAGTTCAGCCCCTTCCATCCGGCTTGATTGAGCTCATTCAGGTAGGTCTCATCGTATGAATAGTAAGAGGGATTTTCAATGGTAAGCCCTGTTTCGTTACCGTTGGCATCCTTTATACCATCAAAATTTTCGTCAGTGACTGCAAATTCTCCGTCATTGTCTGCTGTACGCACATTGTAGGCCCAGTAGTTGTAGCGTTCTGCTGTGGGTACTTCGTTCCATGACGCGGTGTACTTGCCATCTTTTACTTCAGATGCCTCGTTCAGCTTGGGAGCTTCGAGGTCAAAGACTTCTTCCGGTAGAGTTTCCATGGACTCGTGTATGCCCTTTACAGCACGCACGGTGTAGTAGTAGGTCTCGCCGGACTTGATGCCGCTGACTGTGAAGGAAGTGCCTTCCACCTTCTTGTCTGTGAGGAAGTCAACGACCTTTCCGTTTTCATCCAGCGAGTACACATTCAGCAAATAGCTTTCAGCACCTTCTGACGCTTGCCAGTTGGCATTGAAGCTGTTGCCTGTGTAGTTGCTGTATGGCAGTATGACGGGCGTGTCAACGTATTGGTCTATCTGGTAGATCTTCACATCGTCTATATAGATAGGGCCTTGCATCTGCTGTACGATATTGAATAGCGTGGTGGGGCCGGTGCCATAGAAAGTCGCCTCATAGACCTGCCATTCGGAGGTAACTTCGGGCATGGTCACACCGCCTAAAATATCCCAGGTCTTGCCCATTACATTATCCACGGTTCGGGTTTCGGCACACTCCACCCACAATCCGTTGGATGTGCCCGACAAGGTGCGCGCCTTGAATTGCAGGGTTGTAATATTGCAGTTTCCGGACGCATTGACTAACGGCATGTTGAGCTGTGCCTGCTGGTTGTACATGTCAGCATTGAGGAAGACGCAACCGCCTGCCGGATAGGCATAGTGGGAACCCCAATGGGGCTGAGCGGTGTATTCCGGCTTTACGTTCCACCAGGGGTAGGTGTAGCCCTCTTCTCCTTCAGCGTAGTTGATGTTGGTTTCCAAATCAGGTGCCTCTATGGAACCTGTAGCCATCTTGGAGAAGTCTTCCTCCAAGAGTATGACCGCTGTGCCATAAGGGCTGTCTGTATCGCCTGCCTTCATGACACGTGCGACAGGGACTGTATTTTTCACCTTTAATGTAGTGGTGGTAAATGTTTGGCCGGCGGGGCGCATGGAGGTAAGAGGGAGACCTGTATGCCGCATCTGGATACCCTCCGAACGTACAGCATCTGTTGTATGGCTGAAGGTCAAAGGCTGCTGGGCCGTTGCGGTGACGGCCATGCCTGCCGCCAGTGTCCATAAGTAGATTTTGCTATTCATAGGTCTTCATATTTTTGAAAGGCAAACCCTTCTGTAGAGGGGGATTGTCTGCCTATTTGTTATGATTCACGATAGGTTGTCGTGGGGAGGTCATACATACCTTCCCACGACAATCACTTTATAAGGATTTATTTCACTCCACCCTGTACTTTGCGGGTATAGACTTTACCGTTGCGGTCAACAGCTTTCACAACGTATACGCCTTGCGTAAGTTGGGTCTTCACAGAACTTGTGCCTTGCGCCAAATGTTGCGAGAATACTGCGCGGCCAGTGAGATCGTAGACGTAGATTTCGGAAGCGTCAATACCGTTCAAGTCAACGGTGCTGCCATTCATCTTGATGCCGTCATATCCAACAACCACTTCAGAGATTCCGGTGGCCGTTTCAACGGCAAGATGCAGAACCGGAAGATTGGCAAGCCTCGTGCCGTCACCTGTAGTAGCTTCATAGGAATCGCCGTTATTCTCAAATCTGAGGCTCCGGTATATGGGATCCATCTCTGTGTAGTTGTAGTCATACTGATGGAACATGGCAGGATAGTCGGAATCTGGAGAACTGCCGACTTTACGTACAGACACTACGAGATTCTTGGAGGGATCATAATCGAACGGTTCGGTGAAGTTGAACACCATCATGTTGTCATTGCCGGAAAGGACACTCTGCTGTCCGTCATATACCTTGGTGAGGCTTGACAGGGGTTTCCAGTTGAGTGTATTGTCGTAGGAGGCTTCATCCGTAAGTCCGAGGTACACCTGTACATCGAAGGACTCTACCGGTGCGTTGGTGTCATATTCGAGCGCCATGCGATAGATCTTGGTTTCGCCCGTCAGCCCCATCTCGTCAGACCGGTAGATAGATTCACCTTGGCTGTAGTACTTGACGAATGACATGGGGATGCGCGTGTCAAGGTCTCTGTGGTCACCCGTAAGGAGGAGGTTGAAAGGTTTCGTTCCTTCTGGTGCAGCCTCGACAGCTAAGGTTTGTGAGATGTCATTGGAGGAGTTCATGTCTCCTTCAAGCACGGCTACAGCGGCTATGTCGAACTTGCCTTCCATGTCGGGGGTTGCAGAAACCTTGACCTCAGCCTCTGCTTGGGATTCGAGCTTATCGGTAACATGGGTCTCACCCAACTGTACTTTCTTGTCTCCATCGATGCGGACAATTTGCACTTTGTAGTCATCAACGGCAAGATTCCCCATGTTGGCAACTTTAACCGTGTATTCGGAAGCGGCTCCCTTTACTGGTGCAATTGTTCCCTCGAAGGATTTTGCGGCGAGATCTTTGTCAAAGACCTCCTCTACAGAGAACTCTGTAACGGTGATGACATCTTGTATGAACTTAGAGGTATAGTCAAATGCCAAGTTATATTCTCCGTCCGTTTCGGGTGTAAAGAAGGCCTCAAACGGGACTGTTTCGTAGTATTGGAAATTTTGGAATTGGTCGTTTCTGTACAGCTCTTCCGTTTGGGCTTCTGCGGTGATGCCTTGACCCGCCGTGATTCTGAAGCTATGAACACGTTCGGGTTCATAGTCCTCTGTACGAGAGTTGAAATATACGCTGAATTTCACTCTGTATTTCTTGCCGCCTTTCATTTCTATGGCTGGAGATATGGCGTAGTCGTCATTGTCGGCATAGCTATTCACATAAAGCCTTAGGCCAACTGGAGCATATGTCGCATACGAATAGGTGTTGCCATCTCTGTTATTGTCAAGAAGTGTCCAGCGTTCGGCCTCTTCTGCGGTCTCAAAGGCCGTTGTGTAAGGGGGCGTGATGGCACGGCCGGCAAGTATAGCTTCCGATCTCCCTTCTGGGCCTTCACCGTCAGAAGTGATTCCCTTTATCGTATAGTAATAGCTCTCCATCCCTTCAAGACTGTTGTCTGTGAGGGTGGTTTCTGCGAGATCTGTTGCTATAACCTTGTTGTCGGGATAGCGTGTCACTGTATATTTTACACCGGCCTTGTCATACCATCCGTCATGGTCGCCCTTTTCTGGGGCTTCCCATGAGACGGTAAGCGAGGAGGAACTGTTTTGTGTGATGGTGATGTTAGCCGGTGCGGCGGGTACATCACGTCCGCTGAATGCTTCCCAGCTGTCTGCCACACCCTTTTCACCCGCTCGGCGGCATGGAACCACGTAATAAGTATGTACGCCTGCTTCGGCAGTCTTGTCAGTCCATGTCATTTCCTCTCCAACCTTGTCTTCGCCAGGGAGCGTTTCCACCAGATTGGATTCTTCAAGTCCATCGCGGTAGATTCTCACTTCTGCGAGTTCGGTCAGATCTTGTTTGTCCCAAGTCATCGTGGGGTTTGTCCATTGGAGAATCACCCTGCCGTTGTCATCAAAAGTGGAGGACAAGTCGCTCACGCGTGCGGCTGCGTCAACGGCATCGGGTTTGAATGATGGGATGTACAAGCCTGTAGCGGCATCGCCGAAACCAATGCCTCCGAATGTTTCGAGTGCGCCGGTTTTCTTGTCTATTCTGTACAGATACTGCCGCATTTCTGTATCGTTGGCCAGAATGTAAAGATCTCCTGTGGCGGCATCGAACCTCATGGAGTTTTGGTAGTTCATCTTGAAGGGTTTGCCATTTTTTGTGAGGTCGGCCTGCACAGTTTCCTTATAATTACTGGCAGGGTCGAGTGTCACCAAGCATGATCCGATGAGAGTTCCTTCAGAGTCGCCTTTCCAGCGCACAGCGTACAGCGTGCCATCGAGGTCGTAATCCATGGAGAAATAGTACTGGCTTAATGTGGCGGTACGGGTATACGTGCCAGTGGAAGGATCTACCTCACCAATGGTGGAGGTAACTGTGCCGTCTGTATTGCGAGCCAATCCCATCAATTTTCCGGTTTTCGGGTTATTGGTCATCGCTTCCACCACGTCCCAGTCTTCTTTCAGGGATGTCATGTCTCTGAGTGCCTTCCAGGTGCCTTTTTCCAGATCGACACTGGCAAAGGCATGGGCATACATTTGGCCGGTTCCGTACAGATAGAATACGTAGCCAAGGTATTCGCCATCGTGCATACAGCCTCCCCACATGTTATAGCCGCGAAATTCGTCCTTGTCACGGTCCATGATGATGCCTGTCTTGTTAAGCGCGTAGGTCTGCTTGGAATAGAAATAGACGAATCCAGGGTCTTTACTGTAATCGTTGAATGTGGTGGCCCACATTTTTAACCCTTTTTCCTTGTCTCCATTCAGCACCCGCGCCGGTGCCTCTGCGGGCTTGGCGACTTGGGGGAGAGGTGGTGGAAAATGATCCACCTTTTGAGGTCTACCATCATCGGCATTTGCCAGGGATGAGCATAGAAGCATACATCCCAAAAGAAGAGTACTCTTTTTCATGTTGGTTTGAATTTGGTTAAAACTGTTGATTGGATAATCGTCCAAGATCTTATGGATGGAAGGGGTGTGGCATCTCTTGTGGGAGAGAACGGATGGTCACCTTACGATCATCTTGGTGCTCTTCGAACCTTGTTTCTTTACATAGATGCCGGGAGCGAGGTTACTGCCGTTAACCTTTATACCTTCTATCGTAAAATATTCGGTTGGTGTATTGGCGAGGTTCGTCCCTTCTGTGTTGCTTATGCCGGTAGATTCAGGCAGGACAAGCTTGAACTTGCCAGTCATGTTTGCCCAATATAAAGAGGTATAAGGCACATCAATGAACTGGAGGTACAGTGCTTTGGGTGGGAAGGTTATGACATTGTTCTCCCTCTTGCCGAAGACTCCTCTGGCATCTACTTGGGCGGCTGTTTCACCGTCTTCCAGATACCTTGCCGCTCTTGACCACAACATCAGCCTTCCGAAACTGAACTCTAACCCACATCCATTCTCCATTTTATGGATGAACACACGGTTAGGATCGGTTGCATCTATTTCCATGTAGTAGCGCCGGCTCGTATCGTAGTTTTGGTCGTTGGAATAATAGTAATTGAGACCATACGGATCCACAAGGCGGAACAGACCCGGCTTTTCTGTGCTTTCCTGAACGGATACCTCCGTAGTTTTCACTTCTATGCCTTCGATGGGATTCTCGCAGTCTGCCAGATAACCGTCGGTATACATAGCAGTGCCCAAGTCCTTCCAGCCTTCGTGCAGGAATGTAAGTTCATCTGTCAGGTAAGCGGCTTTCTTGGCTTCTCCCTTATAGTAAGGAACGGCCACGAATGAAAATTGCCCGTCCTGCTCATAGGGAAAGAGGTATTCACCACTTTGGGCAAGCTCTGTACTTGGCGTAGTGCCGTCAGCTATGCTTGTGGCCATTTCGCTGGTGTAACTGCCTTCGAGCATGGCCACTTTGACTTTTTCTACATCACTGCTAAAGGAGAAGTTCGTACTTACAAAGTATTTGCCGTCTTTTTCTGTGACACCCTTTAGGCTGATGGTGACATCGAGATTCGGTGCGCCCGGAAGCCTGACACGGAATTTGCCGCTGGAGTTGGCGTATTGATAGATGCCTTCTTCATGATTGGCGGAGATGAGCAATGATCTTTTGGGGAAGGTTATCTCTCCATCGGCGAGCGTTCCGCACAGACCTTCTGAGACGGCTTGGGTCAGGTTGCCATTTTTTTCGTAATAGTCTCCCGCTATGGAGTTTATGTACATAGATCCGCTGCCCCAATTCATACCGGTGTCATATCCATGGAAATAGACTTTGTCCGGTTCGGTCGCATTTATCTCCATGTAAGTGTCGCCGGTGAAGGATGCCGGAGACAGGGGATAGTTCTTGTAGGGGCTCACCAAGCGATACAAGCCTGGAGTGGCGGTGTTTTCCTGCACTTCCACTTCGAATTCGTAGTTTTCCACTATGAAAAGCGTTGTAACTAAGTCATCGCGGAAAAGTCCTTTCCCAAGTGACTTCCAATCGCCTTCGGAGGCTTTGGCCTTTTTGTGCGGTGTGCCTGCGTAGCTGTTTAGGCTTCCCACATTTTTGTGGGTGGGATAAGGCTGGCCCGCTATTGGTTGAAATGCAAGTATGGCGAATACCGTCATGATGCATTTAAGTAAATGGGTCGTCATGTCGATGTTGTGGTTTTGTTTTTTGAAGGAAGAGAGATAGTTTCGCGGAATGGCATCTCGGTCTTGTTTGGATATGCCTTTCTTCTTTATTTACTGAGCTTAGGGGTATTGCTTTTGGGTGCTTGTGGCGGGAATAGTCGGAATGCTTGTCCATTGTAGGGGGTTGTACCCGAAATAATCTTCTTTCCTATGGCGTTTGCTTTGGCTTTTGCGGGTGCTGAGGCTGGCGTGGAGAAGCTTTGGCGGGTCAATGGCCCCCATTCCCCGTTCAAGTTTTTTCCTATGGCGAAAGCGTAGTAGTCGGTGGAGGGATTGACATTCCATCTGTCTGTATTGGTCTTGTACATGTCCCAATAAGGATCTTGCGGATTATCTTTTTTCAGGTATTCTGCCAGTTTGTCTTCTCCCCATGCATCGGATTCAAACGTTTTCTTCTCAATCAGCATACCTCTAAACAAGGACACTTGGTCGTTGGGGGTAAATGTGACATACTGGTAGTACCCATTGGTAGCGTCGCCTCCAAAGTCCCCTATGCTTATGCTTATTTCGGCTACTCCAGTACCGCCCTGCGCCTTCGTTGTCACAGGCGCTATGATCATGTCAGCATAAGTTCCGTTTTTATCCCATGCTTGGATATACACTTCATAGTCTGTTCCCGGGGTGAGGCCGGTCCAGGTGTTCTCATAGTTTGTCGTGTATTCTTTTTGGCTGAACTGTTTGATCATATCTCCCATGTTCGCAAATCCGAAAAACGCTCCCCACTGCTCAAACTGGCTTTCTGCCTCGCCCTTTTCAAAAATGCAGATGGCGTAGGCTTTCACATCGCTGTTGGGTTTCATAGAGAGGGTGACGTTGTCTGTACCTACGCTTTTGACGGACCAGGCAACGGAGGGATTGCCCACCAGAGGCTTACGGGGTGTAGAAAACTCCGCTCTTGAGGATGAACATGCTATTCCATATTTGTCATAGCCCATGGTGAGCAGGGTGTATTTCGTGTCATCCTGCAGTTCCAGCCCGGTCAGCTTGCCTTTCGTGAAGTCTTCGTAATACATCTGGCCACCTTGGCTTTCTATGTAGTTGGCAATGGCGGCATCGGTTTTCAGCTGGCTTGCCGTGTTTGTGGGAAGGCAGACGATGCGGAAGGCTTCACAGACGGGTGTCCTTGTGATGGAGACGGTTACGGATTTGTCAGAAGCGTTGTACGATTCTATTTGTATGTCAGCGGCGACACGGCCTTCCTCCTTTACGAAGAAGATACTATCGATACGCTCGGCGAGAAAGCCCTTAATCATCCCTTGCTTGTCACGGACAATTAGACGGTTAGGGTTGCTCTGTGCGAGAACAGTGACACTGAACAAGGCTAATATGAATAGGGAGTAAAACTTTTTCATGGTAGTGTGATCTTGATAACGTTGTTGTTTACTTTAAACAGATAGACACCCTTGCCAAGAGGGGTTATATTGACCGGTGCGCCATCCCACTGCTTTTGGGTCAGAACGATACGCCCGCCAAGGTCATAGACGGTGGCATCAGATGCTTCCTTTAGTCCGTCAGCCTCTACACAGCCGTTGCGGTAGTACAGGTTCAGCCCGTTTTTGTCGGCGGCAGGTGATGCAATGCCCGTTGTCAGCTGATCGAACTTAAGGCTCAAGATGTCTTCATACTTGAATGTGCTTGTGCGGCTGTCTGCTGTATGTATGGTTATCGCTTCACCATCAAGCGTGAGTTTCACGATTTCTTCCAGCGCGACAGACTGTACCGGTTGGCTGGAGGATTTGGAATAGACCAAGAGGCTTTCTTGCGCATTGGCAACAGACCACCCAGTGGCAAGAGCGAAGGCCAGAAGGAATGTTGGCTGTTTTATTTTTCTCATACGTAGGAGATTTGTGGAAATCCCGTGGGTAAGGAATCCCTATTTGATGATTTTCTTTCCATTCATGATGTATATGCCTTTCTTCAAGGCGGAAGGGTTGCGACCAACGTAGCGTCCGTCAATGCTATAGATATCTCCATCCGGAGTATTGCCGTTGTCGGTTTTCAAATCGTTTATCGCAGTCGCTCCTTGGCCGGTTACACAGACCTTGTCGAGGAAAAAGCGTCCTTCGGCTTTCATGTTGATTTTGACGGGGCCTGTACCTGTAACGGCTATGTCAAATACGGTCCAGCGTTCATTGGTCATAGACAGTGAAGTTTCAGACAGATTGGCGTTTCCTGTAGCTATTTCGAGCGTGAGGTTTGTGCCATCGTCTGTGTAAGGCGCAGCTTTGAAGAGAAGATGGCATTCGCCGTCAATTTCAATTTCGGGGGTAGTCACTTGTCCGCTTATCAAGGATGAGCCAAACATGGCACAACGTAAGGCGGCATGGGGAGAGTTCGAAGTCCAGCCTTCATGGTCTGTTCTTCCTGAGAATGTGCCTTTTCCTACAGTTGAGCCGGAGAAAAGCCCGTCGTTGCCGCCGGCTCCCGCACATTTGTCAAACGACTCATAGAAGATATATTCATCGGGCAGGTCGTAGTCCCCTTCATTCTTGTTGTGGTTTTCAAACGAAAACGAAACGGTTCCGTCTTCATTTCTCGTTATTCCTTTGACGGCCTTGTTCATGTTATACGACCCGTCACTATTGGCGTTGTACAACATGGCTGCCGGTAGTGAAAGCCTCGTCAGACTGTCATTTTGAGCATAGGGATATATGTCACCGGCTGCATTTTCAGTTGTGTTGTCAGCCAGTACGACCGCACACCGTTCATGGGGATTGGTTATTCCATATCGCTTCTGGCTTGTGGGGCTGTTGGGATTGTTGTAGCTCCATATACGGGAGTCATAATCCACATGTGTGATCAGCAGTCCGGAATTGGGCAGTGCTTCGTCCCAGCCTTTCTGCTGTCGGTTTTCAAGCATGTAGAACTCGTCTCGGAAATTGTCATTATATATAATGTATGCTTCTTGGCTGTCAGCAAGCGACTTCATCCCTTCAATCTGACAGTTCTCCTTCAGTTCCTCAGGCGTGAGCCATCCTACACACATACGTTCATAGGCTGTATAGTTGGCGGGACAGAAGCTGTTCCCATTGTAACCGCCTGTACACATCAGGCTCCATTGCCCCATTCCGTATGCCCCATTGTTGGGATTTTCTATGTCATAAAAGTCGGGTAGGCCGAGACAGTGGGAAAATTCGTGACAGATGGTTCCTATGCCGTCTATTTTGCCGTTAGTTCCCAATTCGCAGCTACAGGCATAGGTGTCAACCCTTACTCCGTCAAGAAACAGGTTCTTGCCGGTTCCGGCGTAGATGCTCGACTTGTGCGGCCATATGGTGTAAGCGTCGGGATATGAGGCTTGGCCGTATCCTGCATATATGACAAAGACTTGTTCCACATCTTTATTGCCGTCCCAGTCATATTGGGTAAAGTCGACCTCATCGTCTACAGCCTTACAGGCATCCGCTATCATGTTGCCAATGATTTGGTAGTCATCGGCCCCGGTAGCGCTGGGGCGGCCGTAATACTTGTAGCTGTAAGGCATTTCCACGGGGCCCACTATGTCAAAGTCAAATTCCATGAGCCCATGGCTTTGCGCGAGGAAGTAGTCCTTTACGCTCCCCTTGAATCCAAGCTCCGGGTCGCTATAACCTATTTCGTTGACAATGCGGTTGTATAGTTCAGGAGTGTGCGCACCCTTGAATTTCCTGTCCTTGAACTCTACAAGGATGATCAACCCTTTCTTTTTTCCTGTGTACGGAGATGTCTGGCCATGGGCTTTCGTTCCCGTGTTGTCCCAGTCTTTGACCATACTTCTGCCTATTTTGTGTCTCGTATCAGTGGCTCTCTGAACCATGAGGTTTATGTCTGCGTTGATATAGAGACCTGTTTGGGGGTCTTCCACCAGACATTGGCCGTCTGTAGTCTGCCAAAAGCTGCAGAACTCGTCACCTTGGAGCTGCACCCTGACTATTTTTCCATCGGCAGTCTTCACGGTTTTCCACAGGCCGGGCTTGGCTGGTACGGCAAGGGCCAGCAACGCTATTATAAACAGGAATAGAAAGGCAAGAATTTTTTTCATGGATTCGTTTTGTTTTTCTTTGATTAATATTTCTGCTCAGGGAAAAGAGGATTACGGTTCTTTATGCCATATACACGCCGGGTTTGATGCAATCGGCTGGAATATAAAAGAGGCATATAGGTCGTGGATGGGAGATAAAAGACTGCTCTGCTGGTTGGCTTTCTGTAGTGTCGGATTTTAGGTGCGGATAATCCTATATAAAATGTGCTACAGGAACACGGTGTGTTTTAAGGGTTTGTTGGGATTATTGTTTGCGGCAAATATATTAAATATTCCAATTCTTCAAATAGAATGCGGAAAATAAAATCGAAAATATGGATTATTAGTGCCCGTACGTAAGGAGATTTGGATTCTCATGTTTCACTTTGTAGATCAAGTATGATTTATGTTTTTGATGTTTGTTGATTGTAGTATGCCTGTGTTTGGTTTGTTTGGATGTGGAAGTGACATGCTTTAAGCTGGGGAGGTTTCGTGTGGGATAGGGTGGGAGATGTTGTGTGTTGCATCCATGTTGGATAATTGGGGAGAGTCGTGCCTGTTGGCTGGCGGCGTGTCATAGGTAAATCTGTCAGGAAATAACGGCAAAAGCGAACAAGGGGGCTTTGCGTTGCCGCCGTCTTGTATTATATTTGTCGTTGCTAAACGAAAAAAATCATCTGCCGGCTCCCGTTGTGGCTATAGGCGATAGTCTATGTGTCTGTACGGGCGGAATACAGCAATGAAGCTCTCCCCCATCAAATATCAAGTACTTGTGCTGGCGGCGTTGGCCGTGGGCATCAAAGCTTGGGCACAGCAAGATCCGTCTTTTTCCCATTATTGGTTGATGGAGCCGCAGTTCAATCCTTCCGCAGTGGGGCGTTCTCCGCAACTGAGTATCACAGCCGCCTATCAGACACATGCGGCAGGCTACGAAAATGCCGGAGGCACCATGTATGCGGGAGCGGACATGGCTTTGCAGTTGGGACGTACGCGGCATGGCGTGGGGGTGTCTTTCCAAAATGACGAGTTTGGCCTGTTTTCACACAAACGCTTCAGTGTCCAATATGCTTACCATCTGCGTTTATGGGGGGGTATGCTCAGCATAGGCGCAGAGGCTGACATGCTGAATGAGGCGTTGAACGGGTCAAAGGCTGACCTTGCCGATCCCAGCGACCCTGCGCTTCCCTCCACAGATGTGTCAGGGTCGAAATTTGACGCTTCAGCCGGTCTGTGGTATGCCCGGGGACGTTGGTATGTAGGAGTGGGGCTGCAGCATTTGACCGCTCCGACGGTCTATATGGGGGAGACCAATGAGTACAGGGTAAAAAGGCTGTATAATCTGACAGCAGGATACAATATTAAGTTGCGCAGTTCGTTGTTTACCATAGTGCCGACCACCCTTCTGCGTTATGACGGGTCTGCCTTTCGGGCAGATATAACGGCGCGGTTGCAATATGCTTATGAGAAGCGTCGTCTTTATGCAGGGGTGACCTATGCGCCCCAACACTCCGTGACAGGTTTTGTCGGAGGTATGTTTCATGGTGTGGATTTGAGCTATTCTTACGAAGCCAACACTTCGGGCATGGGCTTGGGTGCGGGGCAGCATGAGCTGACCTTGGGGTATAGGCTTGATCTGAATTTGGGAAAGAAGGGCAAGAATGTACACCGCAGCGTACGTTACCTGTAAGCCTCCCATTTACATAACTATACGATTAACTGGACATAATGAAATATTCAGCTGTAACATTACTGGTAGCTTTAATAACTTGTGGTGTGCTGGCTTCGTGCATGGGCAGCAGCCGGGCCATGATGAGTGGTGGAGAAGTGACGGGGGCCAGAGCCGCAGCCTTTAATGAGCCGACGCCCTATGGCATGGTAGAGGTCAAGCGCGGCTACCTTAAAGTGGGGCTTGAGCACAATGACTCACTTTGGGGCAACGGTACGCCGGCGAAGGATATCTCTGTAGACGGGTTCTGGATGGATCAGTCTGAGGTGACGAATTCCATGTACAGACAATTTGTGGAGTGGGTCCGTGACTCCATCATACGGGAGCGTTTGGCTGACCCCCAGTATGGAGGGGATGATACCTATAAGATAGAGGTGGATAGAAACGGAGATCCCGTGAAGCCACATCTGAATTGGAGCAAGCCTATTCCTTGGCGTAAGCCTAACGAAGATCAGGAAAGGGCCATCAATAGTGTGTACTATACCCATCCCATTGACGGTACGCGCATGATCGATACCCGCCAGCTCAACTATCGCTATGAAATTTTTGATTATGAAAAGGCCGCTTTGCGCAAGTATCGGCTTGATCCCAGAGAGAGGTCACTCGACACGGATCATCCCACCGATCCCGATGAAGTGGTCATGATATCCAAAGATACGGCTTATGTAGATGACAACGGACAGATCGTACGGCAGACGATTGAGCGCCCGCTGTCAAGCCTTTATGATTTTCTGAACACCTATATAGTACCGGTCTATCCGGATACGACAGTCTGGGTGAATGACTTTCCCAATGCCAACAATGAGCAGTACATGAAGCTCTACTTCTCTTCTGCCAATTACAATGATTATCCGGTAGTGGGCGTCAGTTGGGAGCAGGCTGAGGCTTTCTGCGCTTGGCGGACGAACTTCCTCATGGCAGGATTGGGTGCCCAGGCTCGATACATACAGCGCTACCGGTTGCCGACAGAGATAGAGTGGGAATATGCGGCACGTGGCAAGGAGGGTAATCCTTATCCATGGCAGGGCATTCAGGCCAAGAGCGAGGAAGGGTGCTTCTATGCCAATTTCAAACCGGATCGTGGCAATTACACGGATGACGGCAACCTCATCACCTCTAAGGTCGGCATTTATGGAGCCAATTCCAATGGGCTGTTCGATATGGCCGGCAATGTGGCCGAATGGACAAGCACCGTATATACGGAGGCCGGGGTCGATGCAATGGCAGACTTGAACCCGCAGCTGTCATACAGTGCGGCGAAAGAAGATCCTTATGTGCTGAAGCGGAAGAGTGTACGTGGAGGGTCGTGGAAAGACCCCATGTCGTTCATTCGTTCGGCATGGCGTACTTGGGAGTATCAGAATCAGCCCAGATCCTATATCGGTTTCCGCTGCGTACGCTCAAAGGCCAATACGACTAGCGCAACCAATGCTGGGAAGAAGCGGAAATGAAGTTGGGTATGCCCTCTTCCCGCAAAAGTCAATAACGTAAATTCATCCGAACATGTCTATCAAAATAAATTTTGTAGTACGCTTGCAACACTGGATGGACAGTGTGCCCGGACAGACATTTCTTAACTATGCCTATTCTTGGGGAGCTTCAATCGTCATTTTGGGCGCTCTTTTCAAATTAACCCATTTGCCGGGAGGCAATTATATGTTGTTCATCGGCATGGGTACTGAGGTGGTCGTGTTCTTCCTGTCGGCCTTCGACCGTCCTTTTGACAAGGGTGAGATAGGCAAGGAATTGCCGCATGATTACGAAACCGATGAGCAGATAGCAGCGCGCTTGGGGCTGACCGATGACGAGGAGGAGGAAAGTGCGCCCTCGGGTACGGCTGCGCATGTTCCTGTGACGCCGGCTTCCGCCGGTTCTTCGCCCACTCCTGTTGCCGAATCCTCCGTGAAGCCGGCTGCGGGCGTTCATGTGGCTGTTTCCGACGCTGCCGCTGCACCGACCGCTTCTTCTGCGTCCGTGTCTGAAACGGTGGATGCTTCGGAAGTGCAGGCTGCCATCCGTGCCGCTGCGCCCGAAGGGACTGTACCCTTTGATAAGGAGGCCAAGCGCTTGGCCGAGATCATACGCCTGGCCAACGATGAGCTGTTGCACCGGGCACAGGCCGTACTCTCACCGGATATGGAGACCGCGACAGAAGAATATATAGACAAACTCAAAAAGTTGTCGGAAACTTTCCAAAAGGTCGATGAGCAAAGTGCGCGTCTGGCGCTTGACAGCGATGAGATGAATAATTTGGGGAGAACGCTGACTGCCATCAACAAAACGTACGACCTGCACTTTAAGAGCATCAGCCAGCAGGTAGGTACAATTGAGAATATCAATGAGCAGACACGCCGTCTGGCCAAGCAGATAGAAGAACTCAATGGAGTGTATGGACATATGATACAAGCCTTGAAGCAACCCCTGCAGTCGCCGGCACCACAGCAGTAGTGTCATCCTTTCTGTCCTTTCATGGTAGTGGGTAGAAGTATCCGTCTGCCAAGTATATAAAATCTGAAAAACTAATGTCTTCAGTCAAGAAACGTCCGCTTTCCCCTCGTCAGAAGATGATAAACCTCATGTACATCGTGTTGATGGCTATGTTGGCTCTCAACGTATCGAGTGATGTGCTGAAGGGTTTTTCCCTCATTGGCGACAGTCTGAAGCGCACTACTGACAATGCGATGAAGGAAAACGAAGCTTTGTATGCCGATTTTGCAGAGCAGTACGCAGGCAATCCGATCAAGGTGAAGCCGTGGTACGACAAGGCCATGCAAGTCAAGCGTATGAGCGATTCCCTCTATAATTACGCAGGCGAACTGCGCATGGCCATAGCGCGTGAGGCGGACGGCCGCGATGCGGATCCTGACAATTTGCAGAACAAGGAAGATCTCGAAGGGTCCAACCGTGTGATGCTCGCCCCGGCACGCGGACAGGGCAAAAAGCTCTTCAATGCGATCAACAGCTTTCGCAATCGCATCTTGCAGCTTGTCACGGATCCAAAGCAGCGGGCGATCATTGCGTCCAACCTGTCAACGGATGTCCCCAAGGGTGAGGACAACGTAGGCAAGAATTGGCAGCAGTATATGTTCGAGGAGATGCCTTCCATCGCGGCGGTAACCATGTTGGCCAAGTTGCAGAGTGATGTGCGCAAGGCTGAAAATGAGGTGCTGCATACCCTGCTGGCCAACATAGACTTGAAGGACATCCGTGTCAACGAGCTGAACGCTTACGTATCCGCAGAGGCTACGACCCTATATCCGGGTGAAATGTTTCGTTCCAAGATATTCATGGCAGCGGTAGATACTACGCAGCGTCCTGAAATATATGTGAACGGGCGCAAGATATCTCCCAACGGCAACTATTCTTTCACGGCGGGAGCGCCAGGCAACTATTCCTTCTCCGGCTATATATTGATGGCCAATGCGGCGGGTGACATCATACGCCGTCCCTTTACACAGAAATACAATGTGATTGCTCCTCCCCAAGGAGCTACAGTTGCGGCAGACTTGATGAATGTGCTGTATGCCGGTTTCAACAATCCCATCAGTGTGACGGCGGCGGGCATACCGGCATCACAGGTTCATCTGTCCATGAGTGGGGGAACGCTGACTGCTACGGGGCAGGGCAAATACACGGCCCGTCCGACTCAGGTAGGCAGCAGTGTCACATTTTCGGTCAGTGGAACCGTGAACGGAAGAGTGCAGAACATGGGCGCTTTCACCTTCAAGGTGCGTAAGCTTCCTGACCCTACGGCTTATATACAGCTGGGAAACGATCGTTTCAGAGGGGGGCGCGTAGCCAAGGGCACCTTGCTCGGAGCGTCGGGACTGGGAGCCGCCATTGATGACGGATTACTGGATATCCCATTCCGTGTGATAGGTTTTGAGACGGTCTTTGCCGACCGTATGGGCAATTTTAGGCCGGAACCTTCATCGGGAGGCAATTTTACGGAGAACCAGCGAAACCTGATGCGCGAGCTGCGCAGGGGGCAGCGTTTTTATGTAAGCAAGGTCCGGGCCATTGGCCCTGACGGCATAACGCGTACGCTTAGCGGGTCAGTCGAAGTGATAATTAATTGATTTGTGTGTCTTCCTTATTCTTACAATATGAAAATCCTACGCATCGCATGTTTGGCTGTAAGCCTCCTCTTGGTTGGGGATTTGATGGCGCAGCCGCCAAAGCGCAGAGCAGAACAACAGCAGCAAGAGCAGCAGGGAAGCTTGTCTTCGGGGTCGGCTTACCGTATGTTCCCTACGGCTCAGGCCATGCCGAACGATGTGGCGTGGCGGCGCGACCTGTATCGTAAGCTGGATCTGACGCAGGAAGCGAATGCCCCCTTGTATTATCCCACTACCCCCCAAGACGGGCGTGAAAATCTTTTTACCTATATATTCAAGCTCCTGCTTCGCAAGCAGATAAAGGCATACGATTATAAGCTGGATGGGAATGAGGATTTTTCGGCCAAGAACGAGGTGACGGCTAAGCAGCTGATGGACCGCTATCACATTTTCTATGAGGCTAAGGGGGATAAAGTGCGCGTCAACGATGCTGATCTCCCTTCAGAGGAGGTCAAGGCTTTTTTTATAAAGGAAAGTACCTATTATGACCAGCATACGGCGACTTTCCGTACGCAGGTTACAGCCTTGTGTCCAGTGCTTAAACGCGGAGAAGACGATTTCGGAGGGGAATTGGCCCAATATCCCATGTTTTGGGTGAAAATGTCGGATGTGGCGCCTTATTTGGGCAAGCTTATGCTGATGGGGTCTTCACTTAACAATGCTGCCACCATGTCGGCTGATGACTTCTTTACGATGGGGCGTTACAAAGGAGAAATCTATAAGGCGGTCAATTTGCAGGATCGTCTGATTGCCAACTACTGCCCCGATGATTCGGCTGTGATTCGTGAGCAGCGCCGCATAGAGAAGCAACTTTCTGATGTTCAGGAGCATGTTTATGGCCGTGACAGCGCTTACTATGCGCAGTTGCATGCAGATTCGGTGGAACAGGCACAGGCTGATTCCCTGCTGGCTGCTGAAGGCAGTCGGCGTGCCTCAAGACGGTCCGCCACCACGCGCCGTGCATCGGTCGGACGCAGAAGTATAAGTTCATCCGCCCCCAAGGCTCCCAAGCCCAAGAAGGCCAAAACACCCAAGGCCACGAAGCCAAGGGGGTCATCTTCTTCTTCAGGCCGAGGATTAAGCGTGCGCCGTCAGCGCCATTGATAGTTTCGATTTCGTCCAAGAGGGTGCAAGGTTCGCTATTGCATCCCCTTGTTTCTTTCCAACCGCCCCGCCAGTGAGTGTCTCATCGCTGGTGGGGCGGTTGGATTTTGGTGTTCTGTCTGGAGAGTTCCTGTGGTGTAAAGGCTGGAGGCCGTTTTCCCCTTCCCCCCTTCCCGCCTCGCCCAGGCCCTTTGCCGGTTCAAAATACAGTCCTTATTTATATGTTTCAAGTCTTGAATTATATAAATCAAGTCCTTATTTATATAATTCAAGTCTGTGTTTGTATGTTTCAAGACTTGAACTTGAGCCGGAGCCTGGGGCGGGGGAGCCGGCGCGGAGGCCCTCCCTGCCTGAAACGGCATTTGCGGGTGCGTCCGAAGCGCTTCCGCCGGCCTCCGCCCGGTTGCGTTCGCAGGCCGTTTCGGGAGCCTTGGGGAGTCCCGGGCCGTCTCATGAATGCAAAAGTAGCTGGAATGTGACAAATTGGGGAGTTTTTATGGAAATTGCTTTCGTTTTGGGCCTCGCCAGTCTTCCTTCCCTTAAAACGGA
>Cebus_capucinus_imitator_PRJNA485217_SSR118__coassemble_125_pt1 | contig 43495 bp, 27 predicted proteins | sample Cebus_capucinus_imitator_PRJNA485217_SSR118__metabat2_low_PE_012 | metagenome-assembled genome bin Cebus_capucinus_imitator_PRJNA485217_SSR118
TCCTCCATCTATTCAGGCTCCATCCCTTCCACCCCCTATACGACCAACGATCGCGGAGAAGGTCCGGCATGGGCAAACTCCCTCTTCGAGGACTTCTGCGAATTCGGTCTGGGTATGGTACTCGCCAACAAGAAGATGCGCCAGCGTATCCACAAATTGCTTGAAAACGCCATCGCCGACGAGACTACCCCCGCAGACTTCAAGGAAGCTGCACAAGCCTGGATTGACGGACAGGAAGATGCCGATGCCAGCCGTACAGCCGCCGACAAACTCGAACCGCTGATCAAGGCCGGTGCGGAAAAGGGATGCCCCAACTGCAAGCAGCTTGACGAACTAAGCCATTTCCTCACGAAACGCAGCCAGTGGATCATTGGTGGTGACGGCGCCTCTTACGACATCGGTTACGGAGGTCTCGACCATGTACTTGCCAGTGGCGAGGATGTCAATATTCTGGTTCTGGATACGGAGGTTTACTCCAACACCGGCGGTCAGGCTTCCAAGGCTACCCCTGTCGGTGCCATCGCACAGTTCGCCGCTGCGGGCAAACGTGTCACCAAGAAGGACCTTGGCCTGATGCAGACAACCTACGGCTATATCTACGTGGCTCAGGTGGCCATGGGCGCCGACCAGGCACAGTGCCTCAAGGCCATCAAGGAGGCAGAAGCCTACCACGGTCCTTCGCTCATCATCGCCTACGCTCCGTGTATCAACCATGGTCTGAAGATCAAGGGCGGCATGGGTCGTTCACAGGCTGAGGAGGCACGTGCCGTCGCATGTGGCTACTGGCACCTCTGGCGTTACAACCCCGAACTCGAGGCAAAGGGCAAGAATCCCTTCTCCCTCGACTCGAAGGCTCCCAACTGGGACTTGTTCCAAGACTATCTCGACCATGAGGTACGCTTCCTCTCCCTGAAGAAAGCCTTGCCGGAACAGGCACAGGAACTTTTCGATGAGACGAAGCACGCAGCCCAGCGCCGCTACGCATCTTATGTGCGTAAGACCAAGGAGGACTGGAGCCTTTAAGAACCTCAACAATGAACTGTAAGGAAAAGGCATAACATACTTGACAGGCCATTCTATAAAGGAACAGTACCCAAGTATCTAAGCCCAACCTGAAAGCGGGCGCAACACCAAGGATATTCCCAAAAGTGTTGCGCCCGCTGTTTGATGAAGAACTAACCACATATGACCAAGCTGCGAATCCTCCTACTTATTATTTCTCACTTTCTGGCGTGCGTTGCCTGCCTCGCAGGAGAAAATGAGTGCCTTGAACAGGCACGCAAGCTCGCCGACCAAGGAAAGACAGCAGCCTCACTCATGATGGCTAACGCCATTGTGGATCGACAGTCCCTCTTCGCCGAAAAGGAGAAAGACCAGACATTGCTCATCGCGGCATATAGTCTATGTGCCCGTAACTACCAAACTCTCGGAAATCTTACGCAGTCGCTTGAATATTACAAGCGCGCGATCCGTCTCGCACAAATACAACACGATGAAGCGGCCTTAGGAAAACTCTACAACAGCCTTTTCGGCATCTACTATGCCCAACACGAATATGAGCAGGCCCGTCGTCTGCTTGAACAATCCCTTCATCAGAGCCTCAACCAGAACGATACGGCCAATCTGTGCAACATATACAACAACTTCGGACTGATCTCCTACGAGCAGGGACACTTTCAAGAAGCGCTCCAATACATGGACAAAGCCCTACTGCACACTCCGGCAAACAACAGAGAGGCACAGGCACTTATCCATACCAACAGGGGAGAGGTGTACTATAAGCAGGGATTATACAGACAGGCTGTTCAAGAACTCAACCGCTCACTATCCTTGCTGAAGGGCAGAAACTTGACACCGAAGACCTTGCAGCCTCTGCTCAACATGGCTCTCGTAAAAGCACGAATGGGCAAATACCGACAAGCGCAGGCTCTTCTGCAACGCATCGCCGGCCTGCTACCCTCAATGCCGCTGCCCGTCAAAGCAAACTCCTACCGCCAATTGGCGGAAATAAGTTTTGTCATGCAGGACTCACTCAAGGGACTGCACCACATGCTCAGTTATGAACTCTACAACGACTCCCTGATCAAGACAGATGATGAGTCACAGTTGCAGCAACTTCTGATCGCTTACGACTCCGAGCGGCTGCGGCAAAACAACGACAACCTGCAACAAACTGTCCGCCTGCGTACGACCATCACGTGCGCCTGCGCTTGCTTCCTCGTACTGCTGTCTGTCCTGCTCATCGTACTTCAGCGCCGCTTAGTGGCCAACAAGCGCAAGAACATCCTGATCAACAAGCAAAAGGAACTCCTCCGCCAATACGAGCAACGCGAGCACGAGCGGAAACAGAAGGAACTCACGCTCGAATTAGACCATAAGAACCGGCAGCTCACCTCCTATACCATCGATTTGGCATCCATCAATGAGTTCCACCACAAAATACTTACACAACTCTGTGAGATGAGGGATTCCAACGACAAGAGCCACCTCCTTGACACCAACAAGCAAATTTCCAACATTGCACACCAGATAGAGCACTACAACGACACACTTATCGATGATGACTTCCGTACCTACTTCGATGAAGTGCATCCAGACTTCTTCAGACAACTGTCCCAGCAACACAGCAAACTGAGCAAAGCCGACCTCCGCCTTTGTGCCTACCTGCATCTGGGCATGTCTACCAAGGAAATTGCCGCACTCACCCACAAAGAGGTGCGGAGCGTCGAATCGTCACGAAATCGCCTCCGCAAAAAGCTCGATTTGCCGAACGGCACTAATATTCAAGACTTCCTGAAAGATTTTGGCACACATCCTTAACAAGATGCCGTAGTGTTGCCGTAGTGAATACGGCAGGTAATTCCACTTTCCCCTCTTACTTTTGCAGCACGTTTCGATTTGCAGAAACATTTCAATTTATAATAAAAAGCTGTAATCATGAGGAAAAGAATTACACCGATGCGCTTGGTGTCTATGCTGTTGCTTTTTGCGGCAGCCGTCTTCATCCATGCGCAAGCTCCCGGCAAACTCGCTTCAGACATGTCGTGGCCGTACAAGGTACGAACGAGCGGAACGAGTTTCGCCAAGGGGCACTTCCAACAATCCCCAACCTCTGACCGAGGCGCACAAGCACTCACAACAACGGCAGACGGAACCACGCTGTACGGCGACGTCATCTACGCAGACAGCTGGGCAACGGGTGGAAACCAATATGGGGTCCGGGCGTTTGACGCGACCTCACCGGGCACCATCCATTCCGAATATGAAGATCAGAATTTCAAGTGCAATGCAGGAGCTGTTTATCGCAACGGCGAGTATCGCATACTCAACGCTTACGATGGCGGAACGGGCGTAGAATACATCAGCTACTACGTTTACGACACTGAATCGTGGGAAGAACTTGATGAGAACGAACTTGGCAATGCCTCCTTCATGGCCACGGACCTGGCCGTAGATCCTCTCACCAACGAAATTTACGGTGCCTTCTACGATGGCAGCAACGGGCAACAACTCGCTGTTGCTGACTTTGACCGCCAGACATACGAAGTACGCGGCAAGCTCGACACCGGCATACTTGCCATCGCCTTCAATTCCGAAGGGCGGCTCTTTGCCATAGGCACAAGCGGCATGCTCTACAGCGTGAACAAGAAGAACGGCGAGCTTTCGAAAATAGGATCTACAGGCATCACCCCTGCAACCTATCTGCAAAGCGCCACTTTCGATCTGCTTACCGACAAGCTTTATTGGGCAACCACACTGTCCAACGATGTGGCCGGGCTCTACGAAGTGGACACCACGACCGGCAAGGCTTCTCTCATCGCCAACTTTCCTGACAACGAACAGGTGGTAGGCCTATTCTGCAAGAACAAAATCTCGCAAGACGCAGCTCCAGCCGCCCCAACAAATCTTCAAGCAGCGTTTGAAGGCAATGCCACCACCGGCAGTATCACCTTTACCTTGCCCACCAAAAACAACGTGGGCGCTTTACTCACAGAGCCGCTATCATATGTCGTCAGCGTTAACGATGAAGTGGCCTCAACCGGCAACGGATCACCGGGCGAACAGATCACAGTTCCCCTCACCATAGAGCGGGGCAATGCCAAGATACTCGTAGCGGCCACCAACGAAACAGGCAAGGGGACACCCGCCATTCTGGATGTCTGGCTAGGCAATGACGCCCCCCGAGCCGTGACCGGCCTCACCGCCACCTACATTGACGGTCAAGCGTCACTCACATGGAACGCTCCCAAAAGCGGACTTCACGGAGGGTATCTTGACACCTCGTCCATCACTTACCAAGTCGTGCGCCACCCGGACGAGGTCACTGTGGCCACGAACCTTCCCGATACCGCATATACAGAGACGCTCCTTCCTGAAGAACTCGCCCCCTATTACTATACGGTAACGGCCAGTGCGGGTGACATGGAGGGTGGAACAGCACAGAGCAACGTATTTTCAGCAGGGCAAGCCATCACGCTGCCTTACAGCCAGACTTTTGATGATGAGTCCACCTTCTCGCTTCTCACGATCATCGACGCCAACGAGGACGGAACAAAATGGGAACCTCTCGCCGACAAGGGCTACGCCATTCTACAGTACTCCAATGATTATGGAGCAGACGACTGGCTCGTCACACCCGCACTTAAGATGGAGGCCCGCCGCTTCTACCGCCTTAAATTCGACGCACTCGCACCTTGGGGAGCCAACTATCCCGAAACCATAGCGGCCTATTGCGGTAAATCGGCTCTCCCAGCCAGCCAGACAGGCGAAATTATACCTCCCACCACCATCAGCTACATCGACACCGTGAAGTTTGACAAATACTTCACAGTTGCAGAAAGCGGAAATTACAATGTGGGAATCCAATGTACCAGTTACGACCAGTATAAACTGCAACTCGACAACCTACTCGTGCAGGCAGGACCCAGTTTCGATGCCCCAGCCGCCGTATCAGACTTTACCGTAGAGGCAGACAAGCAAGGATTGCCCTACGCACAACTCTCATTTACCACGCCTGCAAGAACCGCTTCCGGCGGTGAGCTTGGAAGCGTATCGAAGGTCGAGATATACCGCAACGGAGAACTGATCTCTACCATCAACCAGCCTCAGCCCAACCGGGCATACTCCGTACAGGACAGCGGGGCAAAAGAAGGCATGAACTACTACACGGTCTTGGCCTACAATGAGTACGGAGCCGGCTATGTCGCCGAAAAGCAAACCTATATAGGTGAAGACATACCCGCAGCACCTACCAACGTAAGGGTCACCGACAATGGAGACGGCACTGCCGACATCTCATGGGAATCCCCCGCCATAGGTGCAAACGGCGGTTACATCGACAGCAAAAACCTTCATTATGGTATCAAGAACAACAGCAACGAAACACTTGAGACCGCTTACAAAGGCACAACTTACACAGCCCCATTCGACATCACCGGCAATCAAGGCTATGTAATGTACGCCATCTTCGCAGCCAACTCCCAAGGATACAGTAAAAGCAGCATCTCCAACGCCATCCTAAGCGGTGCCCCATACACACTTCCCTTCTTTGAGGACTTCCCCGGGCGTGAAGCCACCTATTTCTGGGGAGCTGAAGCCACGGACGACGACTCCTACGCATCTTGGAGCACGCGCAGCGGGTATGCCAACTTCGAGCACGGTACTGACGGAGATGGAGCGCACATTTTTTCCGGCAAGATTGATCTCGGCGAGGCGGCCAACCCAGTACTTGAATTCAAGTACTGGTATCGCGCAGAAGAGGGCAACGAACCGCTCCGCGTCCAAGTTTACCGGAACGGCACCGATACCGTAGAGATCGGACAGTTAGAATACACCCTCTATATGAACGCCAAAGATTTTGAGCAGGTACGTCTGCCACTCAATCAGTTCAAGGGTGCGCACTACATACAGGTGGCCTTCAATATCGAAAAGGGGACGGCTCTCTCCCGCGCCGCAATTGATGACGTTCGCGTGCGTGACCGCTTCGACCATGACCTCCAAGCCTCTATCAGCGGCCCATCGACCGCCTCTGCCGCCGACACCATTGACATCACAGCCACGGTGAGGAACATGGGCGCCAAGAGTGCCGCCGGCTATACCGTAGATCTCTATGAGTCCGACAAGCTTCTGGAATCCGCCCAAGGTGTGCCCCTCGCCGCCGACTCTGTATGCGAATACCACTTCAAAGTACCGGTCAACACGCTAAAGGAGGTCCTCAGCTTCACCGCTGTCGCTCACTATGAAACCGACGGGGCATCCTCAGACAACACCACAGACACTCTCTCCGTAGCTGTCTCGCTTCCCGCTTATCCCGCACCTTCCGATGTGACAGGAGTTGTGGAGGGCGACAAAGTGAAACTCACTTGGAGCGCCCCCGAATATGCTGATTTTGCCCTGCCAACTGTGGAAAATGCAGAGAGCTATGCCCCCTTTATCATTGACAGCATCGGAGATTGGACCGTCATCGATGGCGACGGACTTTCCATGCGCAGCATCACAGGAGGAGGCAATTCACTCACTTTCGACCACAAGGGAGAGGCATTCGCCTTTATGGTGATGAATCCGGAAAGGGCAGGAGCCTCTTATACCGACTGGCGGGGAGAGGAATCAGGCTGGCGTCCGGTCTCGGGCAGGCAGTTCCTGGCGTCATTCGGCAGCCGCGATGGCGCAAACAATGACTGGCTCATATCACCCGAACTCCTCGGCAACGGGCAAAACATCAGCTTCTACGCCCACGGCTATTATTCCGACACCTACGAAGTGCTCTATTCCACAACTGACAAAGACACTGCCAACTTCATCAGTCTCGGCAGCAAGTCCGCTTCCAAGGAATGGACGAAAGACAGCTATACATTGCCTGCCGGAGCCAAATACTTCGCCATCCGTAACATCCCATCCGACTATCCTTATTACCTCTTCATCGATGACATCACCTTCGCCGCAGCATCGGGGCGCGGTGCGCTTGCCCTGTCAGGATACAACGTTTACCGAAACGGAGAAAGACTCAATGAAGAGCCCATAACCGGCAGGGACTTCACCGACGAGACGCCGGGCGATGGCAGTTACGTGTATCAAGTTACAGCCATTTACAACACAGGCGAATCAGTGCCCGAAACATGCGAAATCACCGTTATAAGCGGCATTAACGGGCCGTCAGGCATCACCGGTGCCGGCATAGAAGCCATCTACGATCTTTCCGGCCGCTTGCGAAATGGACTCCGCCCCGGCATCAACCTGTTGAAAATGACCGATGGAACGACACGCAAGGTACTTGTAAAATAATCCGCAGCATCGGATTTGACCAGAAAGGGCACACCACTGCAGTTCCCAGACGGACATGCAGTGGCGTGCCTTTCTATCTGTCGGAGAACAGTACGCACGGAAACGCACTCTCCGGACCTACAGCTCATCCGCCTTCCAACAGGGCAGCGAGCAGCACAGTCTCCCTTTCGATGGGGGCAGGTTCAGTTTCAAGTCTTGAAATATATAAATACAGTCTTGATTTATATATTTCAAGACTGTATTTTGAGTCTGCACCGCATGTTTCGGAGTCAGTGACCCTACAGAAGGGTACAAGGCCGTCTTTCCGTACCTCCGACCCATGCGCAAATGCCGACATTCAAGACAAAAACGGAGGAGAATAGGGGAAGGTACTCTACTGGGAATAGCCTAACTTTGTCGCGAAAATTTATGCGTAATTTATATCTATGAAGAAGTTTACCGTCCTATACCTGCTGCTTCCTGCCGCTTTGCTATTGGGCGCCTCCTGCTCCGAGAAGAAGGAAGCGCCGGCCAAATCTCCCATACCCGTCAAAGTTCTTACAGTAGGGGGAGGCAACTCCGCCCTCACACGCGACTACGTAGGCACCGTCGAAGAGTCTACGGGAAGCATGCTCAGCTTCGAAACGGGGGGAAACATCAGCCGCCTGCTGGCAGATGAGGGCGATGCTGTACGCAAAGGCCAGGTGCTGGCCACGATAGACGGAGCCTCGCTGCGTGACATGCACGAGGCGGCACTGGCCGTACTCAACCAGGCCCGCGACGCTCACAAACGCTATGGCAACCTGCACAAAGAGGGCACGGTGCCCGATGTGAAATGGGCGGAAATCGAGAGCAAATTGAAACAGGCTGAATCAGCGGAACGCATCGCCCGCACCAACCTGTCCCACGCCGTACTCCGTGCGCCGTTCAGCGGCATCATTGCCTCATGCCAAGTGGATGGCGGCATGAACGTAGCCCCGGGGCAACCCGTTTTCAAGCTTGTACAGATCGATCGCGTCAACATAAAGGTCTCCGTGCCTGAAGACGAAATCACCCAATGGAGTGTAGGGCGACAGGCTACGCTCAGCGTGGCCGCACTGGGCGGGCAGACCTTTACCGCAAAAGTCAGCGAGAAGGGGGTCGAGGCGGACCCTGCCGCACACACTTATACGGTCAAGCTGTCACTGCCCAACCCCTCCGGCAAGCTCATGCCCGGCATGGTCTGCCGCGTACTGGTTTCACGCCCCGAAGTGTCCGGAACGGCAGCTGAGATCCTCCCGCCGCGTGCCGTGCTGCTCGATGAAAAGGGAGCGCGTTTCGTTTGGCTGGCAGTCAACGGGAAAGCCACCTGCCGCCGTGTGCAGACAGGACAGCTCTGTGCCGAAGGGGTAGCCATTACCTCCGGCCTCAACAGCGGAGACCGCGTTATCATAGACGGCAACCAAAAGGTAAGCGAGGGAATGAAGGTGAAAGTGCTGTAACCACATCGCCTCCTGACACCCAATGTACAGACCGGACGGTTCCAACCGCCCCTCACACCCCTATCACATGGAAAAAGAAAAAGGCTTCATAGAATCGGCCATGCGCCACCACCGTATCGTACTGCTCATCGTCATCATGCTCGTAGGCATAGGTGTCTATGGACTCTTCATGATGCCCAAGCAGGAGATGCCAACCATCACGATCCGGCAAGGCCTGGTCGTGGCAGTCTATCCGGGCGCCACCTCACATCAAATAGAGGAGCGCGTGGCCAAGCCATTGGAGAACTTCATCTTCGAATATAAGGAAGTCAACAAGCAAAAAACTTATTCCGTCAGCAAAGACGGGATGGCTATCGTCTACGTGGAACTGAACGACAATGTGGACGACCGCGACGCTTTCTGGTCCAAGTTCAAGCATGGACTTGACGGCTTCAAGACACAACTGCCCGCCGGCGTATTGGCCCTGCAGGCCCTGGACGATGTGGGAGACACCTCCTCACTGCTTATCACCTTAAGCAGCAAGCAAAAGACCTACCGGGAACTGGCCAAATACCTGGAAGCATTGGAAGACCGCCTGCGGCGTGAGGATGCCGTATCGCGCCTGCGCCATGCCGGCCTGCAAAACGAACAGATCACCGTGCGCTTCGACCAGGCCAAGCTGTCGCAATACGGGCTGGGCATTTTTACAGTGCTCAACCAGCTCGCCCTGCGCGGATTCACCAGTACCGGAGGAAGTCTCGACGACGGACAGCAGGTCACGATGCTGCATGTACCCGACGCCTACAACAATGACTATGAGGTGGCGCAGCAGATCGTATACTCCGACCCAACCGGACGCGTGATCCGCCTGCGCGATGTGGCCACCGTCAGCCGTGAGTACCCACAAGCAGACAAATATATAGAATCCGACGGCACCAAATGCGTACTTCTTTCTGTAGAGATGCGCCAGGGCTACGACATCGTGGCGATGGGAAAACGAATACACCAGATGCTCGACGAATACAAGCAGACACTCCCCGATGACGTGAGCATCAACATCATTACCGACCAAAGCAAGGTCGTAAGCGACTCCATCTTCAATTTTCTGCGTGAGCTTATCATCGCTGTGGTATCAGTCATTATCGTGGTCATGCTGCTTATGCCCATGCGGGTAGCCGGCGTATCAGCCATATCCATACCCACCACGATTTTCATTGCACTGGGGTTGTTCTACATGTTGGGCATCGAACTGAACACCGTCACACTGGCCGCACTCATCGTGACATTGGGGATGATCGTTGACGACTCCGTGGTCATCATAGACAACTACATAGACAAACTCGGACAGGGCTATTCGCGCTGGCATGCCGCCTTCGCCGCCCCCAATGAGTTCTTCTATTCCGTGCTCTCCGCCACCCTGGCCATCAGCGTTACCTTTTTCCCCTTTCTGGTCACCATGCGCGGCCCCTACGGGGACTTCGTCAAATCCTTCCCTTGGGCCATGCTCATCATCTTGGGCATTTCGCTACTCATGTCCCTGCTCGTAACGCCTTTCCTGCAATATTTCTTCATACACAAGGGGCTTCCGGCCGACCACGAACGCCCCAAGAACGGAAAATCCACCCCACTCGACTATCTGCAACGGGGCTATGACTGGCTGCTCACACGCTGCTTCGCCCATCCCTGGCTTACCCTCAGCTGCGGATTGTCTTCCATCGCCGTAGGCGCCTGGCTCCTCATGGGCGCCCCCCAGCGGCTCATGCCCATCGCGGAGCGCAACCAGTTTGCCGTTGAGTTCTATCTGCCGGAAGGAACTGCCACACCACGTACAGCCGCCGTGGCCGACAGCATGCAGCATATCCTGCAGCGTGACAAGCGCGTAAAGTCCATCACCACTTTCGTGGGGCAAGGATCACCACGCTTCCACCCTACCTACGCCCCACAAGTTGGCGGCACCAATTTCGCTCAGTTCATCGTCAACACCGCCGGCCCCAAGGAAACGGAAGAGCTGCTCGACGAATATGCTGACCGCTATGCAGATGCCTTTCCCGATGCCTACGTCCGGTTCAAGCAGATGGACTACACCGATGCCACCTACCCCATCGAACTCCGCCTGTCGGGCGACAGTATCAGCCACCTGCTCGCCGCCGGCGAAGTGGTGGAACGCGCCATGAAGACGGTGCCCGGTCTCAAGCTGGTGCGTACCAACTACGATGAGGCACGCCCGGGAGTGACAGTCGCGCCCCGCCAGCCCGAAGCGGACCGTCTGGGCGTGAACAAGGCCGTCCTAACGGCGGATCTCGCCCTGCACTTCGGCAAAGGACTGCCGGCCACGACCCTGTGGGAAGACGACTACCCCGTCAGTGTAGTGCTTCGATCCGACCGGCCTGAAGGCGACCATCTGGCGGCTCTCGATGGCGAATACGTACCGGTACTTGGCGGGATACGTTCCGTGCCCCTGCGCCAGCTGGCCGACATCCGCCCTGACTGGCAGCAAGGCAGCATCGTGCGGCGCAACGGCGTACGCACACTCTCCGTCGTGGCGGAACCGATGCGCGGCCACAACGAAAACGACCTCACTGCCGCAGCCCTCAAGGCTGTTCCGCGCGACAGTCTCCCTTCGGATGTGACTCTGTCGGTCGGCGGCATGACAGAGAAAGACGCGGAAAGCATGCCCATGGTCATTGGCGGTGTGGGCATAGCTGTCGGCATCATATTCTTCATCTTACTATTCCATTTCAGCAGTATCCCCCTGGCCCTGATCAACCTCGCATCCATCAGTCTCTGCGTATTGGGAGCGGCAACCGGCCTGCGCCTGCTGGGCATGGAACTTAGCATCACGGCCATATTGGGTATCGTCAGCCTGATGGGCATTCTGGTGCGCAACGGCATCATCATGCTCGATTATGCAGAAGAACTTCGCCACGACCAGGGCTTTACCGTCAGACAAGCGGCCTACCATGCCGGCTCGCGCCGGATGCGCCCCATATTCCTCACTTCTGCCGCAGCGTCAGTGGGCGTATTACCCATGGTGTTGGAGAACTCTGCCCTCTGGACTCCCATGGGTGCAGTCATCCTCTTCGGTACGCTTATCTCCATGGTGCTCATCTCCACCGTCCTGCCCGTCGCCTACTGGCTGGCTTTCCGCCACAGCGACAACAAGCGGCTCATCACCATGCAGCCTGCCACCACCCCACAGCCCAACGGCTAAGCCTATCATAGCCTTCCGTCCGCAGCGGCCAACACGGAAGGTGACCGATACCCCCACCGACACAGGCACGGAGTCATTGTCTATGACTCCGTGCCTGCCGTTTCTCCCCATGCCGCCACCTTCAGAGGAAAGACTTCCAATATCAGATTTCACGAGAGTCACGCAGCCCGCGCCGTCCTACAGAACCGTGTATCAGACAAAAACAACCGAAAGATGTCGCACAGCCCGAAAACTCATACTAACTTTGCCCAACTATCCATTTCCTAAAGATATAAGCCAAGCATCGATGAAGCAATACGATTACCTGATTGTGGGTTCAGGACTCTTCGGAGCAGTTTTCGCACATGAGGCGCACCTTGCGGGCAAACGGTGTCTGGTTGTGGAGAAACGCGCCGATACAGGCGGCAACATACGCTGCCGCGAAATACACGGCATCAACGTTCATCTCTACGGCGCACACATCTTCCATACTTCCGACAAGGAAGTGTGGCGATATGTCAACTCTCTGGTGGAGTTCAACCGCTACACCAACTGCCCCGTTGCCAACTACAACGGGCATCTGTACAGCCTGCCCTTCAACATGAACACGTTCTATCAGCTGTGGGGAGTGCGCACACCGGCCGAAGCGGAGAATATGATAGAACGCCAACGGGGTGAATACGCACAGCTAACACACCCGCGCAACTTAGAGGAACAGGCCCTCAAGCTTGTAGGCCGCGACATTTACGAGACGCTCATCAAGGGATATACCGAAAAGCAATGGGGGCGGCCGGCCACCGAACTGCCACCATTCATCATCAGGCGTATCCCCCTGCGCTTCACCTTTGACAACAACTACTTCAACGACCTCTACCAAGGGATACCAACAGGTGGATACAACTGCCTGACAGACCAGTTGCTCCAAGGAATAGAAGTACGCACAGACACTGACTACATCGCCCACAGAACAGAACTCGATGCCTTGGCCGAACACGTACTGTTCACCGGCTGTATCGATGAATACTTCGGCTACCGTGCCGGCCGTCTGGACTACCGCAGCCTTCGTTTCGAGCACAAGCTGATGCGAGGGGTACCCAATTGGCAGGGCAACGCGGTGGTCAACTATACCGATGCGCAAACTCCTTATACCCGCGCCATCGAACACAAGCATTTTGAGTTCGGACATCAACCCGATACGGTGGTGACCTATGAGTTTCCCGATGCTTTCGATACAGGCAAGGAGCCCTATTACCCCATCAATGATGAGCGCAACACACAGCTGTACGCCCAATACCGCCACATGGCCCACCAATGCAAGCGGACGCTCTTCGGGGGACGCCTGGCCGGCTATACCTACGCCGACATGGATGATACCATACGCGCCGCACTCTATCTGGCAAGGCGCGAACTGTCGCAAGCGTAAGCCCAAACTCCTTCCACCATGCACGACAGTTTACACTACAAGCTGACCAGCGGGAAACCCAACAAACTGCTGTTCTTCATCGCCGGACTTGCCAAGCAACTCATACCATCAGCCTTCTACCGCCGGCGGCTTGGGTATCTGCTCACAGCGGCCACACGCCGAAACGACTACGACTACCTCTCCCGGCGCAGGGACTATTACTGCAAGAGGCTAACTCCCTTTAAGATACCCGAAACCGACTGTATCCAGCGGTCGCGCAGCTGGCTATGCTATACAGGAGCACTGCACGGATACCGGCGCAACACATTCCATACAGCATACTACCTGGACCAACGGGAAGTCACGCGCTACTTCCCGCCATCTTGGCGCTGGCAGTTCTGCCCGGGCGATGTGTATTTTACGCCGTCATCACCCACCATCGTCAAGAGCCGGCTGCTCGCCGGTGACAACGCCAACTCTGTACTCCTCAAGCTCGACAAGCTGCGCCATTTCATGTTTGTCAAAGATCCGATCCCCTTTACTGAAAAGCCTCATACGCTGATCTTCCGGGGAAAGATACGTCAAAGCAGGCTGCGCACAGCCTTTATGGAGAAGTTTGGCAATCACCCTGATTTTGACTGTGGAGTGGTAGGACGCAACGAAGGCTGCCCCGAAGGATGGATGAAGCCCAAGAAAACCATCCGTGAGCACCTGGACTACAAATTCATCATGGCCATTGAAGGCAATGATGTGGCTTCGAACCTCAAATGGGTCATGTCGTCCAACTCGGTGGCCGTCATGCCCCGCCCCACTTGCGAAACCTGGTTCATGGAAGGACAGCTCAAGGGCGGAGAGCACTACATAGAAGTACGCGATGACTTTGCCGACCTTGAAGAGAAAATCGCCTATTACACCGCCCATCCCGAAGAAGCCGAGACCATTGTGCGCAACGCACATGCTTGGGTCAGCCAGTTCCGCGATGAAAAGCGCGAACGTCTCATCGGACTCATGGTGCTTGACCGCTATTTCGAACTGTCAGGACAAAAGAACACTTGACCTTACGCCAGATGATACACATCGCCTGCAACATCGACCACCGTTACGTGCGCTATTGCGCCGTGACGCTGGCCTCCGTATTCTCCCACCATCCCCGCAACGGGGTCACTGCGCACATCGTGGCAAGGGAACTGACAGACAACGACCGGATTTCCCTACAGACTGTAGCCGGCCAATGGGGCGGAAAACTGCGTTTCTATACTCCCGATGCACACATGCTCGATGGCTTTACCATACGCGCCACGCACAACCGCATCAGTCTGGCCACTTATTATCGCTGCTTCCTCTCAGAAATGCTGCCGACAGACATCGGCCGTGTTCTCTACCTCGACTGCGACCTGCTGGTGCTCAGCCGCCTTGACGACCTGTGGAACACCCCGCTCAATGGTGCATGGGTCGGGGCGGCGGACGATACCGGCTACTGCGAAAGCGAACGTTACAAACGGCTCGGGTATCCCGAAAGTGAATCCTACTTCAATGCTGGCGTACTGCTGATAGACCTCGAAGCATGGCGCAAGAACGACATGAGCCGCCTGTGCTACGACTACTACAACACACACTACGACACCATCGTATTCAACGACCAAGACGTGCTCAACGGGGTGCTGCATGACAAGCGACAGGCGATCGATGTAAAATGGAACGTACAAGACGGCTTTTTCCGCTGCAAGAACAGCCTGCCTCCCGGCTGGCAAGAGGCACATGCCTGCGCACTGCACGACCCGGCCATCCTGCACTTCACTAACCGAAAGCCTTGGGAATATGACAGTCAGCATCCCTTGCGGAAACTGTACTTCAAGTATCTGGATCTTACGCCTTGGCGCGGAGAACGCCCGTGGCACAACCCTATCAATATAGTCAAACGCATCCTGCGCCTGCTGCCCTTCAGAATGGGAATCAGAAAGCCGCGCTACATTCAACCCTAAAAAATTGATGAACAACAAGGAGAAGAGAATTTGTGGATTGGTAGTGACCTATAACCGTCTGGGACTGCTGAAAGAATGCCTGCAAGCCATACTTCAGCAGACCCGCCCCGTGGACAAACTACTCGTTGTGGACAACTGCTCAACAGATGGCACCGCAGCCTGGCTCACGGAATTTGCGCAGCGACATCCCGTCTGTGAGGTGCTTCGTCTGCAGGAGAACATGGGAGGTGCCGGAGGATTTGCAGCCGGTGTCAAGGCCGCCGTACTTGGCGGAGCAGACTATACTTGGCTGATGGATGACGACACGATTGCGAGTCCGCAGGCATTGGAGAAACTGCTCGATCTGGCAGAAGAGAAGCAAGCAGGATTCGTATGCAGCAAAGTACTCTGGACCGACGGCAACTTACACCCGCGCAACCTTCCGGGAGGGAAAATGCGTCCGCTGCATAAGGGAGATCAGGTGGACAGCTACCAAGTGACGTGTCAATGTGAGCTGGCCACGTTCGTGTCCGTTCTCATCCCGAGCCATGTGGTCTACCGGGTAGGATTGCCCATCAAAGAGTTCTTCATTTGGTGTGACGATGTAGAATACACCACACGCATATCTGAAGCGGGATATACCAATTACTATTGTGCAGAAAGTGAAGTGGTGCATAAAACAGGGGAAGTTGGCTCATACAGTGTGGCTGACGCCCTGCCGTCCATGGCCCCGCGTTTCTTCTATCAGGTGCGCAACCAATGCTACTTGAAACACCGCCACATCCACAACAAACTGCGCTTCCGCCTGTGGGCATGGAACAAGCTGCGGCTCATGCGGCACCGTGTGAACAAGAGGACTGACGGGCACAAGGCTGAATTTCTTGATGCCGTCATGCGTGGCTACCGGGCTGGACTGGCATTCTATCCCGAAATAGAATATATCACACCGCCCAATGGCCGCCGATAAGGATTCCCGCTCTCTTTTTACGTCCTATAAAGCATAGATTCTACGGATAGGCACAGCGCTCCTTAAAGAGGGTATAGGAAAAGGAGGGACAAGTACGGCCACGGGGGCCGCCTGCCATGGCAGGCGGCCCCCGTGGCCGTATAAGCCCATGAAGGTGTTCGCTATATAGGGGGCGGAGGATCAGTCTATCTTGCCCAGACGTTCATGAAGTCCGTCTGAATAAGCACGCCACAGGCGGGAAAGATCTCCCCACTGCCAGGCATCGGTGAAAGGTATGGTAAGAAGTGCCGTAACGCAATAGCCTGCCATACCGATGAATCCCCGCAAGTATCGGACCGCCCAGTTGCGGCCATAGTGGTGGTTGAGATAGGTTGAATTGCGCACCTGATAATAGCGCTTCCACTTCTTCTGACGGTTGCGGGCTGCCCAGCCGTCATTCGCCGCAAAAAAACGATGCTTGTCCATCAAAGCCTGCGGTACGTAAAGAATCTTATAACCGGCCTGAACCGCCCGCAGACAATAATCCGTATCATCGCAAAAGATAAACAGTTCCTTATTGGGCAAACCTATTCGCTCCACCGTCTCCCGCTTGACAAACAAGCCCTCGAATGCCGTACCGACAATCTCCGCCGGAGCTTCAGCATGCAAACCTGCCCCCTTGCCTATATACATCGAGGCAAAGGGATTTGTCAGATTGTAAGCCGTAAAGTCATTGCTGAACACACGTCCTTCAAGCAAGCGCCGCGGAGCCATAACGCCCACTCCCGGCCATCCGGTCTGCGCCAACAGATTGGAAAGGCAGTCCGGACGTGGAAATACATCGTCATCCATGCACCAGATCCAGTCAGCCCCCTCACGAAAGGCATAGCTGATGCCGGTGTGGAATCCACCGGAACCGCCTACATTTTCCTGCGTGACCACCTGAAGCCAGCCGTCGGCCTCATCCGCCAGCCATGTCCCCGTACCATCAGTACTGCCATTATTAACAACCACTACGCCATTCAGCGGCTCATTTCTTCTCAGGCTGCCAATTGTACGTTTAAGCAGCTCCAGACGGTTGTAGGTAACGACTACGGCTATAACTTTCATTTGCTCCGTGATTTAATATTTCCCGTCAATCTTCCCAGGCTGCGTACTGCGAAAGCGCTCCATCAATACGCTACAGCGCTTGGCATCCAGCCCCCTCTCTTCTGCATAAGCCTCAGCCAGCAGGCTGCGCATGTGGGGCGTCAGCGGCAGGCGCTCCAAGTTACGACAGCCCTGCTCCATATCTATCGCCCCCACATGCATGCGGTTGAGATCTACCAACTCAATATCCACACCAGCACCAGGGCGAAGGCCGAAGAGAATATTCCCACGTCCGTAGTCCTTGTGGGCATAGCCATGGTTATGGAGGACACCCGTCACATGACCGATTGCCCGCAACACTTCATCCTCACACTTGAACTTCCGGTCAAACAACTGGCTGAACACATATGGGCAAGCTGACCGCTCAGATATATAATAACTATCTTGAAGCAAGCTGCAACGGCGTACTTCAAGATAGCCCACGGGGCGCGGAGTGCCCACACCAATGGCAGCTATGCGCAGGGCATTGCACAACGAACGCTCTGCCTTGGAGGGGCGCAGGTGGCCGTAGACCCAAGCATTGAGGAAGTGGGGATGATGAAATGATTTGATTACATATTCCTTACCCTCATAGGATACAGCACGCAACTCATTACGCCCACGGTATATAACCTCCCCCACATTTTGCGCAAAAAGTTCGGGCACAGACAGCATGAACTCTTCCATATTGTCACAGCCCCTCACCAGTCCTATGGTATATCGTCTTCTATTCCGGCATACCTCGTGCCGAATGATCTCGTTATTGCACATGAATATCTCTGTTGTATATTAGCAGTCCTTTTTGCAAAGATAGCGCAAGCCGAACGCAGTGAAGCCCCTTCAAATGCCGAACCGCAGCCTATCTTATGCAAAGATAGCGCAAGGGGGCAGAAACGCCACCCAACGGCCGTTCAATATTGTGAGGAAAAAGCATGCCAAAAGGAACGGCAGTGAGGGCACTTTGCCTCCACATTTAGACGGCGGCTCACCAATAAACATTATCTTTGCCCTGCCAGACCCAATAAGGCAGAGCGGAGAACCGGTCTCCCAACCCGATTCCGCCAGCCCGGTATCCCATGGCAACAACGAGCACCGAAATGGAAAACTACATAGTATCGGCACGAAAGTACAGACCCTCTACCTTCGACAGCGTAGTGGGCCAGCAGGCGCTCACTACTACGCTTAAAAACGCCATTGCACAGGGCAAGCTGGCTCACGCCTATCTCTTCTGCGGGCCGCGGGGAGTGGGCAAGACTACTTGCGCCCGAATCTTCGCAAAAACGATCAACTGCCTGAATCCCACCCCGCAAGGCGAGGCATGCAATGAATGCGAGAGCTGCCGTGCCTTTGACGAACAGCGTTCATACAACATCCACGAACTTGACGCGGCATCGAACAATTCAGTTGAAGACATACGTGAACTGATCGCCCAAGTTCAGCTGCCCCCACAAGTGGGACGCTACAAGGTGTTCATCATAGACGAGGTACACATGCTGTCAGCCGCAGCCTTCAACGCCTTTCTCAAAACATTGGAAGAGCCGCCTGCACATGCCATATTCATTCTCGCCACAACGGAGAAACACAAGATCCTGCCGACCATCCTCAGCAGATGCCAAATCTATGACTTTAACCGCATCACGGTAGCCGATGCGGTCAAGCATCTGCAATATGTGGCAGAGAAGGAAGGGATCACATATGAGCCGGAAGCCTTACACGTCATAGCCGAAAAAGCTGACGGCGGCATGCGCGATGCCCTCTCTATCTTCGACCAAGTGACAAGCTTCTGTGAGGGGAACATCACCTACGAAAAGGTGATAGAGGATCTCAACGTGCTCGACTATGACGCTTATTTCGACATGACGGATGCGCTGCTGAAGGGAGATGTGCCCGCCGCCATGCTGCGATTCAACAACATTCTGAACAAGGGCTTTGAAGCCAATTACTTCATAGGAGGACTGGCCTCACACTTCCGCAACCTGCTCATGGGCCGTGACGAACAGACCTTACCCTTGCTGGACGTAAGTGGGCGGGTACGGCAACGCTACAAGGAGCAAGCACAACAATGCCCCCCCAAGTTCCTCTACAGGGCACTCAAACTCTGCAATGACTGCGACATCAATTATCGCACCTCACGCAACAAGCGGCTTCTCGTTGAGATCACACTCATACAGGTAGCCCAAGCCTCCCAAGGCGAAGAGGATACTCCTGGCTGTGGGCGTAGCCCTATACGAAGACTTAACCCCATATTCAATCCGCAAGCCGCTTCAGCAAGCGGCCCCGCAACAGCTCCCGCACAGCCAACCGGCGACACCGGCAGCAATGCACCATCCCCTGAACCCGCCGCCGCGACCGGATCCAAGCAGGCGTCACTACCTGCAACAGCTGCACAAGTACGGCCAGAAGTTCCCAAACAGGAACGGCAACGTACAGCTCCCGTCAACAAGCCCCCCCAGACATTGTCGATACGCACCCTGCGGTCACAGTACCAAACAGAGCATGAGACGGACTCCTCTATAGTGGCTGATTCCGCACTGCCGACAACGGAAAAGCCAACCCCGCAGTCACCCCAACACAACGTCCTTTCCTATCCATTCACCCAAGACCAGCTTGTTTACCACTGGTTTCGCTTTGCCCAGCAACTCCCCCAAGAGAAAAGTGCCATTGCCGGGCGCATGCGGAATATGAATCCGAAACTCAAAAGCGACTGGACCATTGAAATCACGGTGCCCAACGAGATGGTGGAGCAATACCTGCGCGACATCCAAGTAAGCATACGCAACTATCTGCGCACACAACTGCGCAACGACCTCATTAACCTACAGATCCAAGTAGATCAAAACAGCGAGGAACACAAGGCATTCAGCCGTGTGGAACAGCTGCAAGACATGCTTAAACGAAGTCCGGAATTAGAATTTCTACGCAAGGAGCTGGGTCTGGAACTGGCTTGACCTCCTCTACACGATATATTCACTCTTTACACATACATTCAAAATGGGAAAAACTCCGCACAAATATGTCACCGTGGCATACGAACTCTTTACCGACAATGAAAAAGGCATACACGAGTTGGTGGAAAAAGCGCCCAAGGAACATCCCTTCCAGTTCATTACCGGTATGGGGGTGACCCTCGACAGCTTCGAGGAGAAAATAGCTCAGCTGGCGCAGGACGACACTTTTGACTTCACCCTTGCCTCTGATGACGCTTACGGCCCCTACGAAGAGGAGCATGTGCTCGAGCTTGACAAGAGCATCTTCAGTCCCAACGGCCACTTTGACAAGGAGCAAGTATACCCGGGAGCCGTACTCCCATTGGTCAACGCTGACGGCAACCGCTTTGACGGTCTGGTTCTGGAGGTGAAAGACAAAACCGTTGTCATAGACCTCAACCATCCGCTCGCCGGAAAGGATCTGCACTTCAAGGGTACCGTAGTGACCATGCGAGATGCCACCGACGATGAGATACAGGGTATGATCAATATGATGAGCGGCGAAGGATGCGGATGCGGCTGCGATCACGACCATGAAGGACACGGTGACGGATGTTGCGGCGGACACCACCACCATGAGCACGGTGAAGGGCACTGCTGCGGCGGAGGACACTGTCACTAATCTCTGCTGCCCCTCCTACGTCCGGCAAATGATGCATATGCCGCACATGCCTGACGGGAAAGAATCTTGATACCACCATCGCCCCGGCAGAAAAGCCTGAAAGCGGTGGTGGATTTTTATAAAACTACATTATCAGCACATCATGAACACCTTCGGCGAAATTTTCCGGCTGACCACTTTCGGCGAAAGCCATGGCGCGGCAGTCGGAGGCATCATAGACGGCATGCCTGCGGGAGTAGAGATTGACACCGACTTCATACAAAGCGAACTCGACCGCCGCAAACCCGGGCAGAGCGCCCTCACCACCCCCCGCAAAGAGGCGGATCGCGTCGAGCTGCTCTCCGGGCTGTTCGAAGGCCATACGACCGGATGCCCGATCGGCTTCGCCGTGCGCAACGAACACCAGCGCTCAGCGGACTATGAGGCCATGCGCCAAGTATACCGTCCCTCTCATGCCGACTACACTTATCAGGCTAAATACGGGCTGCGCGATTATCGGGGCGGCGGACGTTCCTCCGCCCGCGAGACCCTTAGCCGCGTGGTGGGAGGCGCCTTCGCCAAAATGATGCTACACCCCTTGGGCATACACGTCAGAGCCTACACGTCCCAGGTCGGAAACATCGCTCTTGCAGGGAGCTATCTCGACTATGACCTAAGCCAGACAGAACTCAACGCCGTTCGCTGCCCGGATATGGAAACAGCCAGCCGGATGGCTGAGCTTATCAAACAGGTCAAGGCGGAGGGCGACACCATCGGCGGAGTTATCACGGGGATCATCAGCGGCTGTCCTGCAGGTCTGGGCGACCCCGTCTTCGGCAAACTGCACGCACGCCTTGGCGCGGCCATGCTGGGAATCAATGCGGTCAAGGGATTTGAGTACGGAGAGGGATTCGCCGGCTCTTCCAGACGTGGCAGCGAGTTAAACGACACCTTCATTCCTGCGCCAAACGGAAACATCACTGTCCGCTCCAACCACAGCGGAGGCATACAAGGGGGCATCAGTAACGGGCAGGACATCTACTTCCGTGTGGCGTTCAAGCCTGTCGCCACGCTGCTGCGTCCGCAAGATACGGTAAACGTTGAAGGACAAGCCACTACCCTCACAGCACGAGGAAGACACGATCCTTGTGTACTTCCCCGTGCTGTCCCCATCGTAGAGGCCATGGCGGCCATGGTCATAGCCGATTGCTATCTTCTCAATCGCACCTGCAAATGTTAAAGTTCCGACTTTTGCAAAGAAAACTTCGCAAAAGCTTGCATCTGGAATAACATTGTTATATATTTGCAACATCCTAAGTTGTCGTGAGACAATACCATCAAATAGTTTAGTTAAGTCTAGTTTAGTTTTTGTGTTGGTTAATGGGGGCCGTGCTTACGTTGCCCCCATTAATTTTTTGCACCCGCTCCCATTCCCCCTGCCGTATACCTCTCTAAATCCCGGACAGATTACAACCGTACAGACCTGTCTTCCATACAAAAACATCCGAATCCGGAAGGCTGTGCATAACGCACGGACTCCCGGATTCGGATGTTTAATGAAAAGGAGCAGGCTGTCAGTCCGCCTCGTCTATGGTGCAGATACTTACGCGGTTCCAGTCCGGCTCACTGAACATGTCGCCTACACCCTGACCTTCTGCTGTGATGCGGTCAGACTGGATTTTGTATTTGCTCACAAGCAGATACTTCACAGCCTCTGCGCGTGCGGCGGCAATCCTCGCATTGATTTCCGCACTGCCCTCCGGTGAGGCATATCCCTTAATGCTGACCGTAGCCTTGGGATGGTTACGCAGGAAAGTGGCCACACGCTCTACGTTGGGCAACTGCGAAGCGTCGATCGCGCTTTTACCCTGTCGGAAGGTAACGGTCTGCTCCAGTGAGTGAGTGCTCGTGGTCACGGTACGCGTCTCGACAATGGGTTTCTGGTCGCGACAGTCGTTGAGCATTTGCTGTACCTCACGCAGCTCTCCGCGCTGGCGGGCCAGTTCTGTATCGCGGTCATTCAATTGCGCACGCAGATCATTCACCTTGGCGTTCAACGCGTCCACCTCGCCCTGATCGTAGGCCCGTTGCAGCGTCATGTAGTGGCGGCGGTTGTTCGCATTTTTAAAGTGATAGACTACACCGGCCGTCAGTTCGATGGCACTGCGGTTTACGTTGTAGGCCGCACTGTTATGCTCACCCCGGTTGTCCATACGATACACGATAGCAGGCTTCAGAGCCACGGTCCAGGCCCGTTCCTTACCCAAGTTGAAGTTGAGATTCAAGCCATACTTAGAAGTGAAATAGTTGGCGTCCGTACGGTAGCCGCTATTATAGTAATGGTGTCCCCAGCCTGCGCCGGCCACTGCCTCCATCTCAAACACACGGGGCTTCCCTGCGTAGCCTCCAAACAGATTGAACAGGTTGATCCGCCCTATGAGGCTCAGGTTCGAGGCATCAATGGCTGTTGAGCTCTGGCTCACGTTGTGAGCCACCATAAACTGCATATCCATACCGAATACCGGTGTGACCTGCTTGCCAATCTCCGCACCGTAAGTCACGCGCATGTCATCAAGGAACTCACTGTGCGCGGCAGGGGTCAGTCCGCCACCCAAAACGCCCACCGACCAGTTGTCGAAGAAGCCCGACCCCTTGACCGTCCGTTGCGCCTGAGCTGTCATGGCAGCCATTCCCAAAGCGATAAGTAGTAAAGTATTTCTCATAAAACGTGGATATTTTGCAAGCGATGTCCCCGTCCGGCCGCACAACTGCGGACAGCATACAGACACTGCTTGACCGTTGATGGGCAAATATAGATTATTTCAACAATATGGCACTCCTCTTGTCGATATGAAAAGTACGGTACAGCGAAAAAGGACAAATAACGATCTGCTTTCCTTGGCCAATCCAAGCACAAGGTTTACTTTTGTCGTGCATTGGTGAAAGATACCACCCTCTGCAAGCAAACTATTTAACAATCAAATAAAACAAAATTCCCCATGGAAAATCAAGAAAAGAACGACGGCCAGCTCAAGATCGAGCTTACTCCTGAAGTAGCTGAAGGCATCTATGCCAACCTCGCCATCATCACCCACTCCAGCGCCGAGGTGGTCATAGACTTCATCCGCGTGCTTCCGGGTCTGCCCAAGGCCAATGTCAAGAGCCGCATCGTACTGGCTCCCGAACACGCCAAGCGTCTGCTCTTCGCCCTGCAAGACAATATCGTCAAATATGAGAAGTCCTTCGGCACAATCAACCTGCCCGGCGCAGAGGAGCCCCAAGGCGGCCGTACGGCTACTCCTTTCGGCGTACCCGAAGGGAATGCGTAAGTTCTGCTAAACAAGGGACACGGCCGGTCGTTCTGACCCTGCCTCATACCCGTAACCCACCGCTCTTGCCGAGCGTGCCGGTTACGGGATTTTTTATGCCCTGTTGACGGCCAAGCACACGACACACCAGTGAGGCCGGCATGTGTGTATTGTAATAAAAGTGTAACACTTCTGTAACCGCACTCGCATACTTTTGCAGACAGAAATCAAGACGTAACTGAATGAAACTTATATCACTGTGTATCAGCGCACTGCTACTGACAGTCGGGGCTGTCCCCTGTCTGGGACAGCGAATCAAAGGTAGCGACACGGTGCTGCCGCTGTCGCAGGAATTGTCCGAATTATATATGAAGCGGAATCCGCGTGCCACACTGACCGTAACCGGCGGCGGAAGCGGTGTAGGCATATCCGCCCTGCTTGAAAAAACCACAGACATTGCAATGGCCTCACGCCGGATCAAATTCGGCGAGAAAATGAAAATGAAGCAGGCCAGACTCGACCCGCAAGAAGTGGTCATAGCCTATGACGCACTGGCCGTTATCGTCAACCCCAGCAATCCTGTCCGCAGGCTCACCCGCGAGCAGCTTGAAGCCATCTTCAGGGGAAAGATCACAAACTGGCGCGAGGTAGGAGGAGCCAACATGCGCATCATCGTCTACTCCCGCGAAACATCCTCCGGCACCTACGAGTTCTTCAAGGAGAGTGTGCTGCACAACAAAAACTACATGCCCGGCGTGCTGTCCATGCCCGCTACCGGAGCGGTCATACAGTCCGTCCGCCAGACCAAGGGAGCCATCGGCTATGTCGGCATGGCCTACCTGAACCGCTATGTCAAGGCGCTGGCCATCTCCTACGATGGAGGCCGCCACTATGTCTATCCGTCCGTGAAGACTGCCATGAGCAAGCAATACCCGGTCGTACGTCCGCTCTATTACTATTTTGACAAGAGCGCCACAGCGCGTGTCATGCCCTTCATCCGTTACATCCGGTCAGGCGAAGGCTGCGCACGCACACTCAAGCTTGGCTTCCTGCCATACAGATAGTCATATAGGGTATCTACACTTTTGAAATCACCAACATCCATACCTATCTTTGTATATGAAAAAATGGATAGACCTCATTGCCCGGCGGGTACTTACCGTGAGCGGCTTCGTAACGAGTGCGGTCATCTTGCTCATTATCGGCTTCCTGTTCAGTGAGGCAGTCGGACTGTTCCGCAACCCCATCGTGGAAGACGGCTATGTGCTGGCCCTCAACAGACAGAATCCTGTGGACCGTCTGAACGCCGAGCAAATCAAACAAATATTCGATGAGGATGTCACCAACTGGAAGGAAGTGGGCGGACGTGACGAGCACATCAGCGTGCTGCGCCTCGATGATATGGAAAAGCTCTACACCGAGCAGCAGCTTGGCAGTCAGTATGAGCATGCCGGCGAACTCATCGCGCAACGCGTACGACAAACGCCGGGCATCATTGCCTTCGTGCCCAAGAGCCTTGTAGAGAAAGAGCAGGGCATCCACCTTATGCCCGACCACAGCATCCCGGTCAAGGATGTACTTTGCGGCACGGAATGGTATCCTACCGCCACTCCCTCGCCCATCTTCGGCATTCTGCCACTCATCAGCGGCACCATCTGGGTGAGCTTCTTCGCCATCCTCTTCGCACTGCCTTTCGGACTGGCGGTATCCATCTACATGGCTGAAGTCGCCAGCGAACGGGTGCGCAAGGTGCTCAAACCGATCATCGAGCTGCTCAACGGCATCCCCTCTGTTGTCTACGGATTCTTCGGACTGGCGGTCATCGTGCCCATGCTGCAGGAGGTGTTCAACCTGCCTGTCGGCGAGTCGGGTCTGGCGGGCAGTATCGTATTGGCCATCATGGCTCTGCCGACCATCATCACCGTTTCTGAAGACGCCATACGCTCCTGTCCGCGCACCTTGCGTGAGGCCAGTCTGGCTCTGGGGGCCACGCATTGGCAGACCATCTACAAAGTAGTCGTGCCGGCCTCCATCTCCGGCATCACATCGGGTGTCGTGCTGGGCACCGGGCGCGCCATCGGCGAAACAATGGCCGTGCTGATGGTGACGGGCAATGCCGCCATCATGCCACACAGCATACTCGAACCGTTGCGTACCATCCCGGCCACCATCGCAGCCGAACTGGGCGAGGCACCCGCAGGCGGGGCACACTATCAGGCCTTGTTCCTGCTCGGTGTCATCCTGTTCTTTATCACACTGTTCATCAACTCCTGTGTTGAAGTTGTGGCCATGCGCAACAAGCGCAGATAAGCCCCCATCTGCATTCATCAGACCGTCAGACTACACTTCTGCCGGTTCACACCTCATATTCTCTTACTGATATGGCAATGGTTACCAAACCGACCTACGAGCGCCGCAAGCGCCTGTCCCAATCGCTCATGTTCGGAATCTTCAAGCTTCTGAGCGCGGCAATTGTACTCATACTGTTCTACATTCTCGGCTTCATCCTGCTCAAGGGAGCCAGCGTCATCAACTGGGATTTCCTGACCGAACCGCCTACTGACGGCATGACTAAAGGCGGCATACTTCCTGCCATCGTCGGCACCTTCTGCCTGATGCTGGGCAGTGCGCTGTTCTCTTTTCCGGTCGGCGTCATGAGCGGCATCTACATGAACGAGTACGCGCCCAAAGGCCGTCTGGTGAACTTCATCCGCATGATGACCAACAATCTGGCGGGCATTCCCTCAATCGTTTTCGGTCTGTTCGGCATGGCATTCTTCGTCAACTATTTAGGCTTCGGCGACAGCATTCTCGCAGGTTCGCTTACGCTCGGACTGCTGGCATTGCCGATTGTCATACGTACAACGGAAGAAGCTTTTAAGGACATCCCCGACAGCTATCGCGAAGGCTCGCTGGCCTTGGGGGCCACCAAGGCACAGACGATCTGGAAGGTCTTGCTGCCTATGGCCATGCCCCGCGTCATGACCGGTCTCATCCTCTCCTTGGGCCGGGTCTCCGGCGAGACCGCACCGATTCTCTTCACGTGCGCCGCCTACTTCCTGCCCAAACTGCCCCACTCCATATTTGACCAGTGTATGGCACTGCCGTATCACCTCTATGTCGTGGCAACCAGCGGCACGGACATCGACGCACAGATGCCCATCGCCTATGGCACAGCCTTTGTCCTGATTGTGATCGTACTGGTCATGAACCTGCTGGCCAACGCCATACGCAAGCATTATACCAATAAGCTCAATACCAAGTAAACTACCGAATAATCCCACGCTATATGGAAAAGATCATCGCCAAAGACGTAAACTTCTACTACGGCGACTTTCACGCGCTCAAAAATATCAACATTGAGATCAAGCCCAATGAGGTAGTGGCGTTCATCGGACCGTCGGGCTGCGGCAAATCCACCTTTCTCCGCCTCTTCAACCGCATGAACGACCTCATCCCCGACACACACCTCAAGGGTAACGTCCTGATTGACGGAGAGGACATCTACGCGCCCAAGGTCAACGTGGACGTACTCCGCAAAAATGTCGGCATGGTATTCCAACGCCCCAACCCCTTCCCCAAGAGCATCTATGAGAATGTGGCCTACGGTCTCCGCGTCAATGGCATGAAAGACAAGGACTTCATCGATGAGCAGGTCCAGAAGGCTCTCAAAGGGGCAGCTCTCTGGGACGAGGTCAAAGACAAACTGCGCAAGTCTGCCTTCGACCTGTCGGGCGGCCAGCAGCAGCGTCTCTGCATCGCCCGCGCCATGGCCGTAGAACCGTCTGTCCTGCTGATGGACGAGCCGGCTTCGGCCCTCGACCCCATCTCCACCTCCAAGATTGAAGAGCTTATCTGCGACCTCAGCGAGCAGACCACCATCGTCATCGTCACGCACAGCATGCAGCAGGCGGCGCGCGTCAGCAACCGCACGGCCTTCTTCTACCTCGGCGAACTGGTGGAATACGGCCCGACCAAGAAAATCTTCACCAACCCGGAAAAAGAGGCTACCCAAAACTATATCACAGGCCGCTTCGGCTAAATGCCGCATCTGACCCGCTTCTAAAAACTGACACTTAGCACAAAATGGTAAAATTCGTAGAAAATGAGCTGCAAACCATCAAGCTCGAGATAAACGGTATGTGGTCTCTCGTCGTGCAGCAGATGGAGAACGCCTTTCTGGCCATCAGTACGGCAGACAGACAGCTCGCGGACAGTGTCGTTACGCGTGAGAAACGCGTGAACGCCTTTGAGCTGAAAATCGACAGCGACATCGAGGATTTCATAGCCCTCTACAACCCCGTAGCCATCGACCTGCGCTTCGCACTGGCCATGCTCAACATCAGCAACAACCTCGAACGCATCGGCGACTACGCGGAGAGCATCGCCCGCTTCGTGCTCACTACCGACATCAACGACAAATGCCGGGAAATCATCGAACTGATGCAACTGAGCAAAATGTACGAAACGGTCATACGCATGCTCAATGCCACCTATGACGCACTGAAACAGCGCAACATAGAAGCGGCCAAGTGCATCCTCGAGCAAGACGACACGTTAGACGCCATGAACCACGCCGCCTTGGACAACCTGACCAACTACGCCACCGAACACCCCGAGAGCGTACGCCTCTGCCTTGACCTGTCAGCCATCTTCCGGAAACTGGAACGGGCCGGCGACCACATCAACAACCTGGCGGAGGAGACCATCTACTACATCGACGCAGAGGTGGTCAAGCACAACCGCAACAAGGAAGTGCTGGAATAATCCGGTTGCCCTACAAACGCACCGTAAGCTTTCACCCCAAAACCAGACTGGCCAAACAGCCTACAGTCATTCTAAGAGGCAAACACATTCAATATCAGGCTGCGGCCTGTCTGCACTGATGATGCAGACAGGCCGCAGCCTTTTTAGCACGCTTCTGGCAGCAGATAACCATGCATCCGCATTATGGCACTTCCGGATGGCTGTCCAGATAAGAACGGATGCAAGCGCCCACATACTCTCCGAGCTTGACGGGAACTGCATTGCCTATCATTTGCTCCCGGGCCGTCTTGGTTCCGCCAAAGCGGAAACCGGCGGGAAACGTCTGGATCAGCCCTCTCTCTTCTGTCGTCAGCGGACGTATTCCCCGCAAGTCGCCCACCGGGTCGTTCGGGTGAAGGACGTAGCCACCGGGCAACGGACGGTTGACGCCCCTTATCGTCGGGCTGGGTTCATGGATGCTGAATATGCCGCGCCGCGCATAGCTCCTCGGGTGTCTGTAATAGTATTCCACGTCTATACGGTCTCCCAGTGCCTCTGCCACGGTCATGTCATGATCCGCCAAGTTCCTTGTCAGGGTGTCATTCATGAAGCCGTCGGCTTCATGCTGCCGGCCTATCAAGATGAATCTTTTCCGCTTCTGAGGCACCCCACAACGACTCGCATCCAATACTGCCGCAGTCAGCCCATACCCCGCACGGTGAAAAATGGCCTTGGCATCTGCCAATTTCTGTGTCTTGGCTATGCGGGGCACATTTTCCATCACGAACCACTCCGGGCGTATGTCGGAAACGATCTCCGCATAACTGACCGTCAGGTCACCCCGCCCGTTGTTCTCATTCCGCATGCCGGCAGAAGAAAAGTCCTGACACGGCGGCCCCCCGATGATCATGTCGGGACGAAGAGGGCGGATGGCGCGACAAGCCTCCTCCACCTCGCCCAAGTCCAGCTGTACCACGGGGTGCTGAAAATTAGTCCGGTAGACTTCAATCGCAGCCTCCCAATTGTCAAAGGCCGCCAGCACCTCATACCCCGCCTGCATAAAACCCAAGCTCAACCCGCCACAACCGCAAAACAAGTCAACACATTTCATACCTTAAATATTTCAGGACTATAAACCAACACCGCATCAAACCTTCTCTCTGGACTAAGCAAATTCTGTCCTCCACCTAATATGATATTTTTAATCTCAAATTTTGTGATTCTTGGCTTTAGTATCTCGTTCCCTGCAAGAAAGGCATGTGAACGATTTCCAGGCAACGCAAAAGCCTTGTCATTTGCCAAGTTATACGATAGTAGACGGATAATACGCTTATAGTCAAAACTTCCATAAGTCACGAAATCTAATAGCATTTTATATAACCAAACAAGCGTCCTGTTATACCGATTGATTCTTGCAATATTGGAAACTTCTCCCGTACGGCACATTTGTATAATAGACAGATCAGACCACACAAAGGCATCCAAACAATCCTCTCTTAAAATCATTTTATTCCCGTCAGTTTTCCATATAGGCTGTAAAATTAATGGTTTCTGCTTATCGCACATGTCTCCCGAAACCCGCATTATCGCCCTCTCTATGTACGGATAATATTTCAAGACCTCATCCACTTCCTCCCAATGGTTTATTTGAGGAACCTCACTTAATAATTCCCGAAGTCGACTTTTCTGCTGGACACTATTATAGTTTGAGCAAATGCTACACGCTAAGAAGTTTATGGTTGGTGGTCTCATAACTATCTCGCAGCCCCATTTTTCCTCCTCCAATTTTCGTGTAGTATTATCAGGCAATGCTGTCAACTTAACTTCCAACCCACATAAAGTCTCGTCCGTTTTATTGTTAAGCATGACCAAATCAATCTTCTCTCTCTCCCCTTGATAGAATTTTTCGTAAGGAGGGAATCCCGCCTCAAAATTATAATAGGCATCATCACTCAGGGGATCGATTCCAAGTAAATCCTTTACATCAATATATTCATGTATAATGCGATCAGTTCCCGCCATTTTGATATACACGGGCTTTATACCCCGCGAATACATGTAAGCTATCAGAGATGCAGGAAAAGAACTATTGAATTGATTCTTTCCCCAGCAGTCAGTTCTTGAGTAATCCCGACTGGCATGCTTTTGTCCAAACAAGCCCGGTCTCATTAGATGCGACATAGATTATCCATTTAATAGGCCATATAGTGCCCAACAATCGTTATAAAACTTATCTTAATTGCCCTATATAGCCTGTCAGTCTGCAAAGATAGCGCAAATCACCCATAAACTTCCGGTTTCTCCTCAAAGGCTAAAGTGCAAAGTATCCTGTACAAGGGTTATGCCCGAATCCCTCAGAAACAACAGACCGCATCCAAGCAGACTACTTACACAGGCATGTCTTCCAAGCAGGGGAAACAAGGGTGCAAATTCCACTTCCACGCATTCCGTTCCGCCAAAGCCTTATGTAGAGACAAAACACAGACTTGATTTATATAAATACAGTCTGCAATTATATAAATAAAGTCTTGAATTATATAAATAAAGTCTTGAATTATATAGTTCAAGTCTGTATTTATATAATTCAAGTCTTGAAATTGAGTCGGGAAAGGGCTTTGCCGAGCCAATGCTACGCCCCGCCCTCTGACGAAGCAGGGTAAGGAAGCGGCGGAGCGAGCCTGCCCTACTTATACATATCCCTTCAAATGGAGAGCGCCTCCCCTATTGCATGGCAATACGGGGAGGCGCACCCTTCAAAATCTCAGACGACCGTCTTAAGAGATGGCTGTCCGCTGCAACAGCTCTTCGAACCGGAACAGCTCCGGCCTATGGCACCAGTTCCTTGACGGTACGAACCGTGCCGTCGCTGTAATGCATCCGCTTGAGCACAATCTGTCCGTGCTGCGGCGCAATGACGCGAGTCCCGAACAAATCATAATAGTCCGTTGACACAGGAACGCCCTGCCCCGCTCCATCCTTCGGCAGGGAGATGCCCGAAGCCACCGCCTTTTCAGCATCGAAAGAAACACTAACCGATTCTTCCACCTCAAAGAACCGGGTGAAGTCCAGCTGCCAGCCGCTCTCATCGTACTTGGCAGGCCATACGGCCATGGGGTTGAGGGTGATCATCCCTTCCGTGTCGTCTATGACGCAAGAGCCGTCAATGAACCCCTCACGATCCGTTCCCTTATAGCTCACTTCGGTAGGACGGTGCGTTGTCTCATCATAGCCGCAACCCGTCAGTGCCTTGTAGGGCCAGTCTATCGCAGTCGCGCTGCCGATAAGCAGTGGAGCGGCTGAAATCTGCTTGGCGGCCTCATCATAGTTGAAAGTCACCCAGCAGCCATAACCGTAGCCGTCTTTCTGCAACAGGTTGTACACAGTGATGCGGTCGTCCTTCATCTCTACGTATGAGGGGCGCTTTTCTTCAAAACGCACGGCGTCGCCATCGTAGGTCACATTGGAAGTCGTGGCATTGGAACGGGCTATCTTCGATCCCTGCGAGAAGATATAGGGCTGGAAGTCCGTTCCACCTGCCGTGCCTGTCATGAGCACAATCGTACCGGCCGCCTGCCACACGCCGTTACCCTGATAGCGGTAAGTAATGGGACGCTCCATCACTTCTGACTTCTCATCATCCCAAGCATAGAGGTATTGTACGCTGCCCTGACCATCGGAATAGCCAAAAGCCTGTGTGCCTGCCTTGATGGTGATATTGCCGGTTGAGGCGTTATACCCCGCCTTAAAGTCCAACCCGCCGAGCATGTAAAAATGGCTGATGAGCAACGAATCGTCATCAGTCACCTTGACGGACATGTCACGTACCTCACTGATACTGGTCACGTCCTCATAGACCTTGGAGTTGATGATGACGTAATCGCCCGCCACCTCGTTTAAGGTCGGAACCGTTGTGCTGCTCTGCGCAAGGGCCTGCAACGGCGTGAGTGTCAAAGCGCACAGGGATAGGAGGAAAAATTTGTTCATGTGTTGTGTTGTTTGATAAGCAGAGGCATCGGCCGGGCAGAAAATCCCGGCCGACGCCCGATAGTTAATTAAAAGAATCCGCATGCATGTCCCAGCCTACCGAACCGCCACCTTGTGACGAGTTCCATCGGATGCGGCCACGATGTAAATGCCGGCCGGCAGTCTCCATTCGACAGCATCATCTGCACTGTATCCCAGCAACAGGCCGGAAGCGTTGTACAGGCGGACACTTGCTTTCCCGGGGTTGGCAATCCGCAGGATGCCTTCACCCGCCGTCACTCTAAAGGTTTCGCCGCCAACCGGGACGTCTGTGATGCCCGTAGCCGGATTTTCCTCCACACGGATGTTGTTCAAGAATAGGTAGTATTGGTACGCCGGCGAATAGACATGGAAGCTGAAGTGGTAGACACTGTCTTCCGGGGCGGTAAACTCCACACGGTAGGCGGTAGGCTCCGATCCCGCTGCCACTGCCGGCACCTCGGGGATGTCGAGCAGCAGCGTGCCCTGCGATTCCGGCGTGCGCCCCTTGCCACAGCGCACCTCCATCGATTCAAGAAGGGTGGCATTGCTGGAGTAAGCGTTGAACGTCACAATGTACTTGTGCCCTTTCTTGTAATTGATGGGCGGCGAGATAAGCCAGTCGTCTGCATCCTTGCTGGGATTGTAAACGTAAGCCGCCCAGCCGGAACCTGAATCGTAGGTCCAGGACTGGTTGTCACCATTGGCATTGACGATGGTGTAATAGTTGAACAGGTCTGCGGCGGAAGTGAAAGCGCCTCCATAGGGCACATCGAGCGGAGTGCCCACAATCAAGTTGTTGGAATAGGCGGAACGTCCCTCACGCCCCTGTGAGTCCACCGCCTTGACGAGGTAGACGTAGCGGGTCATATCTGCCGGGTGCGTCTCGCTAAACTTCAGCTCCTTCAGCCCGGTTGCCACCGTCTCCTCGTAGGGGTAACGCACAACGGTATAGGTATAATCGTCCGGATTGATGGGTGCGCCCGACACGCCCTCAACAGGCGGCTCCCAAGTGAGCGTTGTCGTCAGTCCGTCTGCCTTCAGCTGAATGTTCTGGCAGGCTTTCGGCACATCGAAACCCGCATAGAACTTATGGTCGGATGTTGGGCCGTCCTCTCCCTGTACGTTGGTCACGGTAATCTGCAACTCATGCTGGCCGTTAGCAAAACCCAACGCTTCCGTGCTCACCTGCTCGCCGGGCTGTGCCTGCAGCGTGAGCAGCTCCTGACCGCCCTCGCTGATGCGGACGGTCAGCGTACCGCTGAGCGGATTGCCCACATAATCGGTGGCAGGTACCGTGAAATGCAGTGATCCGTTCAAGCGGTCAGCAGTTGTAGGCACAAAGGAAAAATCCTCCACCACAGCGGGCGCTGTAAAGCGCGGCTCCATAAAGAAAGCGCCCGAAACGAGCAGACCATCCTGCAGGTAAGCGCACATACTGGCCGTCGCGTCAGAGGTGTTCACTTTCAGGATGGGGGTGTACTCCTCACGCGGGAAATAGGCCGACGCGCTCTGGTACATCCAGTAGAGCTGGTCGGTGGCATTGTTGAAGAACAGCGACTGCGAATAACCGCCATCGACAAAGGGGTCATCGGGCAGGAAATTGCCGGCACTGATTACCCCCACATTGGCAATGCGCCCGTCCGTCTTGCGTATGCGGGCCAGATAGTGGACACTGCTGTTCTTGTCAAAGTAGATGCAATAGAGCTGTCCCTGCTTGTTGCAGGCTATACAGGTGTACTTGTTGCTCCAGGGATACTCCTTGATCCGCGTCACCTCACCCGTCTTGGGATCGACTTTCACCAAGAAGTTCTCGGTAAAAGTAGACTGGAAGCCATACACCATATCCGTCGTGGGGTCATAGGCCAGACTGGAAGTGATGCTGGCCGCATTGTCCTTCAGCTCCGTATCAGACAGCAGCTCCCAAGTCTGCGCGTCATAAACCTTCCAATGAGGCTTCTGTGCCTGTATATTGCTGGAATCATCGAAATCATTGACATAGAGTTTCCCGTCATGATACACGCAGCCCCCCGAAGGATTGCACATCATGACAGGGGAGTCCTTCTGAGGCTGGTACGTATTGGAGCGCTTCAGCTCATACAACCCAGGAGCCATCAGGGTATTGTGTTCGTATTCCAGTATGCCATGCTTGACCATGGCCATCAATTCCACACCATTCATGGCCATTGGCTCAAAATAAGCCTGAGCCTGAAGGACGGCAGGCCAAATAACGGCAAATAATGCCGCTGCCCACAGTTTCACGTTCCTATTTATCTTCATCGTCTTAAAAACATATATACAACAAACGAAAGGGGCGACAGCCGCACCACCATAGTATAAAGTCTGGGGGTGCGAACTGTCCTCTCTTTCGTTTGTTGTCATTCACCAATCGTCTACTTCAAAATCTTGAGGCTCTGTACGGCCCTGTTCGGGGCGGTAACCTTTACCACGTAAGCTCCCTGTGGCAGACCGGCCAGACTGACACCGGAAACCTGTGCGGACAAAGCGGCAACCTGGCGTCCCTGCAGGTCATATACAGCCACCCGGCTGCCGGATACAGGCACGCTCAGCCAAGAAGAAGCCCTGTCGTAACTCAATACAGCGGAAGCACCGGCATTGTCAATGCCTGTAGGCGTATCCTTGTCTATCCAATAGATGACGAGGTTGCGCATGCGAACCGAGTAATCTGCCCGGTAAGCACGGAAGCCAAAGTAGTAGTCTCCATTGGCCGGCACGCTGAACTGAGGAGTCTGCATCTGTATGAAGCCATTGTTCTTCAGGTCAGGATAAGTGACCAGTGTCTTTGTCATGGCAGAAGAAGTCTGGGCATCGCCCATGGCCACATCTACGTTTGCCGCAAAATGATCGGAAGTGGCGAGTTCGTACTTGGCTATGTAGCGCTTACCGGCTTCCAGCTCAACTGCGGGTGAGATCAACCAGTCGTCATCGTTCTTCTGTCCGTTCTTGTACTCGAAGCTGAACACATTCTGATAGGCATACTTCCAGAAGCTCGTACCGCCGAGATCCTCTATCTTCCATTCTGCCGCACTCGTTCTGTCCAGATCCTCAAAGGACTTGACAGGAACTTCACCGCCAATGATGTCAGACAGATTTACGGTCACCGAAGCATCGGCGGACTCTTGGTCTCCCACGATCGCCCGCACCACATAGGTGGCTTCACCCGTCATGCTGGCGGGCTTGAACGTATAAGTGGCCTTGGCGCCGGCCTCCAATTCGTCCGTGGCGCCGATCAGTGTGGCGCCTTCGTAAACGTTTGCCTTGAGGGGTGAAGCAAATGCATGTCCCTTCGTATCGGCAGACGGATTGGTCCAAGTGAGTGTCACGCTGCCGGCATTGGCATCAGCCTCGCCCTGCAGATCGGTGACAGGCATGGGCACAGCCTTGGCAACCGGAGTTACAACCAGTTTGGTCAGTGCCAGCTGGCCGTTAGGCTCTGCCGTTGTAATATGGATACCTACGTAACCTTGTCCGGTTTTTTCAGCCGTGAAGCGGAAAGAGCGCTCCACTTCGCCATTGCCGTTCTCGGCATAGATGTCGGTCTGGGCTATGCTATACGAAAGATCTTGGGAATAGTCGCCAAAACCGTATTTGAACTCCACCTTGTCGGGGTCAAAGGCTGAGCGTTGCTTGAAGGTAACGTCCAGGATATAATCCTGTCCTTCCACCAGTGACATGCCCGGAGTGACCAGCCAGTCATCAGCACCACCTTGCGTCTGCTCGCCATCATAAACGATGGCCTGCTGTGCGCCGTCAGCCTCCCAGCTGTATTCGTCTCCGTTCTGATCCTCAATGCTCCAGCCGGCAGCAGGTTCATCGGTGAAGTCGGAGGAGAAGACGGGTTCGTCTATTACAACTTCCGCATCCTTCTGCTCCAAGCCGAAAGCTCTTAAGTAAAGGGGCAGTATCGCGGCCGGATCCGCTTCCGACACATCCAACCGCAGGGCAAATTGGTACTTGCCGCTCTCCGTGGGGACGAACTCTATGTCATTTGCCTTTTCACCGCTTTCCGGCAATTCCAGATTGTCTCTGACAACGGACAACTCGCTCCCGGCAGGCCCGGCCAGCAAGGAAAGGATTGTCGAGGCATTGATATGGGCTCCGGCGACAGTCACGTGTGCCACGTAGCGCTTGCCGGCCTCAAGGGTGAAAACAGGAGACCAAAAATCATCATTGGCCGTTTCGGCATCGACTGCCACACCTATACCATCGTAGGCGGCCCAGGATTTGCCGTCGCCATTATTGTCAACAGCCTGCCAGCCCTCGGCGGAAGCCTTGAAGTCTATCGTATAAGGCAGTGTAGCCTCGGGCTGTTCCGGAGTTACCGTACCCTGCTCCTTTACAGCAAAGGAGAAGAGGCTGGCCCACGCCGGCACTTCCCGCTCGGTCGTTCCGTGGAAGGCAAAATAGTACACACCGTCTTCGGTGACCGTCACCTGATGCTTCTGTACGGCAGAAGCATCATAGTTAGTCGGGAGGTTCAGTTGTGCAACTTCTGCAAGAGCACTCATGTCCGTAGCTGACTGTCCCCAATAAAGGGCGACTTTCGGCCCGCTGCCAGTAGCGAACGCCAAGGCGCTCACATCGTAAGTCTGGCCGGCCTTCAACGCGAAACCGGGAGACACATACCAGTCGTTATAGACCGAAGAATAGTCGGGGGTCATGGTTACACACGGATAGTACTGGCCATCGGAATAGTATCCCTTGGCATTGTACGCCCACGTTTTGCCGGCCACAGCACTGCTGTCTATGGCCATCCAACCCTCCTGACTCTGGCCGAAATCAATTTCATAAGGCACTTCCAAGCCCACAGGCTGCGGCTCGTCGGCCTCCACCTTCAACATGAAGTCTACGATGACACCTCCATTTTTCTGTAGAGATCCCCAAGAGCTGCTCGTGGTAGCACCGGCAGGATCGATGTTATTCCAGTCGACTTTGACACGCATACGATAGGTGCCGGCCTCAGTAGGTGCGTCAAACTCCGGCATGTCCACAGTACTCCGTGCGTCACCTGAGACCGGAGTGCCGCCGGAATTGTATCCGGCCGCATCTGAGGATTGGCTGAAGGAATAGAAGGAGAAGCTCCGCAAGTCGCTTGTGGCCGAAGCAGTATGAGCCGTCTCGTCCACGTCATAAGAGAATTGGCCGTCATTTCCAAGGTCAATGTAGGTGTAGGCATTCATCCATTCTCCGGAAAAATCCACAGCCACATTGAGCCGGCTTCCAGCCTTGACCGTAGCGACTTGGTCAAGTTTGGAGAAATAAAGCTGATGGAAGCTGGACGATGCCACATCCAAAGAGAGCGCCGTCTCTCCATCGCTTGTCACGCTGATGGATCGAGGATACCGGCCATCGTGCGTGGATCGGTCGCTTTCACCATAATTGGTGGGATAGTCCTGCGCCTGCGCCGTCACTGTAAGGGCACAAGCTGCGGACAATGCAATTAAAAAGAAGGAAAGTTTCTTCATAAGCGGTATGGTTATTTAAGCGTTTCGTCTAATCCAATAAAAAAGCTGCAACGTGTGATATTCTACACGTTTCCTTGCAAATATATGGACAATTTTATGAATCGCGCCACAGTTTCTCTATTTTGTCATCATATTCTTTCAATTTTCCAAAGCAGAGCAACCCGCTGACAGCCGGCGACCCTGGTAAATCTCAGCGCTACAAGGCACGATTCTACGCCCTGTACAGAAACCAGCCAACCTGTTGGCCTATGCTTCTATTCTCTGACGGCAAATATCTACGGCAGCGCACCTTTCTACTTCCGCTAAAAGTTTATAAAAGAACATCCCCCTATGGCCTCAGAGGCATAGGGGGATGTTCCCATTATATAAGATATTTCATTGAATGAATCAAAGCCAGAGGAAATCAGATGGTCCGAATCTCCTCGCCTTTGGCGGCCTGTGCGGCCTCATATTCATCCTTGTCTGCCACGATGATTTTGCCAAACTCGCGCAAGCCGGTTCCGGCAGGGATCAAGTGGCCGCAGATAACGTTCTCCTTCATGCCTTCAAGATTATCAACCTTACCGCTGATGGCAGCTTCGTTGAGTACCTTCGTCGTCTCCTGGAAAGAAGCTGCGGACATGAAGCTCTTCGTCTGCAAAGCGGCACGGGTGATGCCCTGAAGGATCTGAGTGGAAGTGGCAGCTACCGCATCGCGAACCTTGACAAGCTTGAGATCGTGACGCTTCAACTGCGAGTTCTCATCGCGAAGTTTACGGGCGGTGACAATCATGCCCTTCTTCATCGTCTCGCTGTCACCGGCATCCACCACAACCTTCTTGCCCCAGATGCGGTCATTCTCCTCTGCGAAATCGAGTTTGTCCACAATCTGCTGTTCGAGGAAGTGCGTGTCGCCCGGCTCGTTGATCTGAACCTTGCGCATCATCTGACGAACGATGACTTCAAAGTGCTTGTCGTTGATCTTCACGCCTTGAAGACGGTAAACGTCCTGCACCTCATTGACAATGTACTCCTGTACGGCGGTGGGACCCTTGATGGCCAAGATGTCATTGGGCGTAATGGAACCGTCGGAAAGCGGCGTACCGGCCCGCACATAGTCGTTCTGTTGTACAAGGATCTGCTTGGAAAGGGGCACCAAATACTTCTTAACCTCTCCCAGCTTGGAAGTGACGATGATCTCACGGTGACCACGCTTGACATTGCCCATGGAAATCTCGCCGTCAATTTCGCTGACCACAGCGGGATTGCTCGGGTTGCGAGCCTCGAAAAGCTCCGTCACACGAGGCAGACCGCCGGTGATATCACCAGCCTTACCAACCACACGCGGAATCTTGATGAGGACATCACCCGCATTGAGCTTTTGCCCGTCTTCCACCACGATATGGCCGTTGATCGGGAAGCTGTAGGTACGTACCACCTCGCCGTTGTCGTCTATGATGTTGGCCGTAGGCACGTGGCTCTTGTCCTTGGACTCGATGACGATACGCTCGCGCAGACCCGTGGCCTCATCCTCTTCCACGCGGTAGCTCACACCTTCGGTCACATTCTCGAACTGAATGGTACCTGCACTCTCTGTGACGATGACTGCATTGAACGGATCCCACTTGGCTATAACGTCACCCTTCTTTACCTTGTCTCCTTCGGAAACATAAAGCTGCGAGCCATAAGGAACATTTTGCGCAGAAAGGACGATGCCGGTGTTCTCATCGACAAAGCGCACCTCTGCCAAACGGCCTACCACGACCTTGACATCCTTGCCGTCTTCGTCATGAGCGTCTACAGTACGAAGCTCCTCAAATTCCACCCGGCAGTCAGTCTTGGAAACGATGGTGGCATTCGCTGCGGCATTGGACGCGATACCACCCGCGTGGAAAGTACGAAGGGTCAGCTGCGTACCCGGCTCGCCAATGGACTGCGCGGCAATGACACCGACAGCCTCGCCCTTCTGCACCATGCGGCTGGTGGCAAGATTGCGGCCATAGCACTTCATGCACACGCCGTGCTTGCTCTCACAAGTCAAGACGGAACGGATTTCCACGCTTTCAATAGGTGAAGCCTCAATCTCTGCTGCGATGCGCTCAGTGATTTCCTCACCTGCGGCAACGATCAATTTGCCGGTGGAGGGGTCTACAATATCGTGTACGGATACACGGCCCAGGATACGCTCGCTCAGAGAGGAAATGACCTCATCGCCATCCTTCAAAGCCGTGCAGACAAGGCCGCGCAATGTACCGCAGTCTTCCTCGGTGATGATGACATCGTGGGAGACGTCAACCAAACGGCGAGTCAGATAACCGGCATCAGCTGTTTTCAAGGCCGTATCTGCCAAACCCTTACGGGCACCGTGCGTGGAAATGAAGTATTCCAACACGGACATTCCTTCTTTGAAATTGGAAAGAATCGGGTTCTCGATGATCTGCGCACCTTCAGCACCGGCCTTCTGGGGCTTGGCCATCAGACCACGCATACCGGCAAGCTGGGCAATCTGATCAGCAGAACCACGAGCACCGGAGTCGAGCATCATGAAGACAGCATTGAAGCCTTGGTCGGCCTCCGTCATCTGCTTCATGAGGGTCTTCTTCAAGTCAGTATTCACGTGAGTCCATGTATCGATGACTTGGTTGTAGCGCTCATTGTCCGTGATGAAACCCATATTGTAATTCATCGAGATCTGCTCTACCTCCTCATTTCCGCGCTTGACGATCTCCTCCTTCTCTGCCGGGATGATGATGTCATCCAAGTTAAAGGACAGGCCGCCTTCGTAAGCCTTGCGGTAGCCCAGGTTCTTGATTCCGTCCAAGAAATCGCAGGCACGCGCCATTCCAACTGTCTTGATGACCAAGGTGATGACATCACGCAGGGACTTCTTGGAAATGACCGTATTGACAAAGCCACATTCCACCGGAATGATCTCGTTGACAATGACACGCCCGACCGAGGTCTCTACGAGGTGCTTGATGCGTGCGCCACGCTCATCCACGTCATCCACCAAGACCTTGACAGGAGCATGTACGTCCACTCTACGCTCATTGAAGGCAATCAGTGCCTCTTCCGGGCCGTAGAATGTAAGACCGGCGCCCTTGGCTCCGGGACGAAGCTTGGTGATATAGTAAAGACCCAATACCATATCCTGCGAAGGAACGGTGATAGGCGCTCCGTTTGCGGGATTCAAAATATTGTGGCTTTGCAACATGAGCACTTGCGCCTCAAGTACGGCCTCGTTGCTGAGCGGGAGATGGACGGCCATCTGGTCACCATCAAAGTCCGCATTGAACGCGGTACATGCCAAGGGGTGCAACTGTATGGCCTTGCCTTCAATCATCTTGGGCTGGAAAGCCTGAATACCCAGACGGTGAAGGGTCGGGGCACGGTTCAACAGAACAGGATGCCCCTGCATAACATGCTCAAGGATGTCCCAAATGACCGGTTCGCGGCGGTCTACGATCTTCTTGGCGCTCTTGACCGTCTTAACTATGCCGCGCTCAATAAGCTTGCGTATGATAAAGGGCTTGTAAAGCTCGGCTGCCATCAACTTAGGCAGACCGCACTCGCCCATCTTGAGTTCCGGGCCGACCACGATCACCGAACGGGCGGAATAGTCCACACGCTTACCCAGAAGATTCTGACGGAAACGTCCCTGCTTACCCTTCAGTGAGTCAGAAAGGGACTTGAGCGGACGGTTGCTGTCGCTCTTCACAGCAGAACTCTTGCGCGAATTGTCAAAGAGGCTGTCTACAGACTCTTGAAGCATACGCTTCTCATTGCGCAATATCACCTCAGGAGCCTTGATCTCAATCAGGCGCTTCAGTCGGTTGTTGCGAATGAGCACGCGGCGATACAAGTCGTTGAGGTCAGACGTAGCGAAACGTCCGCCATCAAGAGGCACCAACGGACGGAGATCCGGCGGGGTAACCGGAATCACGCGCATGATCATCCATTCCGGCTTGTTGCGGTCACGGCTGGCGCGGAATGACTCCACAACCTGCAAACGCTTGAGCGCCTCATTCTTGCGTTGCATGGACGAATCAGAATTGGCGCGGTCGCGCAATTCATATGACAAACTGTCCAGATCAATCCGAGTAAGGAGATCATAAATGGCCTCGGCACCCATCTTGGCTATGAACTTATTGGGATCGCTATCCTCCAAATAAGCGTTCTCCTTCGGGAGTTTCTTAATCAGCTCCAGATACTCTTCCTCAGCCAAGAGGTCATTGGCCGAAACCTCATCGGCCAACACGCCCGGCTGGATGACCACGTAACGCTCATAGTATATAATAGAGTCGAGCTTTTTGGTCGGAATGCCTAAAAGATACCCCATCTTATTGGGCAATGAACGGAAATACCAAATGTGGGCCACCGGCACCACAAGTTGAATATGTCCCGCACGCTCGCGGCGTACCTTCTTCTCCGTCACTTCCACGCCACAACGGTCGCAGACAATGCCTTTATAACGGATGCGCTTGTATTTGCCACAATGGCACTCATAGTCTTTGGTCGGGCCGAAGATACGCTCGCAGAACAGGCCGTCGCGTTCAGGCTTGTAGGTACGATAGTTGATAGTCTCGGGCTTCAGCACCTCGCCATACGAGTTGGCCAGGATCTCCTCGGGAGAGGCCAACCCGATGGTGATCTTCGTAAAGTTGCTCTTTATCTTGTTATCTCTTTTAAAAGCCATGTTTATAAGGAATGAAAAGATGATTGGTGGGAAAACTCTTCGCTTAGTCGAGTGTAATGCTCAAGCCCAAACCGCGCAACTCATGGAGCAGCACATTGAGAGACTCGGGAATGCCGGGAGTGGGCATGGGATCACCCTTGACAATAGCCTCATAAGCCTTGGAACGCCCTGTGACATCATCAGACTTGATCGTGAGTATTTCCTGCAGAACATGTGACGCGCCAAATGCTTCAATGGCCCAAACCTCCATCTCACCAAAACGCTGACCACCGAACTGAGCCTTACCGCCCAGAGGCTGCTGCGTGATGAGTGAGTACGGACCGATGGAACGTGCGTGCATCTT
>Cebus_capucinus_imitator_PRJNA485217_SSR118__coassemble_133_pt1 | contig 39080 bp, 31 predicted proteins | sample Cebus_capucinus_imitator_PRJNA485217_SSR118__metabat2_low_PE_012 | metagenome-assembled genome bin Cebus_capucinus_imitator_PRJNA485217_SSR118
CATATCCATAACTTCCTTTACATCTTTTTCTCTCTCTTATTTACTGGCTCCTTTTAATCTTGTTTCTATTTTGTTCTTAAATCTATATTTTGCACAAAAGTGCCGCTTATCACAATGGTTTGCCCGGAAAGCGCCGTGCCGACCTGCCGGCTGCCATGCATCTCCATCTGCACACCCGCCCGGGCCAGACGGTCTATCAAATCTATGTTCCTCGGCTCAGACAAGAACGTGCGCACGCTCGAAGCAATGGTGTCGCCAACACCATCCGCCTGCAGCAAGTCATCTATGCCCGCTTCTCTCAAGGAGCGCATGGAACCGAAATGGCGTGCCAAAGACTTGGCCACCACCTTTCCTACAAAACGGATGCCCAAGGCATAGAGCACCCGCTCAAAAGGCACGCTTTTGCTTGCCTCCAAGGCATCCAACACCTTCTGTGCCGAACGTTTCCGGGTCGCATCATTACCCCAGAGGTCCGACAACTGCAACTTATACAAATCCGCTGCATCGCGTATAAGCCCCCGCTCAAAATAATCGTCCACGGTCTCCGGCCCCAGGGTGTCGATGTTCATGGCATCGCGACTGATAAAGTGTTCGATACGCCCTTTCAATTGGGGAGGACAGGCCGTGTCGTTCGGACAATAATGGGCGGCCTCACCGGGATAACGGACCAAGGGAGCACCACACTCGGGACAGACCGTAATGAATCTGACCGGCGCTCCCAAGTGGGGATTGTTCTTGCGCGCCTCCAAATCGACACCGACTATCTGCGGAATGATCTCTCCGGCCTTCTCCACGTACACATGATCGCCCAAATGAAGGTCCAGCTGGCGTATGATGTCCTCATTGTGGAGCGAGGCACGGCGGACAACCGTACCTGCCAACTGCACAGGCTCCATATTGGCCACGGGAGTCACTGCTCCGGTACGCCCCACCTGAAAAGTGACATCGAGCAACGGCGTACATACGCGCTCGGCCTTGAATTTATAGGCGATGGCCCAGCGGGGACTTTTAGCGGTGAAGCCCAACCGCTGCTGTTGCGCCAAGCTATTGACCTTAAGCACGATACCGTCTGTGGCCACCGGCAAATAGCGGCGTTCGTCATTCCAATAATCTATGTAGGCCAGAACTTCGTCTATCGTCCGTGCCAGCTTGATGTGGCGGGACACCTTGAAGCCCCACTGGCGTGCCGCTGAAAGCCGCTCATAATGAGTGGGCAGGGTCAGCTCTTCACCCAGGACATAATAGAGATAGGCATCAAGCCGCCGCTGTGCGACAACCGCTGAACTCTTGCTTTTCAATGTGCCTGAAGCAGCATTGCGCGGGTTGGCAAACAGAGGCTCCTCACGCGCCTCGCGCTCGGCGTTAAGACTCTCGAAACTCTTCCAAGGCATGAGCACCTCACCCCGAATCTCAAAATCGGAAGGGCAGCCACAATCTGACGGCAACTCCAAAGGAATGGAACGTATCGTCCGAACGTTGGCCGTGACATCATCGCCAACCACGCCGTCACCGCGCGTGACGGCCCGCACCAGACGGCGGTTCTCATAAATCAGAGAGATACTCAATCCATCGTATTTCTGCTCGCAACATATTTCAAACGGCTCTCCGTCCAAACCCTCCGACACTCTTTCATAAAAAGCCTCTATGTCAGAACGGGAATAGGTATTGCCCAAAGAAAGCATGGGGCTGACGTGCGGCACTTGCTTGAAATCTTGCGTCAAGTCGCTGCCCACGCGCATGGTCGGTGAATTGGCATCCGCCATCTCCGGATGACGGCCTTCGAGATCTGCCAGCTCATGCATCTGACGATCAAACTCCTCATCGCTTATCGTAGGCGCATTCTTTATATAATAATTGTAATTGTGCAGGTTCAACTCCTTACGCAACTGCAATATCCGTTCAGCTTCTGTCATATAAAAGGGAGGATTGCTATGTCCGTGTTTTTAGTTGCGAAGTTACACAAAGTCCGCAACATTTTTGTACTTTCGCACCATCAAGCAAGACAAAAAGGGAACTTTGGGACGCTACGGATTCAAGTCGTCCGCCTTCTGTCTCACTTCATGCCAAACATTCACCGCCATGCGCATAGATATCATCACTGTCCTGCCAGAAATGCTCGACGGATTCATAAACACGTCCATTCTGGGCCGTGCCCAGAAAAAAGGACTGGCAGAAATCCATTTGCATAATCTACGTGACTATACAACAGACAAGCATCGCAGGGTTGATGATTATCCATTCGGGGGATTTGCCGGCATGGTCATGCAATGCCAGCCCATCGATGCCTGCATCAGTGCGCTCAAGGCAGAACGGGACTATGACGAAGTTATCTTCACCTCGCCCGATGGGAAGCAATTCGACCAGCCCATGGCGAACGAACTGTCCCTCAAGAAGAATATCATCATCCTGTGCGGACATTACAAAGGAATTGATTTCCGTATACGCGAGCACTTGATTACCAAAGAAGTAAGCGTAGGAGACTATGTTCTGACCGGAGGAGAGCTTCCGGCGGCTGTCATGTGTGACGCTATCGTAAGACTCGTACCGGGCGTACTGAGCGATGAGCAAAGCGCACTGAGCGATTCCTTCCAAGACCATCTGCTGGCGGCGCCGGTCTACACGCGCCCGGCAGACTACAAGGGCTGGCGTGTTCCCGACATTCTACTTTCGGGACATGACGCAAAAATCAAGGAGTGGGAAATCACGCAGAGTATAGAACGCACGAAACAGCTCCGGCCTGACTTGCTGAAGGGAACGGAATGGGAGAGGACAAAATAAGACAACAGTTCGTCGCGGGAGTTTACATCATACATTTTGGGAAAAGGAGGCCACATGGCCTCCTTCCCTGTTTCATCAGGGGCGGTCTTCTTCAGATTGCCACCCTGCCGCCTGTTCCGCCATCTTTTGTAAGATAACTGTCAGGTCAGAAGTTTCACAAAGGTTTTTAAACATGCCACGAAGGGTGTCGGGACAATATTCCGCAGCCTTGTGCAACGACTCCAAGAACGGCCTGCGCTTTTTCAGAACGAAGAAGGCAAAAGCGCAATAAGCGTACAAAACATAATATTCGGGGCTGAAATGAAGCGAGGCGAAATAGGTCCACAAAGCCTCCGCCTCCTGATAGGAATGGTTGTTCGCCAATATCTGCATAATGCCAGCATAATCTTGCTCACCGCAAGTTGCAGCATGCGCGGCCTTGGCCAGCGTACCCACGGCCTCGGCTGTCCAACCTGCCTCATACATCATACCTGCCAACTGCACGCTCGCCTCCACAAAAGACACGCCGCAAAGCGTGAGCGTCAACATTACCTGTCGTGCCCGATCGGGCTGACGTAATGCCAACAGACTACGAACCAATCCTGTAACCACCCGCTGACGATCCGGGCTGTCTAACGGGCACAAACGCATGGCATCTTCAAAAACGGCCTGTGCTTCCTCATAACGTCCAAACCGGTTCAAGAACTCTCCCATATAAATACGAATCGTATAGACATTGGGAAATTTTGCCTCACTCTTTCGGAACAAGGCTTCCGCCTCTTCATACCGCTCCAGCATAAAAGTACTGTAGAGCTTCAATTCCACAGCTCTGACATTAGTCCCTTCTATGGCCAAGGCGTAATCACAGCTTGAGATGCACTCCTCATAGCGCTTGGCCTTGCTCAGGACTTCTGCAAGCTGTGACCAAGAAAAGGAATCATACACATCAGCATCCACCAACCTATTGAAAGCCTCCCGGCTTTGGTCGTAGCGGCCCAACTGATAATAGGCATCCCCTGCCAGCTCATCGACCCTGCGATGATGACGGACGCCATGCAACAAAGGTTGTAGATATTCCAGTGCCTTTTCCACATAGCCATAATCCAGCAGGATGTCCGCAAAATCACAGCGCCATTCCTCCTCTTCCTGACTGCCCGTTTCCATGTTTTTGCTTATAAGCTGGCAAGCCCGGTCGATCTGCCCTGAGGCAATGTTCCACTCCACCAGAAAGAGCTGTACATCCCGATTTTCCTGATTGGCTATCCGCCGGATGGTGGCCCATGCCTCATGCCATTTCCCAGCAGTTTTGAGACGATATGCCTTCACTACCAATACATCCTCACTATCGGGGTGCAACTTCTCCGCAAAACGCATAATACGTTCCGCATCATAGGCACGCTCGTTCTTTTCGTAGTATTCCTCTATATCCATCAATACAGCCGCATCCATGTAAAAAGGCTCACCACGCTCAATGTTGCGTTCGTACTCTGCTATTGCGTCTTTTAGATATTGCTCCATAAACAAACTACTTTTTTGAGGGAAATCGAGAAACAGCTAAGACTGTGATGGCAAAGGCATCACAGTCTTAGATCCTTATTCGCTTTTAGGAAAAACCGATAAATCCAAATCCACGCGCCTTGGAGTAAATCTGTCAGCCCAAGGAACACATTCCACAATAAAAATCGGCCTGCAGCCAAACCAAACTCTCCCAGACCGAAAGCATCAGCCGCTTAGAACAGCCCCCTGAAATTATCCGCTACTTAAGACCCAATACAGGATTGCTCATATTGAGCCTTACTTCTTGGGATTCCAGCTGTCCTTCAGGCTGACCGTGCGGTTGAAGATGGGATGCTCTGAAGTGGAATGCTTGTCTGCCGTAAAATAACCTGTACGCAGAAACTGCAGGTAACGGTTTCCCGTAGGATTCTCTACCGCGAATTTCTCCACGTAGCAGTCTGTCAGGGTTTTGAGCGAATCAGGGTTGAGCAGATCACGGAAATCACGATCGTCAGCCGCAGGATTCTCTACGGAGAACAAGCGGTCATATAAACGAACCTCAGCCTTAACACTGTGCCCAATGCTCACCCAGTGAAGTGTACCCTTCACCTTGCGGTTAGCCCCTTCAAGTCCACTGCGCGTCAGCGGGTCGTACTCCGCATAAATCTCCTCTATTGTGCCGTCAGCACTTTTCTTACACCCAGTACACTTGACAATATAGGCATTCTTCAGGCGCACTTCCTTGCCCGGCACCATTCGGAAGAATTTTTTCGGGGCATCTTCCATGAAGTCATCTCGTTCAATCCACAGCTCTCGGCTGAAAGTTATGGTATGTGCGCCGGCACTCTCACACTCAGGATTATTGACCGCCTCCATCTCTTCGGTCTGCCCCTCCGGATAATTGGTGATCACCAACCGAACGGGATTCAGGACAGCACTCACACGCAAGGCGCGCGCATTGAGATCCTCACGAGCAGCTGCTTCGAGCATCGCGTAGTCATTCAAGGCGTCAAATTTGGTGTAGCCAATCATGTCAATAAACTTTCTGACGGCTTCCGGCGAATAGCCGCGACGGCGCAAACCGCAGACCGTCGGCATGCGGGGATCATCCCAACCGTCTACCAGCCCTTCCTTGACCAAGGCCAAGAGTTTGCGCTTGGACATTACCGTGTAGGTCAGATTCAGACGATTGAATTCATACTGGCGCGGCCGGTTGTCATCCAAGTCCTTTCCTTCCTTCAGCTCATCGATGAAGTAATCGTACAACGGACGATGTGGAACAAACTCCAAGGTACATATAGAATGGGTGACACCTTCAAAATAGTCACTTTGGCCATGCGCGAAATCGTACATGGGATAAACCTTCCACTTGTCTCCCGTGCGATGATGCTCCTTGTTGATAATCCGATAGATGATCGGATCGCGGAAGTGCATATTGGGATTGGCCATGTCTATCTTGGCACGCAGAACCATAGCTCCCTCCTCAATCTCGCCCGTATTCATCTTCTCGAACAAAGCCAGACTTTCCTCAATTGGACGATTGCGGTACGGGCTCTCAACACCTGGTTGCGTAGGAGTACCCTTCTGTTCTGCAATCTGCTCGCTGGACTGTTCGTCCACGTAAGCCTTGCCCTCCTTTATCAAGCGAATGGCAAAATCAAACAATTGCTGAAAATAGTCTGACGCATGATAAATGTGCCCCCACTTGAAACCAAGCCATTCGATATCGTTCTTGATGGCCTCGACATATTCTGTGTCTTCCTTTTGCGGGTTCGTATCGTCAAAGCGCAAATTGCACACGCCACCGAACTTCTGCGCTACGCCAAAATCCATACAGATGGCCTTGGCGTGGCCAATATGCAGATAACCATTAGGCTCGGGCGGGAAGCGCGTCTGCAAGCGTCCTCCATTTTTTCCGGCCTGTAAGTCATTGGCCACGATCTGTTCAATGAAGTTCAATCCCTTTTTCTCTTTGTTTTCGCTATTGTCATTGGATTTCATAATCTGAAGATTTATCAGTTTGCCATTTCCGAAAGAAACTTGATACGCACCAGACGTATCTCGTCTTCCGTATAATCATCGCCAAGCTCATCGAGGGCATCGTCCAAATCATCGGTCTCGCTCTCTTTAAAGTATTGATAGATGTCGTCTATGTGGTCGTCATCCATCAAATCATTGACGAAATAATCTATATTGATTTTAGTGCCGGAATACACGATAGCTTCTATCTCTGTCAGCAAGTCATCGAACTCTATACCCTTTGAAACGGCGATATCGTCAAGCGGCACCTTACGGTCAATGCTGTGAATGATGCTCACCTTCAGCTTCGACTTGTTGGGCATCGTACGTATACGGAGATCCTCCGGGCGCTCAATCTCGTTCTCTTCGCAATGCTGCTTGATCAGCTTGCAAAATTCTGTTCCATAACGCTTGGCCTTACCCGAGCCCACTCCCGGAATATTCTGAAGTTCCTCCAATGTCTGGGGATAGATCGTCGCCATGGCTTCGAGCGAAGCGTCTTGAAATATCACATACGGCGGAACATCCAATTCTTTCGACAGCTTTTTGCGCAGGTCCCTCAGCATCTGGAATAAGGCGGGGTCGACAGCACAGGCTGCCCCGCCTTGTGGCTCGGCAGCACTTTCCTCCTCGTCGAAGTCGCGATCTTCCACGATCATAAACGATTGGGGGCTATGTAAAAATTCATGCCCCTTCTTGGTTACTTTAAGTACGCCATAATTGTCAACGTCTTTTTCCAAATACCCTGATATCAAGGCCTGCTTGATTACGGCGTTCCATATGTTCTCGTCAACGTCATCGCCACAACCGAACACATCCAGCTTGTCATGGTGGTGCGCGTCCACCTCATCAGTGTCGCGTCCAGCTAAAATGTCTTTTATATAGTCATCACGAAAGTTCTCTTTTGTCGCAGTGATAACCTCCAGCAGTTTTACCAAGTAAGTTTTTGCTTCCACTTTTTCCTTTGGATGATTACAATTGTCACAATTGCCGCAGTTATCCTTATTGTATTGTTCGCCGAAGTAATGAAGCAATAGTTTACGGCGGCAAACGGAACTTTCGGCATAAGCTGCGGTTTCCTTGAGGAGCTGGCGCCCTATATCCTGTTCAGCGACCGGCTTGCCCTCCATGAATTTTTCTAGCTTTAGTAAGTCTTTGCGTGAATAGAAAGCTATGCATTGGCCTTCACCGCCATCACGCCCGGCGCGCCCTGTCTCCTGATAATAGCCCTCAAGGCTTTTCGGGATGTCATAATGAATGACAAACCGCACGTCAGGCTTGTCTATGCCCATGCCAAACGCTATCGTAGCCACAATCACATCTATGCGTTCCATCAGGAAATCGTCTTGTGTGGCAGAACGTACGGCAGAATCCATGCCCGCATGGTAGGCTTCAGCCTTTATGTCGTTCGTCCGCAGCACTTCAGCAAGCTCTTCAACCTTCTTACGGCTCAGGCAATAGATTATACCACTACAGGGCGGATGTTGCTTGATGAATCTGATGATATCGCGATCCACATCCTTGGTCTTGGGGCGTACCTCATAATACAAGTTCGGACGGTTGAACGAACTCTTGAACTCGTCCGCATCGAGTATGCCCAAATTTTTCTTTATATCATTCTTCACCTTTTCCGTTGCCGTAGCAGTCAACGCGACAATGGGCGCAGGGCCTATCTCATTGATGATCGGACGAATCTTGCGGTACTCCGGACGGAAATCATGCCCCCACTCAGAAATACAATGAGCCTCATCTATCGCATAAAAGGATATCTTGATGGAGCGAAGGAATTTTACGTTTTCTTCCTTCGTCAAAGATTCTGGAGCGACATAAAGCAACTTGGTCACTCCGCTCAGAATATCACGCTTCACCTTTTCCACCTGACTGCGGCTAAGCGAAGAATTGATAAAATGGGCGACACCATCATTCTGACTGGTATGGCGGATTGCATCGACCTGATTTTTCATCAAAGCTATGAGGGGAGACACCACGATTGCAGTGCCCTCCATCATCAAGGCCGGCAATTGATAGCAAAGAGACTTTCCGCCTCCCGTCGGCATAAGCACAAAAACGTTGTGTCCGTCAAGCAGGGCGCGGATGATAGGCTCTTGATTGCTTTTAAAGGAGTCAAAGCCAAAGAACTCTTTGAGAGCCTGTTTCAGGTCGGCTGTTACTTTCATAGCGAATGGTGATGGTACGGGGAAAGAGGCTGAAAAAACGCTCTCAACAGCCTCATACCCCCCGAAGCAAGGCAGAGCAAAGTTAAAACAAAAACGTAAGACGCGGCAATGCGCATAAGGCTTTTTTGAATAAAAGTAGTACTTTTGCCTTGCGAAAGATAAGCGCAGACATGGATAAATAGCGGCCTTCCTTAAAGAAGGCATCCTTCTGCCACATCCTTTCCTATAAGCATTACCTACCTATTTTTGTTATTATGGACAGAGTTAAGGTTCGCGACCGTGAGTTCACGATTTCCATACCAGAAAAAGAGATAGCCCAACGGGTTTCCGACATCGCAAAGCAGATCAGTGAAGATTTGCAAGACAAGCATCCGCTTTTTCTGGCAGTTCTCAATGGATCCTTTGTATTCGCTGCCGACCTCATGCGATCCATCACCATACCCTGCGAAATCACCTTCATCAAGGTATCTTCGTATGAAGGCACACAAACCACTGGCAAGGTTCAGGATGTCATTGGGTTGAAGGAGAAGATCGAAGGGCGTACCGTTGTCATTGTGGAAGACATCATAGATTCCGGACTTACCATGCGGCACTTGCTCGACACCTTGTTACAAAAATCCCCCAAGGCCATACACATCGCGACACTGCTGGTCAAGCCAGGAAATCTCAAGGTCGATCTGGACATTCCCTACTGCTGCTTCAAGATCCCTAATGACTTCATTGTCGGCTATGGTCTGGACTATGACGGAGAGGGGCGCAACTTGCGCAGCATTTACACGGTAGTGCCCTGACAAGCGAGAGACACAACACAAAATCATACACCCCTTTTACATTTTATCTCACATTCATAATGAAGAACATTGTCATTTTTGGAGCGCCCGGCTCAGGCAAGGGCACACAAAGCGACCTTCTTGTCAAGAAATATGGCTTCAAGCACATCTCTACGGGAGACGTGCTCCGCGCAGAGATTGCGGCTGGAACAGACTTGGGCAACACTGCCAAATCCTACATAGACCAAGGGCAGCTCATCCCCGACTCGCTCATGGTTGACATCCTGGCATCTACCTATGACAGCCTCTGCCCCTGTGAAGGGGTCATCTTCGACGGGTTTCCCCGCACAATCGCCCAGGCCGAGGCCCTCAAGAAAATGCTTGCACAACGCAACACCAACGTGTCCGCCATGCTGGAGCTGAATGTCCCAGAAGAGATGCTCATGGAGCGTCTTGTCAATAGAGGCAAGACCTCCGGACGTGCTGACGACAATGCTGAGACCATCAAGAAGCGTCTGAAGGTTTACCATGCGCAAACCGCTCCGCTCACAGAATGGTACGAAAAGGAAGAACTCCGCCATGCCATTAAGGGATATGGCGCTCTTGAAGAAATCAATGCCGCTCTTTGCGAAGTCATTGACAGCCTCTAACAGCTTTCACCCTATTTCAAACGAGTAGCGAATAGTAGGCGTGCAGTCTATAGACATGACACCGTCACGGCCTCCTGTTCGCTATTTCCTTTATACTGTCACACTGTGCCTGAAACAAACTTCGTTGATTACGTCAAGATATTCTGCCGGTCCGGCAAGGGAGGCCGGGGCTCCATGCACCTTCACCGTGCCAAGTACCAGCCCAATGGCGGGCCGGACGGAGGGGACGGCGGACGCGGCGGCAATATCTACCTGCGCGCCAACCATAATTTTTGGACGCTGCTGCATTTGCGGTACGAGAGACATGTCTTCGCTGAAAATGGCGGGAACGGCAGCAAATGCTGCTCACACGGAACAGACGGGGCGGATCGTTATATAGACGTGCCACCCGGAACGGTCGCTTACAATGCCGAAAACGGCAAGTTCATAGCAGATGTTGCGGCTGACGGAGATGTAGTCATGCTGCTGAAAGGCGGTCGGGGCGGCCTCGGGAACTGGCAGTTCCGGACAGCTACCAATCAAGCTCCCCGGTACGCGCAACCGGGAGAGCCCATGCAGGAGATGATGATCATCCTGGAGCTGAAACTACTGGCTGATGTAGGTCTTGTAGGCTTCCCTAATGCGGGTAAGTCCACCCTGCTTTCATCCATTTCCGCAGCAAGACCCAAGATCGCCAACTATCCCTTTACTACCATGGAACCCAGTTTGGGCGTTGTCTCCTACCGGGACAACAAGTCGTTTGTTATGGCAGACATTCCCGGCATCATTGAAGGCGCCAGTGAAGGAAAGGGGCTGGGGCTGCGTTTCCTCCGTCACATAGAGCGCAACTCCCTTTTGCTCTTCATGGTGCCCGGTGACACAGACGACATAGCCAAAGAGTACCACATCCTTCGCGGCGAACTGGAAAAGTTCAATCCCCAGATGCTTGAAAAGCAACGAGTGCTGGCCGTCACCAAATGCGACTTGCTGGACGAGGAACTGATCGGCATGCTCAAAGAAGACCTGCCGGAGGACCTGCCTGTCGTATTCATTTCTTCCATAACCGGCTATGGCCTACAGCGACTGAAAGACGTATTGTGGGAGCGGCTGAATAGTGAAAGCAACAAACTACAGGGTGAGACAGGAGAGCATTCACTGGTTCATCGTGACCGTGACACGAACATTCTCGTACAAGATTTTGCCGATTGGACTCCAGACTATGAAGAGGAAAGGCAACCGACAGATACAGAGGAGATAATCTACGACATTGAGGATCTGGAAGACTGAACAGGGCACTTTTATGCAAACACTGCTGAACTACCATATGCCGGCCGGCTATCAGGCATTTTCCACGACACGCATGTCCCCTTTCGATCTTTCGGACGGGGACTTGCGCCGAATGGGCAATTATGCCGCGTTCAACGTCACCGACTATTGCGGAGATGATCCGCTGCGAGTGCAGCGCAACCGTCATTGGTTAGCCGAGCAGATCGGCATTCCGTCAGACAGAATCGTTTTGCCCCGCCAAACACACACAGATCATGTGGCTTACATCGGCGCTGAGTTTCTAAAAATGTCACCAGAGGGCCAAAGAACCCATATTGAGGAGACAGACGCCCTCATCACAGCCCTCCCTAACATATGCATCGGTGTCTCAACTGCCGATTGCGTGCCGATATTGCTCTATTCTACTGGAAAGCGCGCCATAGCCGCCATACACGCCGGATGGAGGGGAACCGTCAAACGCATCGCGCAGCGAACCGTCCAAACTATGCAACAGCTTCTGGAAGTGTCTCCGCAAGATTTGCATGCAATTATCGGCCCGGGTATATCTGCCAGCGCCTTTGAAGTCGGCAAAGAAGTGGCCGACCAGTTCGAGGCACAAAATTTTCCTCCCACATGTATCGACAGTGCGTCATATGCCAAGCCCCATATTGATCTTTGGGCGGCCAACGCCTGGCTTCTTGAAGAATGCGGTGTACCTCTTCCACATATTGAGATATCAGGCATCTGCACCTATACCCATGCCGACACATTTTTTTCCGCCCGCAGGCTGGGCATCAATTCTGGTCGTATCTTCAGCGCGATACTCATGCGGGAGCCCTAAAAGGCACAAGCGATTCATCATGCCATTTCCACCCCCTTCGATACTACCACCCCCCACCTCTTCACTGCCGGCAAGCCTGACCGCGTTGTGCCAATAAGAGTGGATCTGCGATGTGCCCGACGCGCAGCCGCGCAGCCGCGCCCCCTCACACGACACCCTCCGTCACATCAGAATCAAGAGTGCGGGCACGAGTACCATACCTGCCACATCCGCGAACCTGCAAGGCTTGGCAGAAAAGTTTTCAACACAAATATTCCCCAATCCTCCGAAAATCATTAATTTTGCCGCGCTTTATTTTGTTGGCCATTTTCGAGGCCACCAATCCCGACACGGCAAATTAAGAACAATAATATAACGAATTTACACAATGGATATCCAATTCGAGAAACTCGATCCAGTAAGCGCCCAGTTGACTATACATATGGCGAAAGAAGACTATGAAGCCAAAGTGGCCAAGTCGCTCAAAGACTTCAGCCACAAGGCACAGATGCCCGGTTTCCGCCCCGGTAAGGTGCCCATGAGCCTCGTCAAGAAAATGTATGGTACTCAGGCCAAAGCTGAAGAGGTCAACAAGCTGCTGCAAGACACCCTCTTCAACTACTTGAAGGAAAACAAGGTCAACATGCTCGGCGAGCCTCTCGGAAGTGAAAAGCAGGAACCCCAAGACATCGAAAATCAAGATGACTTCACTTTCGTTTTCGACATAGCCCTCGCTCCTGAGTTCAAGGCGGAACTTACCGGTGATGACACCATTGACTACTACGATATCGAGGTGGCGGACGAAACCATCACCAAGCAGCTCGATGCCCTGCGCCAACAGGCCGGTCACCCCGTAGAGGCTGACACCTACGCCGACCGGGACATCTTGCGCGGTACTTTGGCGGAACTGAATGAAGACGGCCAGCCCAAGGAAGGTGGAATCGTAGTTGAGAAGGCATCCCTGATGCCTACCTATTTCAAGAGCGAGGATCAGAAGAAGCTCTTTGAGAATGCGACAAAGTCCACTGTTGTAACATTCAACCCCCATACGGCCTACGACGGAAATGAGACCGAACTCGCCTCACTGCTCAAGATCAAAAAGGAGGAAGTGAAGGACCACGCCGGAAACTTCAGCTTTGAAATTGAAGAAATCAGCCGTTTCGTTCCGGCAGAACTTGATCAAGAGTTCTTCGACAAGGCATTTGGCAAGGACACAGTCAAGAGCGAAGAAGAGGCCCGCGCCAAGGTCAAGGAAAGCATTCAAGCCATTCAAAGCAACGACAGCGACTACAAATTTCTCCTCGACGTGCGCACATACATGGATAAGAAGGTCGGCGACCTGCAATTCCCTGACGCGCTGTTGAAGAAAATCCTCAAAGCCAACAACAAGGAAAAGGATGAGGACTTCGTGGAGAACAACTACGCCAAAAGCGTTGAGGAGCTGAAGTGGCACCTGATCAAAGACCAGCTTGTCAAAGCACAAGGCATCAAGGTCGAAAACCAGGATGTCAAGCAAGCTGCCCTCCAAGCCGCCCGCTACCAATTCGCCCAATATGGAATGAACAACATTCCCGACGAATACCTTGAGAACTATGCCCAGGAGATGCTCAAGCACCAAGAACAAGCCAACGCACTCGTAGAGCGCTGTATCGACCAAAAGCTGACCGCCGCTCTCAAGAGCATCGTTAAACTCAACCACAAGTCTATCACGGCTGAGGAGTTCACCAAGCTGTTTGACTAACCCGCAGCCTCACAACAGCAGCACCGGCCGCTGCGCACACCAGTAAAGATGGACAATGAATAATGAGCCTCGGCTGATATTACGCAATATCATCGCTACAGTTCATTATTCATTGTTCATTATTGCACTTAGACACTTTCAAGATTTTTGCTCATGTATACCCAAGCAGACTTTAGAAAATTCGCCCGCTCCCAATCGGGCATAAGCCTCTCGGCCCTCGATGATACCATTAGGAATCAAGCCCAATACATCAATCCCTATATACTTGAAGAGCGCCAGCTCAATATGACCCAGATGGACGTGTTCTCACGCCTGATGATGGATCGTATCATTTTCTTGGGTACAGAGATTGACGACTACACCGCCAATACCATCCAGGCGCAGCTTCTTTACCTCGACTCCGCAGAGCCGGGCAAGGACATCTCTATCTATATCAACTCCCCCGGCGGCTCTGTCACAGCGGGTTTGGGCATCTATGACACGATGCAGTTCATCCAGAGTAAGGTCAGCACGATCTGCACCGGAATGGCCGCATCGATGGCCGCTGTCTTACTCGTTGCCGGCCAGGAAGGACAGCGCGCCGCACTTCCCCATAGCCGTGTCATGATTCACCAGCCGTTGGGCGGCGTGCAGGGACAGGCGTCGGACATCGAGATTACCGCACGCGAAATACAAAAACTCAAGAAAGAGCTGTACACCATCATAGCCAACCACTCCCATACAGACTTCGACAAAGTCTGGGCCGACTCTGACCGCGACTATTGGATGACCGCACAGGAAGCCAAGGACTACGGCATGGTGGACAAAGTCTACCAGCCCGCCCCCAAGACCGCCCGTGACACAGATGACAAGAAAGAAGGATAACGCCCTATGACGACAAAAAAGAACAAGTGCTCTTTCTGCGGAAGAAGTGAGGACGAGGTGCCCTTGCTGCTCACAGGGGTGACAGGCAATATCTGCTCCGACTGTGTGGAAAATGCGCACAAAATGCTGCAGGACTACCTTCACACCCCCGCCAAGGAAAGCAATTGCACCATTGACTTGAAAGAAGTGCCCAAGCCCAAGGACATCAAGAAATACTTGGACGAATACATTATCGGGCAGGATGCGGCCAAACGCTACCTCTGTGTGGCAGTCTACAACCACTACAAGCGTATCGCACAGCAGAGCCAGCTCGACAAGGACAAGGACGGCGTTGACATCGAAAAGTCCAACATCATCATGGTTGGCCCTACCGGCACCGGAAAGACACTGCTCGCCCGGACCATCGCAAACCTGCTCAACGTACCCTTCACCATCGTGGATGCGACGGTCTTCACAGAAGCCGGTTATGTCGGCGAAGACGTGGAGAGCATCCTTTCACGCCTGCTGCAAGTGGCAGACTTCGATGTCAAGCGTGCGGAAAGGGGTATCGTGTTCATCGATGAGATAGACAAGATCGCCCGTAAAGCGGACAATCCCTCCATCACACGCGATGTCAGCGGAGAGGGCGTACAACAAGGCTTGCTCAAACTGCTTGAAGGCTCCATTGTAAACGTACCGCCCAAGGGAGGACGCAAGCATCCGGACCAGGATTATGTCCACGTGGACACACGCAACATCCTGTTCATTTGTGGCGGAGCGTTTGACGGCATAGAGAAGAAGATCGCACAGCGCCTCAACACACACACCGTGGGCTACAACTCTGTCCAAAACGCCAAAAAGATAGACCCCAAGAACCTCATGCAGTACATCGAGCCGCAAGATCTCAAGTCTTTCGGACTGATACCCGAAATCATCGGTCGTCTGCCTGTCCTCACCTATCTGAACCCATTGGACCGCGAAGCCCTGGCACGCATTTTGGTAGAGCCCAAAAACTCCATTATCAAACAGTACACCAAGCTCTTTGAGATGGATGGCGTCAAACTCACTTTCTCGCAGGACGCATTGGACTACATCGTTGAAAAAGCCGTGGAGTTCAAGCTGGGCGCACGCGGGCTGAGATCCATCACCGAAACCATCATGATGGACGCGATGTTTGAAGTCCCCTCAGCGGACCGGAAAACTTTCGAGGTGACCAAGGCATACGCCCAACAGCAGATGGAGAAGAGCGAGCGCCTATAAATATCCGCCATTCTATGAATTGAAGTGACCGGAAAGAGGCTGTCACTCCTCCGCATTGTGTGCTCCTCTCCCTGTCACCTACCCCAATAATTTATATGATTACAGTATCAAATCTGGCCATACAGTTTGGCAAACGCATCCTCTACCAAGATGTGAACATGAAATTTACCAATGGAAACATCTATGGTATCATAGGCGCCAACGGTGCCGGTAAGTCAACGCTGCTAAAGGCCATTTCGGGAGAGCTCGAACCCAACAAGGGGAGTGTAGAGCTTGGCCCGGGCGAGCGCCTGTCCGTTCTGAGCCAGGACCACTTCAAATTCGACGACCAAACGGTTCTCGACACGGTGCTGATGGGCCACTCAGAAATGTGGAAGGTGATGCAAGAGCGCAACGCCCTCTACTCCAAGACCGACTTCACCGATGAAGACGGCATCAAGGTGGCCGAGCTGGAAGACAAGTTCGCACAGATGGGAGGATACACCGCAGAAAATGACGCCGCCACACTCCTGAGTGGACTGGGCATCAAGGAAAAGCTTCACGGAAAGCTCATGGGCGAGCTCAGCGGTAAGGAAAAGGTGCGTGTCATGCTGGCACAGGCGCTGTTCGGCGAGCCGGACAACCTTTTGCTGGACGAACCGACCAACGACCTCGACCTCGAAACAGTAGAATGGCTTGAAGACTATCTGGGAAACTTCGAACACACCGTGCTCGTCGTGAGCCACGACCGCCACTTCCTCGACCAAGTTTGCACGCATACAGTTGACATCGACTATGGCAAGGTCACGCTCTTCTCCGGCAATTACTCGTTCTGGTATGAATCTTCACAGCTTGCCCTGCGACAGGCGCAGAACCAGAAGCAGAAGGCCGAAGAGAAGAAGAAGGAACTCGAGGAGTTCATCCGGCGTTTCTCGGCCAACGTGGCCAAAAGCCGGCAGACTACCAGCCGCAAGAAGATGCTTGAAAAGCTCAACGTCGAGGAGATCAAGCCTTCGACACGCCGCTATCCGGGCATCATCTTCCAAATCGACCGCGAACCGGGCAACCAAATACTGGAGGTCAAGGACCTCAAGGCTGTCAGCGAAGACGGAACCGTACTCTTCGACAAGCTGAACTTTACCATTGAAAAAGGGGAGAAAGTGGTGTTCCTCAGCCATGACCCGCGCGCCATGACCGCCCTGTTTGAGATCATCAATGGCAATGCCAAGCAGGCTTCCGGCTCATACAAATGGGGAGTGACCATCACCACCGCCTATCTGCCTCTCGACAACACGGCATTTTTCAATACCGACTACAACATGCTCGACTGGCTAAGCCAATATGGAGAAGGCAACGATGTCTACTTCAAGGCATTCCTCGGACGCATGCTTTTTAAGGACGAAGACATACTCAAGAAGGTCAGCGTCCTGTCCGGCGGTGAGAAAATGCGCCTGATGATTGCCCGTATGCAGCTCCGCAACGCCAACTGCCTGATCCTCGACACGCCTACCAACCACCTGGACATGGAGAGCATACAAGCTTTCAACAACAACCTGAAGCTCTTCAAGGGCAACATTCTCTTCTCCAGCCATGACCATGAGTTCATCAACACCATAGCCAACCGCATCATCGAACTGACCCCCAATGGGAGCATTGACAAGCTGATGAACTATGAAGAGTACATACACGACGACCGTATAAAGCAGCAGAGAGAGAAACTCTACAACTAAGAAGCTGCCAGACCGCACGTTTTCATTTTCCGCAACATACACCATGGCGCTCCGCTCGTCACCTGCCGAACGGAGCGCCAAAATGTATGCGCGAATATGATGCCTGCACGCTGCAGACCTTTGCAAGAATGGCGTGTGCCATTTACCTCACGCAATGGCATACAAATTGCTATTGCACTGTCAAATACTTATCACATTATGAGCAAGAAAAAGAACGAAACCGAGTTCAACCAGCGTCAGACACTGAATGAAACGGCACAACAGGATAACATAGATTCCAACACCCAACAAGAAGAGCATACCGCAGACGGAAACAACAGCGATGACAAACTCGCCGCTGCCAACGAGGAAATAGCCCAGCTTAAAGACAAGTACCTCAGACAAGTGGCAGAGTTTGACAACTACCGCAAGCGTACCTTAAAGGAGAAGACCGAACTGATCCTCAATGGAGGGGAAAAGGTTCTGAGTGCGCTGCTCCCGGTACTGGACGATCTGGAACGCGCCGCCGAGAACATAGAGAAGAGCGATGACCAGGAAACGCTCAAAAAGGGTGTAGAGCTGATCATAGACAAGCTGCACAAGACCTTGGCTACCCAAGGATTGCAAAAGATGGAAACCAAGGGCAAGCCGTTCGACACCGACTATCATGAGGCTGTAGCCCTGATCCCCGCAGCCGACGAATCACAGAAAAACCACGTGATAGACTGTGTGCAACCAGGCTATATGCTCAACGACAAAGTGATCCGCCACGCCAAAGTCGTGGTAGGACAATAATTCCACTACCGCTGGACTGCGGATAGAGGCGCTGGCTTCGTGACGACAGGCAGCGCCTCACATTGACAGAACCTCTGACTAACAAGGTGACGGAAGTGCGCCTCCCGTCCCCTTTCCATCGTTTTTTACTTATATATCCCCAAAATGGCCGACGAAAAGGACTACTACAAGATACTGGGCGTGGAACGCACCGCATCTGCCGAAGAGATCAAGAAAGCTTACAAGAAAGTAGCCATCAAGTACCACCCCGATCGCAATCCGGGCGACAAAGAGGCAGAAGAAAAGTTCAAACAAGCCGCCGAGGCTTACGATGTGCTGCGCGACCCTGACAAGCGGGCGCGCTATGATCAGTTTGGAGCGGAAGGTGTCAATGGCGCCGGCGGATTCGGAGGATTTGGAGGTTTCAACGCTGAGGGGATGGACCTCAACGATATCTTCAGCCGCTTCGGCGATATCTTCGGCGGTGGTTTTGGAGGATTCGGCCAGCGGGGAGGCGGCCAGCAAAAGAGGCAGTACAAGGGCGCGGACATGCGCATGAAGGTCAAGCTGACACTGGAGGAGATCTCTACAGGTGTGACCAAGAAGTTCAAGCTCAAAAAGGACATACGCTGTCCGGAATGCAATGGAAGCGGCTGCGAGCAAGGACACAAGCCCGAAACTTGCCCCACCTGCCACGGACAAGGCTATGTAGTGCGGACGCACCAGAGTTTTCTGGGCATGATGCAGTCTCAGGAAGTGTGCCCCACCTGCCACGGCGAAGGCTCCGTCATCAAGAATCCCTGCAAGAAATGCCACGGCGAGGGCACGGTCAGCGGCGAAGAAATCGTGGAGATCAACATTCCCGCCGGTATCGGTGAGGGTATGGTGCTGAACGTTCCCGGAAAAGGAAATGCGGCCATGCACAATGGCATTCCGGGCGACATTCAGGTCATCATAGAGGAGATTCCCCACCCCGACTTTATCCGTGATGAGACCGACCTGATATACAACCTGCTCCTCACCATACCGCAGGCCGCCATGGGCGACACCGTAGAAATACCCACCCTCAACGGCAAGGCGCGTATCAAGATAGAGCCGGGCACACAGCCGGGCACAGCGTTGCGCCTCCGTGGAAAGGGGCTACCGGCTGTACAGGGCTACGGACACGGCTGCGGCGACATCGTGGTCAACATCAGTGTTTACATACCCGAGCATTTGGACAACGATGAGAAAACGCACATCGAAGCCCTCAAGGACAAAGACCATCTTAAACCGTCCGCCAGCGTGAAGGCCAAGATCTTCCAGTCTTTCCGCAATTACTTCAACCAATAAACATGCTGACAGCGCAGACAGCGTGAAACCTGACTTCGACCTCCCGCCACACTGCGGCGGCTGTAAGGGCACGGCAGGCTTCACGCTGTCTGCGCTTTTTGCCTAACTTCCAATCCTCTGTCCTCATGACCTATCCGGAAACCGTCGCTTACCTCTATGCGTCCGCCCCGCTTTTCCAGCAAGTCGGAGGGGAAGCCTATAAGGAGGGGCTTTCCAACTCCCACCTGCTCGACACCCATTTCAACCATCCCCACAGACAATTCCGAACCGTACACATCGCCGGCACGAATGGCAAGGGGAGCTGTGCGCACACCATTGCCGCCATGCTGCAGCACCAAGGCTACAAGGTAGGCCTTTACACCTCTCCGCATCTCATCGACTTCCGCGAACGCATACGGGTAAACGGCCAATGTGTGCCGCAGCAGTATGTCGTTGATTTCGTGGAACAGGAGCGTCACTTTTTCGAACCGCTCCATCCTTCGTTCTTCGAGCTGACTACGGCCCTGGCCTTCAAGTATTTTGCAGATGAAAGGGTAGATGTGGCAGTTATAGAGGTGGGGCTTGGAGGACGCTTGGACTGCACGAATATCATCACTCCCGAACTCTCGGTCATCACCAACATAAGCTTGGACCACACGCAGTTTTTGGGAAACACCCTGGCCCAGATCGCAGGAGAGAAAGCGGGCATCATCAAACCCGGCATACCCGTAGTCATCGGTGAGGCCTTGCCCGAAACACGCCCGGTATTTCTCGCCGCTGCCACAAGGCTGCACGCGCCTATCTATTTTGCGGAAGACCGTCCCGAAGTGCTTGAAAGTGAAATGGAAGCCAACGGCCTCCGACGCTACCACACACGCGACTGGGGAACAGTGGAAGGGGAACTGACCGGCGAATGTCAGACCAAGAATGCCAACACCCTGCTCTGTGCCGCCAACCTGCTGAAGAGCCTGTTCTGCATCACGGAGGAAGATGTCACCTACGCTTTCAGACACGTATGCGAGGCGACCGGACTCATGGGGAGATGGCAGACACTGCGGGAGCACCCTCTCACCCTCTGTGACACCGGACACAATGTGGGCGGGTGGCAGTATCTGAGCCACCAGCTGGAAGAGGCCACCCGGCAATATCCGCAGGTACACATCGTCTTCGGCATGGCACGCGACAAGGACGTGGAGACCATCCTGTCACACCTGCCGCGCAATGCCACCTATTACTGGACCCACGCCTCCGTACGCCGCTCGATGGATGAGCGCCAAATTGCTGAGATAGCCTCACACCACCATCTCCATGGCACTTGCTATCACACGGTACGCGAAGCCTATCTGGCGGCAACGGAAGCCGCTTCGCCACGGGACTTCATCTATGTGGGCGGAAGCAGTTTCGTAGTGGCCGATCTGCTGACGGACTGCCAGCCGTTTGAGAAGCCCTGATAAGGTCTGCGGTTTCACAGTTCGAAGCCCCGCATGCCTCTCCATAGCATGGCTTGGCACGTAAGACTTATTTTTCATCCCTTCGTCTGTCGGGAAAATGCCCCAAGAAGCGCCCCGCCCCGTATGCCAATCGCAGCGTACGGGGCGGGGCGCTTCTTGGGGCATCCCCCACGGACGGAAACCATACATTCTCTCCCTTCCGAAAAAGGAAACGTCTCGCTTTGCATCCACTCACCCTACGGACAGCCATGTCAGTGCATTCCGCAAGCCTCGCAGACAAGCACAGGGAATGGAGAGACATACACGGAGAATATGGATTTTCAGCCCGTACAACGGCTATACCCCGCCCGGGCGCAGCGCAGACTTAAAATACAGACTTGAATTATATAATTCAAGTCTGTATTTATATATTTCAAGACTGTATTTATATATTTCAAGACTTGAAATTGAGTCCAGGACGGATCTTGAAGACACTGCCCTCCTTGCAGCACTCCTGATGCGGGGAGACGACCTGCTCGCCTGTCTGGCAAACAGGCAGGAAAGGCTCTGCTCCCAGACTCTTCACATCCGGCAGCATGCACGCACAGAACGGTCGTTTCTCTTCCTGCCCGCCCAATCGGCCTTCTATCTGCTGCAGCAAGCCTGCCTACCATGTTGTCTTTCTCCCTCTCGGCACCATCGGCCACCAAGATGTTTCGGAAAGAGCCGGCCACACCGTTGTCAGAGAACGGCAGAACCTGCCGTTTCCCTCAAAAGGGACGGCAGGCTCAGACATTCTTTGAAAAATAAGGGGAGGACTTATTACCAGGCGAAAAGCGGATATTGGGCCATCGTCTCATTCACGCGCTTGCGGACAGAAGCTATGACCTGCTCGTCTGCAGGCGCGTTCAGCACCTCTTCTATCATTTCCGCGATCTCTGCCATGAGATCTTCCTTTGCCCCGCGTGTGGTGATGGCGGGTGTGCCAAGGCGGATGCCCGAAGTCTGGAAGGCTGAGCGCGTGTCGAAGGGCACCATGTTCTTGTTGACGGTAATGTCGGCGGCCACAAGGGCGTTCTCCGCCACCTTGCCGGTGAGGTCGGGGTACTTCTCGCGCAGATCCACCAGCATAGAGTGATTGTCCGTTCCGCCGCTTACGATGGTGAATCCCCTGTCGGACAGTTCCCGGGCCAAGCGGGCGGCATTCTTCTGCACCTGCCGGGCGTATGTCTTGAACTCCGGTTGCAGGGCCTCACCGAAGGCCACGGCCTTGGCTGCTATCACATGTTCGAGCGGACCGCCCTGCGTGCCCGGAAATACAGCGCTGTTGATGAGCTGGCTCATCATCTTCGTCACGCCCTTCGGGGTCTTCAGTCCCCACGGATTCTCAAAGTCGTGTCCCATCAGAATCAGTCCACCACGGGGGCCGCGCAGGGTCTTGTGCGTGGTAGTCGTGACGATGTGGGCGTACTTGACGGGGTTGTCGAGCAGTCCGGCGGCGATCAGTCCGGCGGGATGGGCCATATCGACCATGAAAATGGCCCCCACCTTGTCGGCAATCTTCCGCATGCGGGCGTAGTCCCATTCCCGGCTATAGGCCGATCCGCCGCCGATGATCATCTTGGGCTTGTGTTCAACGGCCAGGCTCTCCATCTCGTCATAATCCACACGCCCCGTAGCCCGGTCAAGGTTGTAGCCGACCGGGTGATACAGGATGCCCGACGTATTGACCTTTGAACCATGCGACAGGTGTCCGCCATGGTCGAGGTTCAGCCCCAGGAAAGTGTCGCCCGGTTGGAGAACTGCGAGGAAGACGGCGGCGTTGGCCTGCGCCCCCGAATGGGGCTGCACGTTGGCGTATTCTGCCCCAAACAGCTGCTTGGCACGCTCGATGGCGAGCGTCTCCGTCTGGTCTACAATCTGGCACCCTCCATAGTAGCGCTTGCCGGGGTATCCCTCGGCATATTTGTTGGTGAGCCAAGACCCCATGGCCTGCATCACTTCATCGCTCACGAAGTTTTCGGACGCGATCAGCTCTATGCCACGCAACTGGCGCTGGTGCTCGGCCTCGATTAGCTGGAAAATTTGGGTGTCCTTTTGCATAATGGTAGAAGATTGAAAAGGTGAAAAATTAAAGCTTTATTTTTTGACGGAAAATCCGAAACGTCCGATGAAATCGCCCAAGGCATAATAGGCTCCGTGCAGATAGACCAGCGGATGGCTTTGATCCAAATGCCACTTGCCCTGCCCGTCCAGGTACCGGCTGTCTGCCTGCACATTGAGGACTTCAGAGATGAACATGTCGTGCGAACCCAAACTGACTATCTCCTTGACGCGGCATTCGATGCTCAATGGCGACTCTGCCACGACCGGCGCCTGTATGCATTGTGACGGTGCGGGTGTCAGATGCATTTCCTCGAACTTGTGATAGTCGCGCCCGGAGCGCACCCCGCACCAATCCGTGGCACGCGCCAGCTCCTCCGTTGTCAGGTTGATGGCAAACTCCATATGCCGCTTGATCAGCTCATAGGAGTGGCGCTCGGGACGGACGGAGATATAGCACATGGCGGGATTGGTGCATATGGTGCCTGCCCACGCCACTGTGATCAGATTATACTCTTCCGGCACGCTCCCGCAGGACACCAGCAAGGCTGGCAGCGGGTAGATCATGGTGCCGGGTTTCCAGTTCATTTTCATAGCTGGCACTTTGTTTTCCCGTCTTAGAGGATCGTCACATGATCCAAGTTCTGTTCCTTCTCGCAATAATGGCATTGTATGATGCCGTGCTCGGCATCCGTCACATGAAAGTGGGTGGGCATCGGTTCATTGTTGGTGATGCACTTGGGGTTGGCACACTTGACGATGCCTTTGATGTCCGGGGGAAGCACCACGCGCTTCTTCTCCACCACCTCATAGTCGTGGATGATGCACAAGGTCACATTGGGCGCCACAACGCTCAGCACATTCAGCTCTGCGTCCGTGAAAAATTTGTCGGCGATCTTGATGATGCTCTTGCAGCCCATCTTGGAACTTGGCAGGTTGTAGCCCACCATGACGGCGGAGGGTATGTCCTCCAAATGAAGCAGGCGCACCACCTGAAATATCTTGTTGGAAGGTATATGGTCTATCACCGTCCCGTTCTGGAGCGCGGCGACCATGAGTTCTTGACGTTTCATGATAAGGAATGATTGGGGATTCTCCGACCGGACGGGAGCGGGGATCAGCACATGCGAACACTGCCCCAGCCCTCTTTCTCCTCCGGCGGATGTTTTTATTTTCTGATCTCATCCAGCGTGATGCCTAACACATCACAGATGATGGCCTGACGGGCATAAAGCCCATTGCGTGCCTGCTCGAAATAGTAGGCGTGCGGATCGGTGTCCACGTCGTAGGCTATCTCGTTGACGCGTGGCAGCGGATGCAGGATTCTCATGTTGGGCTTTGCGCCCTTCAGCATGGAAGTTCGCAGGATATACACGTTCTTGACCCGTTCATATTCCATCAGATCAGTGAAGCGCTCACGCTGCACGCGGGTCATATAGAGGATGTCAGCGCGGCTTATCACCTCTGCGTTGAACTCCTCGTGCTCTTCATAGCGTATGCCGTGCTCACGGCAGTAGATCTTGTACTCTTCAGGCATGGCCAGCTCCTTGGGGGCTATGAAATGGAAAATGGGGTTGAAGTGCCGCATGGCCATGATGAGGGAGTGTACGGTACGCCCGTATTTCAAGTCACCGACAAGATAGATATTGAGTCCGTCGAGCTTCCCCTGGGTCTTGTAGATACTGTACAGGTCGAGCATCGTCTGTGAGGGGTGCTGGTTAGCTCCGTCTCCGGCGTTGACGATGGGCACTGACGTCACCTCACTCGCATAGCGGGCCGCCCCCTCCAGATAGTGACGCATGACGATAAGGTCGGCATAATTGCTGACCATCATGATGGTGTCCTTCAGCGTCTCCCCTTTGCTCGAACTCGTCACCTTGGGATCGGTGAACCCTATCACGCGGGCACCCAAACGGTTCGCCGCCGTCTCAAATGACAAACGGGTACGCGTGGACGGCTCAAAGAAGAGCGTGGCCACGATGCGCCCGTCAAGAATCTTGCGGTTAGGTCTTTTTTCAAATTCCTGTGCCATCTGAATGAGATACATAATCTTCTCCTTCGTCAGATTGGCAATAGTCACTAAACTGCGGTTTTCGGACATAGCATGAAGCGATTAGAAGTTGGTGTTACTGCAAAAGTATATAAACAATTTGACTGGAGCATAATCCACCGGGCTATTTCACGGAACGAGGAACGGAGAAGAAATCCGGTGCTCTCGCAAGCTGCCATCGTGGCGGGACGGTACAGACAAATGGCCTGCGACCGCCGATGAAACCGGTCAAATCCCTGCTCCACCCAGAATACCACTTCTCCCATCAGGAAAAAAGACCGGCAGGAGGCATGTATATCAGCAGAGATGTGTACCTTTGCGCCGCCGTTACGAGATAGCGGCACATTTCAAACCTATAAATTCATACAAGACAAATGGCAACTAAGATTAGATTGCAGCGCCGTGGCCGTAAAGACTACGCATTCTACAGCATCGTAATCGCTGACGTAAGAGCACCACGTGATGGTAAGTTTATTGAGAAGGTTGGTACCTACAACCCCAACACCAACCCTGCCACAGTAGATTTGAAGTTCGACCGTGCTTTGTACTGGCTTGAGACCGGCGCACAGCCCACTGACACCGTACGCAACATCCTCTCACGCGAAGGCGTGCTGCTGATGAAGCACCTCCGCGGAGGTGTCAAGAAAGGCGCGTTTGACGAAGCCGCTGCCCAGGCCAAGTTTGAGGCATGGAAGCAAGAAAAGGACAACAAGGCCACTGCCGCCGCCACCAAGAATGAGGCTGACAAGAAGGCTGCCGCCGAGGCACGTCTGGAAGCCGAAAAGAAGGTGAACGCCCAGATAGCCGAAAAGGTGGCTGAAAAGAAGGCTGCAGAAGCTGCCGCCAAGGCTGAAGCCGAAGCAGAAGCCGCCAAGGCTGCTGAAGGCGAAAGCCAGACTGAGGCCGAAGCTCCTGCTGAAGCTTAAACCCACCACATGCTTCTCCCGTCCCGACAAACGGAAAAAGCGAGACGCATACAACCGGAACTCCTGAAGTTCCGGTTGTTTTTGTTTACGTCCCTCCTTGCCGGATAGACACTGAGAGACAGCGCAGAAAGTCCCGTCCCTTCAGTTTCGCCCCCGTACGGCCATCATCCTCAACACGCTTTCCCTCCAACCTACAGCCAGCTCCGGCCAGCATTGTCAACGGACAGGCATATTTTCCCTCAGAGCGAACCGCCACCAACGGACATCGAAAAAACCGATTTTGCGCCCTCATTCTTCAAGCCCCTTGCGTAACTTTGCAGTAATGTACCGAGAATTTGCCCCCGACACCCCGCGCCTCAGCTCATCCCCTCGCACCTGCCGCTTGTATGCGCGTATGGTGCTTATCTGCCTGTCAGCCGCCTTGCTGCTGTCATGCAGCAGTGAGAAATTCATGCAGCCGGGCCAAAGTGTGCTCGCAAGTGTCAAGCTGACTTCTCCGGCCAAGCACCTCAATGCAAAATCCTACCGCAACTATGTGCGGCAAGAGCCGAACAGCCGGTGGTTCACACTCTTCAAGGTGCCCTTGGGCATTTATTGCCTGTCAAAAGCTGACAGCATCCAGGGCAACAAGGGAGTGTCCAAGCTATGGCGCAAAATGGGCGAGGCGCCCGTCATATACAACAGGCAGCTTACCCTGTATGGCCAGAACAACCTGAAACACGCACTGGAGGCCGAGGGATACCTGCACGCTGAAGTGGATACGCTCGTCACACGCAACAGGCATAAGACACAGGTGGAATATGTATTGAAACCCGGCATGCGCTACTTCATCAACCGCCTTCGCTTCGACTTCGACAGCGAGACGGTCAGGCGTGACTTCGTGGCAGATTCCACTCAAACTCTGCTGCGTCAGGGCATGCCGCTCAACCTTAACACGCTGTCTGATGAGCGCAACCGGATCATACAGGCTCTTCACAATCGGGGCTACTACTATCTGAACAAGGATTTCATCACCTACGACATCGACACGCTGAAAGGCTCGCTGGGAACAGATGTCACCCTGCGCTTCGCCATGCCCCATGGAGCAGACTCGCTGCGGGCATATCTGCCGCAACGCTTCAGAAGGGTAAACATCATCGAGGACGACCTGGAGAAGAGCGCGGCCTTGGCAGACAGTGGGGAATACCGCAACCTGTCGTTCTTCTACCGAGGAAATCCCACCTTGAACAGACGCGTGTTCGTTTACCACGTAAGCCAAAGGCCCGACAGCCTCTACAGCGAAACCGGTGTGCAGAATACATACGGAAGCCTCAATGCCCTACCGGCCGTCAGCTATACGACACTACGCATGCAACCGGTAGAGGGGAGCTATGACCAGCTGGACTGCAACATCACGGTACGGCAGAACAGGCGGCACACCCTCGGCATGGAACTGGAAGGCACCAACACCTCCGGCGATCTCGGTGCGGCGGTGGCGCTGACCTATGCCAACCGCAATCTCTTCCACAATTCGGAACAGTTCTCCTTCAAGGTGCGCGGAGCTTACGAGGCCATCACGGGGCTGGAAGGATACTCTAACCAAAACTACATCGAATGGAGCGCAGAGGCCAACCTGCGCTTCCCCACCCTGCTGCTGCCCTTTGTCAGCATCAACAGCAAGCGGACGCTCAAGGCTTCCTCCGACGCCCAGCTCATGTACGACATGCAGGACCGACCGGAATTTCACAGACGCGTCCTGACCGGCACTTGGTCGTACCGCTGGAGCCGCACGACCAGTCCCAACTGGCAGCACCGCTACGACCTGCTCTCGGTCAACTATGTCTACATGCCGTGGATATCGGACACTTTCCGCAAGGAGTACCTCGAAGGAGAGGACCCGCACTATTCTGTGCTGCGCTACAGCTACGAAAACCTGTTCATCATGAAGACGGGCTACAGCTTCGTCTACAACTCGCTGCGCAATGCGGCCAGCCTGCCCGCCGGCCTCTACCAGACCAATGGATACCAAATCAAATTGGGGGTGGAACTGGCGGGAAACCTGCTGTACGGGATATCTTCCGCCCTGCGCAACAAGCGGACGGACAATGGCAGTTACCGGTTGTTCGGCATCGCCTACTCGCAATACGCGAAGATCGATTTTGACTTTGCCAAAAGTGTGGTGCTTTCGGAAAACAACTCCCTGGCCTTCCATGTCGCGGCGGGATTCGGCCTGCCCTATGGCAACTCAACCATCCTGCCTTACGAGAAGCGCTACTTCGCAGGCGGCGCCAACAGCGTGCGCGGATGGAGCGTGCGAGGACTGGGGCCCGGAGCCTATCGCGGAAAGGACGGCAAGGTGGACTTTATCAACCAAACGGGCAACCTAAAACTGGATCTAAGCGTTGAATGGCGCACGTACCTTTTCTGGAAACTGCATGGGGCATTCTTCATTGATGCGGGCAATATCTGGAACACACGCAACTACCCCGACATGGACGGCGCCCTGTTCCGCTTCCGCACATTCTATAAGCAGATCGCCGTAGCCTACGGGCTGGGACTCCGCTTTAACTTCAACTATTTTATTCTCCGGCTTGACGGCGGTATGAAGGCCATTGACCCTGCCACACCCGGCGGGCGGCTGCACTACCCCATCACCCAACCGAACTTCGGCCGTGACTTCGCGCTCCACTTCGCGGTGGGGCTGCCCTTCTAACCATTGACGGCACGCACCGGCCGACAGCATACCTTCATGATGCTACAATTTATCTCATTCGCTTCAGGGAGCAGCGGAAACTGCTACTACCTCAATGCCAACGGCTACGGCATACTGATCGACATTGGCATAGGAATACGCATCTTCAAAAGGAATTTCTCCAACTACGGACTGCCCATCGCACAGATACAGGCCATCCTCGTCACACACGACCATACCGACCATGTGAAGGCCGTAGGCGCGGTGTCACGCGATTTCCGCCTGCCCGTATACACCTCACAGAAGGTGCATGACTCCATATTGCGCAACCATTTCGTGTCCAAGAAAGTGCCTGCTGACCTACAGCATGCTATCGAACGCGGCAAGACTTTTGAACTGGGGCCTTTCAGCATCACCTCTTTCGCCGTGCCACATGACAGTGCCGACAACAATGGCTACATCATCAGAGTGGAAGATAAATGCTTCGTCATTCTCACCGATATCGGGCACTTCACCGATGAAATGGCGGATATCGTAAACCAAGCCACCCATCTGGTCATCGAGGCAAACTATGATGCCGCCATGCTGGCGACAGGCCGATATCCCTTACGCCTGCAAAACCGTATCAGCGGACCCTTGGGACATATCAGCAACGCCGAGACCGCTGATTTTCTGTCACTCCACCTTGACAAGCAACGCATTCGCCGTATATGGCTCTGCCACCTGAGCGCGGAGAACAACCTCCCCCGCATCGCGCACGATACCGTAGCCGAAGCGCTAACCGCTGCCGGCCTGCCCCTTGACACCCCTGGCGGCTGCAAGCTTGAGGTATTGGCCCGAAAGACACCTTCACTGCTGATGGAGCTGTGACGGGAGGTGCGTGGAAACTTTTGGCAAAACAAATGAACAAAGTGGAGTATTAAAGCGTGGCATAAACCTGCATTATAAGCTATACCTAACCTTCCATTCAACAATAAGAACACAAGAAAAGGGGAAGCAAATGATTGCTTCCCCTTTTCTTGTGTTCTTATATTCCCTTTATGGATCCTCCATTATGGAGTGTTACTTAGAAAGCCCGGTCGTATGCCTCCAGTGCCTTATACGTCTCATGACGGGCGGGCACCAAGGGCAGACGCAGCACATTCTCTGCCTTGCCCTGTACGGCCAGCAGGGATTTGATGCCAGCGGGATTGCCATCAGCGGAGAGCAGCCGGAACGCCTTGCTGAATTTGCGGTGCAGCTGTAGCGAGCTGGTGAAGTCGCCTTCCAGCGCCTTGTGAACCATGCGCCCAAATTCTTTGGGATAGGCGTTGCCCACCACAGAAATGACACCGGCTGCACCGATCGTCAACAGCTCAAAGGTGATGGCGTCATCGCCGCTCAGCACCTCAAAACCGTCCGGACCTTTCTCCACAATCTCCTCGATCTGCCCGATGCGCCCGGAGGCTTCCTTCACCGCCACTACATTGGGACAGTCATGAGCCACGCGCAATGTGGTCGCCGCCTCCATGTTCACTCCCGTGCGTCCGGGCACATTATAGAGTACCACGGGGAGCGGACTGGCTTCAGCCACGGTGCGGAAATGCTGGTAAAGCCCCTCTTGTGTCGGTTTGTTGTAAAAGGGAGTGACGATCAGCACGCCTTCAAAACCGCTCAAGTCAGCCTGTTGCAGATGGCGCACCACATCTGCCGTGCAGTTTCCACCCGCTCCAAGCAGCAAGGGGATACGCCCGTTATTGACTTCCTTGACCGTATCCATGACTTTTCGCCGCTCCTCCTCCGTCAAGCAAGGAGTCTCAGCCGTTGTGCCCAGCACGCAGATGAAATCAACCGCCGCTTCCAGCAAACTCTGGGTCAGCAGGGACAGTCTTTCATAGTCAACGCCTCCGTCCGGCCGGAAGGGGGTCACCAAGGCTATGCCCAACCCCCTAAATGGGTTCGTTCTCTTATGGTCACTCATAAACAATATTGTGATTACATCGTGTGTTCTAACTGACAGGGTTCATCAAGCTGCGGCCTTTCACCCAAGGAGGATACAAAGATACGGCTATAGGGGTTTTTCAAGAAGACGCTTCACGCTTTTTAGCACGTAACCAGCATCGGTACTGCGTGAAGCCCCTCCATACTCTCTGTACGCTTCACCGCTTCATGAACTTGCCCAGGAGATTTTTATTGAGCCTCTTCAAGTCTTGTCCGGTCTTGTTCAGCAATGCTTCGGGCATGGCCTTCCACTCACTGAAGAAGTCTGGCACGAGCTGCAGCAGATTGGTCACCGGGCTATGCACGGCACTTTCTTCCTTCCAGGGGTTCACCACCACATTAAAGGCATGCTTACGCAAGGAAACGTCTATGACCTCTCCCGTCCAGAATGGATCACCGTCATAGTGCGCCACCCCTTCCTCGTTGCGCCTGATACGCAGTCGGTCAGTCTGGAAAGTCTTGACATGACTGTTCTCGGGAAGTGTGCCATTAAAGAGCTGCAAAGCAACTTGGGGAGCTTCGATGGCATTGAACGGCTCCATCACCACCACATCGAGCAGGCCGTCCTTCATACTGGCATAAGGCGCGATGTAAGCATCGTTGCCGTACTGTGAGGCGTTCGCACAGGCTATGAGAAAAGCCTCGTAAGTTTCAGAGCCATTGCCCACCTCTATCTCATAGGTCTGTGGTCTGTATTGAAGCCCCAGCTTCAAGGCGTTCTCCACGTAAGCCAGCGGGCCACGCTTGCCAGCCTCTGCAAATTTCTCACTGATAAAAGCGTCAAAACCCACCCCGCAAGTACAGAAAAACGGGTGCTCGTTGATCACGCCGTAATCCAGTTTGTGTATGATGCCCTCATTGATGATGGCCAGAGCCTTGCTCGGCTGTATAGGTATGCACAAATGCCGGGCCAAGCCGTTGCCGGAACCGCAGGGAATGATGCCAAGCGCCGTTTCAGTATGCACCAATGCGCGCCCTACCTCATTCACAGTTCCGTCGCCGCCTACAGCCACAACAATGTCCGTCCTTCTTTGGGCGGCATCGGCAGCCAGCTCCGCCGCATGTCCGGCATATTCTGTCTGAACCACTTCAAAGTCATACCGCGAGCGGTCTACCAGCTCTTCTATCAGCTGTATGACGCCGCCCTTCTGCCGCGTGCCGGATATGGGATTGACGATGTATAAAATGTGTTGCTTCATGTCGGTCAGGTTTTGCATGCTACTCATTTCAGGCACAGACGGCGCAGATCGTACATGGAGCCGTTGTAGATGTTCAAGTCCACCTTCTCCTTGATGCCATCGAGTCTGCCACAGTCCGTATGCTGCCAAAATTTCCACGGCCCTTTGTAGGAAAGGGAACGCACGTAATAGTGGGCTATCCAATAAGGATATTTGTCAAAATCCGCCGTATTCAAGTAATCGCGCTTGAACTTGTAGTTGGTGTAGATAATAGGCGGCACACCATAATGCCTCTCAACTTCCCGGAGCCATGTCAGCGAAACCTCGCGCAGTTCCTCCACGGTCAGGTTACCCTTTTCCTCGACATCGAGTACGGGTGGCAGATCCCCTTCCTCCAAGTGCACCTGTTTCAGAAAATACGCCGCCTGTTTGCGAGCCGGCACATGGGGCTTGAAATAGTGGTAAGCCCCACGTATGATACCGAACTCCCGTGCCTGGTAAAAGTTGTCGTTGAAGTTCTCGTCCAGATGGTCGCCCCCCTCCGTAGCCTTGATAAAGATAAAGCCCACCGGCTCTCCGCCTATATTGGCCTTGGACAGCTTCTCCCAGTCGATGTCACCTTGGTGATGGCTGATGTCAATGCCTCGGATGGAATAGCCGTCCGGATACACCTCACTGCCATACAAAGCTTGCCACCGGGAGGTATAGGGAGCCACGAAGTAGACGTACACGAGATAGCAAAACAGCCCAGCCCCTGCCACGATGGCCAGCCGAAGCAGCAGGGTGCGCACTTTCCCTTCCATCAGACGCCACGCGGAGACACGACGTTTGGAACGTCTGCGTCGGGAGGCCGGACGGGCGGTGGTGCGGCGGCGTGGTGTTCTGTTGGGCATATGGTACGGGGGAGGTTGACTGTACAGAAGAAAAAGCGAATAGTGAACAAAGTCCTTGCGGCACCCCCAAAAGATACCGGTCCTCGTCCACTATTCACTGGATGGTCAAAGCTTGGCCTGAATCTTATTTGCCTTGTTCAAGTTTCAAGGTAACCGTACACTGGTCGCATACCGAAGAGGGGCCGAAGTACTGTATCGGGCCGGGGTATACGAAGCAAGTGTTCTCAGCCCACTCTGTCCGGTGTGCGGCAAACTCCTTGAAGGGAGCGCCATCGAGGCGTACCAGCGCCTTCCGGATCACAGGCTTCATCTTGCCATTGCGGCGCTCCATGTTCATCATCATCGTGATGGGCACACCGCCGGCCACCCACTGTTCAGCGGGAGCGGTCGTGTTCTTTACGATGGCCATGTAGCCGGTCTTTCCATTGGCCACAAGCTGTGCGGCGCTCGTACCCAAGGCGTAGCAATAGTCAGCATCGTAGTTGGAGGGAGCTGCGCAGCGGCCTTCGTAGCCAAAGAAGTGGTGCAGTGCGGAGAACTTGCCCGTATACTTGCCTTCCTTCTTCCAGGCTGCAAGTTTGTGTCCTACCATCTCTGAGAGCAGTTTCTCCGTCTCGATCAAGGACACCTGTACGTTTCCGTGCGGGTCGCGCTCCATGGTAAGCTGCTTGGCCACGCCTTCGGGCAGGCTTTCGTAGATGGCGGCGTTGTCCTTGGAGAGCTTGGACAGAATCCAGTTGCGGTGGTCTGCGGGAGCCACGCCGGCAGCCTCGGGCGAGGCCAGCAGGTCGTTCAGCTCAGCGATGAGCTTCTTCATAGCGGGGATGAACTCGATCAGACCTTCGGGGATAAGCACCGTACCGAAGTTGTTGCCCTTGGCGGCACGCTTGGCCACCACCTCTGCGATGTAGGTCACAATGTCATCGAGGGTCTGGTTCTTCTCTTCAACCTCTTCACTCACAATGCACACATTGGGCTGGCACTGCAGGGCGCACTCCAAGGCGATATGGCTGGCCGAACGACCCATCAGTTTAATGAAGTGCCAGTACTTACGGGCAGAGTTGGCATCGCGCTGTATGTTGCCGATCACCTCAGCATAGGTCTTGCAGGCTGTGTCGAAGCCAAAGGAAGTTTCGATCTGATCGTTCTTCAAGTCGCCGTCGATGGTCTTCGGGCAACCGATTACCTGCACGCCATAGTTGTGTGCGGCATAATATTCGGCCAGCACGCAGGCGTTGGTGTTGGAATCATCACCACCGATGATGACAACGGCCTTGATGCCCAATTCGCGAATGATCTTCAGGCCGCTCTCGAACTGCGCCTCTTCCTCGAGCTTCGTACGCCCCGAGCCGATCATGTCGAAGCCTCCCGTGTTGCGGTAGTCATCGATGACGGCGCCGGTCAGCTCGATGTACTTGTGGTCTACCAAACCGCCAGGCCCCATCAGAAAACCGTAGAGCTTGTTGGCGGGGTTCTGCTTCTTCAGCTCGTCATAAAGGCCGCAAATCACATTGTGTCCGCCAGGAGCCTGCCCGCCAGAGAGGATAACGCCAATGTTCATCGGCGCGTACTCCTTTTTCTCCGTGCTGGGAACGAACTCTACGAGGGGCATACCGTAGGTGTTGGGGAAGAGCTTCTTGATCTCTTCCTGGTCGCCCACACTCTGAGTGGGTTCACCTTCCTTGATGCTCACATTGCTACGCAGGCCAGCAGGAAGCTTGGGCTGGTAAGCGGCACGTGCAATCTGTAATGCGCTTTTTTCCATAAGTTAGTAATATGTGTGTTTGTGTTGAACAGCCTGATGTACGTATGATCCCGCCCGACTTTGCGGACGGGTTGAACGCCCTGCAGAAAGCGTGCGGCAACGCGCCAGTTCCCTGTCTTCCGGACAGACGTAGCCTATCCGCAGCGGCATTTTCTGCAAAGATAGTGCAAGCCGAGCGCAATGAAGCTCGCTTCGATTGCCGAGGCGCAGCCTATCTTCTGCAAAGAGAGTGCAAGCCGAGCGCAATGAAGCCCGCTTCGATTGCCGAGGCGCAGCCTATCTTCTGCAAAGATACGGTTTTTCCCGAAACTGCATGCAAAAGCCTCCAAGTTTGCCCCATATGTCTGCAATCCGGGCAAAGCTGTATGCCCTAAGAAAACAGCTTCGTAAACCACTCCCCTTCATGCCTGTGAAAAAAGGCCATCGTCCCGCCTTGGAGGAAAAAGCAGTACGCGCTTCCAAGGCGGGACGGCGGTGTCCCAATCAGGGGGAATCAGGCATCAAGGCACAAGAACCTTCTGCCCGTTGACGATATATACTCCTCGCTCTACGCCGACCGTTCGGTGTCCCTTGAAGGTCTGCGCCAGCACGATGCGTCCCGCAAGGTCACTGACCGTCACGTGCGTGGAGGAGGATGCATGCAGTCTGATCGCTGAAGGCGCCGTAGCCACACTCACATCCGGCCCAGAGGAAGATACGGCACCGATCCCCGTCGGTTCGTTTATCTGATAGACGCGCACCCAGTCGAAATACGTCTCGTACACGTGCGAGGGATTGTACATCCCCGCCCAGCTGCCATCACCGACCGACTGGTTGATGAGAATATAGAATGCCTTGTCGAAAGGCCACTGGCCGCGATCCAGCACACTGGGGTCTGCAGAACGCTGGTAAGAGCCAACATACTTGCCGTCTACATACCATTTGAGGCTGCTCTCGTCCCATTCGAGGGAGTAGGTATGGTAACGGTCCATCTGCACTGCCTCGTTAAAGGACGACTTGGGGTTGTTCGTTTCTCCCTCATTATAGGTCCAGTTGGAATGCACTGTATGGTAGGCGCGGTTCTCCGTGTTGATCTGCTCCCAAATGTCGATCTCGCCTGCGGCTGGCCATCCGAGACTACCGTCTTCAGGCATGAGCCAGAAGGCCGGGAAGCTTCCGGCATAGGGCATCGTGCGGATGCGCGCCTCGGCCCAACCGTATTTGTAAGAAAATTTGCCCTCAGTCATAATGGCACCTGTAATCATCGGTACGGGATCAGTGTCTTGGAAAGGATTGTAGAGCGCCCGTGCCACGAACTTGCCGCCCTCCTGATAGCCCGTCAGGGCATATCCCTCTTTGCTTTGGGCATGGAAACGATTCCAGGTGGAACTGTAGCGTGGACAGCGCACCCACTTCGCCGCGTCGGGCTGCGTGCCATCGGCCGCATCGAACTCATCGCTGAACACCAGCCGGTAAAGTGCGTCCGCCCCTGCCTCATAGGCCACTGTCACGCGCAGATCGCCGTCCACGCTGTCCCCGGGCAGGGTATAGCGCGAGGCAGGCACTGTAAATTCGCTCCACTGCCGGTTGCCATGCAAGTATTGTGGGCCGTCCAGACGATGGCCATGACGGATTGTCATTCCCGGGGCTTCATACCCTTTGGCAACAGGCGTGGGCACCAGTGCGAGGTTTCGGAACGGGGTCACCGCGACCGGAAGTGCGGCATTCGCATAGCTGTACACACTGCCATTGAGGCTTCGGATGTCAAGGGCGTGCGAGCGGGCATGTACATTCAGCAGGAAGTCCACCACCGCGCCGCCATTTGAAACGATACCCGCCGAACCCGCAGGGTCTGCATTGTCGATGTCGGCTTTCAGGCGGGCGCGGTACATACCTGCCGGGAGTGACGCCGGGAGGGTGAATACGGGCAGCGCACTTGCCGGAACGGAGGAAACGTCGGCCACCTCCTCCCCCAAACTGTTACGTCCGTTGTAATACGTATAAGAGAGAAGTTCCCCATCACTCGCCGGCCGGCCATCGGACGACAAATCATTCCGAAACGCGCCATCCTCATTGAGGTCTATGTACAGGTACAGGTGCATCGGCTTGCTGGTGTAAGATACGGAAACAGTCACCTTGTCACCGGGCAGAACAGAAACCGTACGGCCCGAAAGGAAACGGTAAACGGTGGCCGCCTCCTGCTGCGGAAGATCCAGCTGCGTTTCACCGCCCGAAGTAGCGCTGAACTTCAGATGGGTCAGCGCGTTTTCCGGGTCGGGCTTCCGCAGGGAGGAGTCGAAACTGAGGGGATAGTCGGTTGCGGGCTGCGATTGGGCACAGACATCGGGCAGAGAGATGCCCAACGAAAGCGACAATAGCGCAAGCCGCATGTCTTGTCTGAATCTCATGGTAAATAAAAGAAAATGGTAAAGATATGGGAAGTCCAATGACGGGTGAGGCAGAGGTTCGGTTCAGGGGACACCCCCCTGCATCCCTCCATCCTCCTCCACAGCCGAACCTCGGTGAGGGGCGGCCAAGGGAAGTGGTTGCACACGAAATCCCTACAGTAGCGGCAGACAGCCTGCATTTCAAAAAACAGAGGCCGCACCACCAACGGTACAGCCTCTCTATGCTTAGGTCAGATTAACAAGCACGGCTTCCGAGCGCCCTGCCGCAGCATCCGGCGGTCTCCCGTGCCGTTTTTGCTCCTATTTGATGATGTCCAACTCACGGAACACCTTGCTCAGTGCCTCCACAGCCCGATCAACCTGCTCCTTGGTATGGGTAGCCATCAGAGCCACACGCACAAGCGTGTCATGCGGCGCACAGGCTGGCGGTATGACAGGGTTGATGAATACGCCGGCCTCGAAAGCCTTGGCCGTGGCGAGGAAGGTCTTCTCCGTGTCGCGTACATAAAGCGGTATGATGGGCGATTCAGTATCGCCGATCTCGAAGCCGGCCTCCTTGAAGCGCTTCAGGGCATAATGCGTCACGTCCCACAGGGCTGCGATGCGTTCCGGTTCGTTCTGTATGATATGCAGGGCCTCCATGGCACAGGCCGTGGCGGCGGGAGTGTTAGATGCGGAGAAGATGTAGGTACGGGCGTTGTGGCGCAGCCAGTTGATAATACTTTCATCGGAGGCGATGAACCCTCCGATAGAAGCCAATGACTTGCTGAAAGTGCCCATGATGAGGTCTACCTCATCGGTCAGCCCGAAATAGTCACACACGCCGCGTCCCTGCTTGCCGAAGACACCGATGCCGTGTGCCTCGTCCACCATGACTGTGGCGTTGTACTTGTGCTTCAGTCGTATGATCTCGGGCAGATTGGCCAGATCCCCCTCCATGGAGAACACACCATCCACCACGATGAGCTTCACCGCCTCGGGGGCGCACTTCTGCAACTGGCGCTCGAGGTCAGCCATGTCGTTGTGGCGGTACTTCAGACAGGTGGAGAAAGACAGGCGGCGACCGTCCACGATAGAGGCATGGTCGCGGTCGTCACAGATGATATAGTCCTCGCGCCCGGTGAGGCAGGCTATCACGCCGGAGTTGACCGTAAAGCCCGTCGAGAAGCACAGTGCGTCTTCCTTGCCCACGAACTTGGCCAGCTCCTTCTCGAGCTGCACGTGGAGGTCGAGCGTACCGTTCAGAAAGCGCGAACCTGCACAGCCGGAACCATACTTGCGCATGGCCTTCACGCCGGCTTCGATGATACGTTCATCGCCCGTCAGACCCGTATAGGCATTGGAGCCGAACATGAGGACGTGATGGCCGCCCATCTCGACTTCCGTACCCTGCTTTCCTTCGATTTCACGGAAATAGGGATATACCCCTTGGGCCATATATTGCTGCGGCAAGGTGTATTTTGCTAATCTGTCTTGTAAAATACCCATATAAAATAAAGAATCTTATACTGAGAGCGCCAAGACAGGCTTTGCCTTGCTGTCTCTCGTGTCTCACGACACCTGTCAGCAGGCTATGGTGAAACTTAGATACGACTATTTGTGTCGGGGCGACGGGATTCGAACCCACGACCCCCTGCTCCCAAAGCAGGTGCGCTAACCGGACTGCGCTACGCCCCGAAAAGATTTATGCTCGTTCTTTAAGCGATGCAAAAGTATAGATTATTTTTCAAATTCGCCGCATGCGCCTGTAAAAAATGCACAGAACCGCGTTTTCTGTATCCCTGCCATTCTTGCCCGTCGCAGCTGCGTCTGCCCCTCTCTCCCACCCATGGGGGCAACGGCCTTCCGTATGTGAAGCAGCAGGCATGGGTGAAGACATCCGGCCGGGGCACAGCCTTCTCCTGCCTATGGATCAGCCCGGCCTCCGGGGCATAAAGAGAAGCAGCGGCAACCACCCGAGCGGGGCATTGGCCACGCGCCGGAACCAGCTGTAGCGCCGGCTGTATCTGCCGGCAGGCAAAGGATACAGCCCCCTTTCGTGCAAGACGGCAAAGGCTTCACGGATGTGGCGCGCTGAACGGGTCCACACGATGACGTTATACAGATAGGCGGCTGCCAGCTGGTCGATCCGCCGCCTCAGGGCTT
>Cebus_capucinus_imitator_PRJNA485217_SSR118__coassemble_139_pt1 | contig 37820 bp, 31 predicted proteins | sample Cebus_capucinus_imitator_PRJNA485217_SSR118__metabat2_low_PE_012 | metagenome-assembled genome bin Cebus_capucinus_imitator_PRJNA485217_SSR118
GTAAATGCGTGCTTTTAGAGAGCTGATGGTGTGCCGGTGTGCTCATCGGTAATAAGATGGACAAGGCCAAGAAGGCTGCTGAGCTGGCCAATGCACAGGCTGAGGTCATTCAGAATCAAGACGGAACGTCTTACGTAAAGGCAACCTTCGACAGCGGACTGCTCTTCAATACCGGTTCTGCCACGTTGAGCACCAGCGCCAAGGCTTCCATCAACAAGTTTATCAACAGTCTTCTCGCCGAAGACAATACTTATGAGTTGGCCGTATGCGGCTTCACTGATAATGCAGGCTGGAAGAACAGCACCGCAGAACAGAGCAAGGCAAAGAACCTCAACCTGTCACAGCAGCGTGCCGACGCCGTCAGCTCACAGATCACGAGCGCCGGCTATCCTGCCGCCCGTCTGGTCAGTGTGAAGGGCTATGGTGAGGACAAGCCCGTTGCAGATAACAGCACAGCAGCCGGAAAGGCGCAGAACAGACGCGTGGAGGTCTACATCCTGCCCAGCAAGGACATGATTAACGCCGCTAATGCCAGCACAGGCAAATAAGACCTTTCTGCCCGATACCAAGTCTTTCCATATCCTTCAGGGATAGGAAACGATGATTGGGCTTCATCAATTCCAAGCGCCCCGTCCGTATTTGCGGACGGGGCGCTTGGCTTGTATAGGGAGATCTGTAGGAACGGGACAGTTTTCTATCCTTCAGGGGCTAAATGGTCTTCACGCACACCTCAACCGAACTATGGCCTCAATTCATTTCCCATATTTCGAAACTTCTGCTTCAATATGGCATAACTTCATGCAGATCTTTGCGGTGTCAATAGTGACAAATCATCTTAAAATCTCAACATTATGCCGATTATGCTCAATCGTGGGGAGGAGATGCTTCGTATCTCGCCCAAGGACAGTAAGAGAATCGAGTACTCAACCAACCAAGGCCGTACGTGGAGTACCCGCTATCACGGGTCTTCCAATACGGGTGCTTTCTGCGACCTGATGGATTCGGGCAGGGAAATCCTTGGAACGACTGAAAAAGGGTTGTTCTACTCAACCAACGACGGCAGGACTTGGAGTCTCCGTAGACGTGGATAACGCGAAGCGCAGAACAGAAGCTTGAAGTGATCCTAAGATAAGGGGGAACTTGTAATTACACGCCAACTGAATGGGCATTCAGAAAGTTGCATGCAAAATGGAGATTCTTTCTGAATGTTCACAAGTTGGCGTGTGGTATTCATGACGCAAGGGGGCTTATGCAACTGGTGCGCCCCTTCCATGTTTGTTGAAGGGATTGGTATTGGTCCTGGATGTTTGTCAGGAGAATATCCGACAAGCAGGAAGCCGTGTCTTAAACTTACAGGTACTACAGAATAGGCACAGGTGAGAACCGTCCATTTGTCATGAACGCCCCATTCTTCTCATTTGGTATGTGTTGTAGCAATTGTGCCAGATGCTGTAGAATCCGCCGGCGATGGATGTGACCGGATTGAGGAAGGTGTAGCCCATCCAGATACCGAACACCGTATTCTTTTGACCCAGTCCTTGTGCCGTGCAGACCGGCCTGCCGTAGTGTCTTCCAATTATGCGTCCCACCCCAAATTGAAAGACGCAGCAAGCGAACGAGACAGCTGCCAAGGCGGCCAACTCTCCCAGTGGCTCATGCGAGTGTGCGATACTTCGTGTGGTCACGGCAATGGCTATACTGAGCGAAACTGCCCACAAGTAGAACGCCAAGTCGCGGAAGGACGTGAAAAAACGGTGCAGAGGCGGAAGGAACCACCGTACTGCCTGAGCCACAACCAACGGAAAGATGAGCATGGGGAAGACATTCGACAGAATCAGGGCGAAGGATACCATGAACGTCTGTCCCGCATGAGGATGTACCAATGGCACAACCAGCGGCACGATGATGGCAACTGCCACATTGGACAGGATGGTGTACATGGTGACATCCGCCGCATCGCCCTGAAGCTTTTGGGTGACAACTGCGGCAGCTGTCGCTGTGGGGCATATCACGCACAATGCCGCCCCTTCAACGAGTATGCCCCCCGGCATATCCGGCCAGAAATGCAACAGCAGACCGAGCAGGGCGAACAGGCCGCACTGTATGAGCAGCAGCCACAGATGCGTGAGGCGGGGACGCAACTGGCGAATGTCGATCTTGCAAAAGGACAAGAAGAGCATGAAGGAGATGAGTATGGGTTGCACGACCGCTACCGTGGGGGCGGCGTACGGGCGTGTAGCGTCTAACCATGGCAGATGGGAATAAACCAAATAGCCGATGATGCCGGACACGATGGCTACCGGCAATGTCCAGTTTTTCAGGAAACGAATGATGTACATAGGTAAATATATGAAAGGGGCATCGTCTCTTACGGGGCAATGACACACATTATGCCAGAGGAGGCTGTAGGGGGTACTGTACCCGCTTAGGATATAGCTGAGAAGTTGACCATACTCTTCTTCAGCAAACGCAGGTGCTCCCACATTATTTCATTCTGAGGCAGATTCTCTTGCGGATCCTTTTCCAACACTTCTTCTGCCGCCTCACGCGCCACTTGAAGCAGCTCTTGGTCCTTGGTCAAGTTGGCTATCCGCAGGTCGAAGGGCATACCGCTCTGTGCAGTGCCTTCCATGTCGCCAGGCCCCCGGAGCTTCAAATCTTCTTCCGCTATCTCAAAGCCGTCATTGCTGTCTACCATCACTTGCAGACGCCGTTGTGTAGACTCGCTGAGCCTCGAATGCGTCATCAAGATGCAGTAAGACTGATCGGCGCCCCGCCCTACCCTTCCACGCAGTTGGTGCAACTGCGCCAGTCCGAAGCGGTCCGCATTTTCTACCACCATAACCGTAGCATTGGGTACGTTGACGCCGACTTCTATGACAGTGGTCGATACAAGTATTTGCGTATTGCGGGTGATGAAGTCGTGCATGGCCTTTTCCTTGTCGGCAGGCTTCATCTTGCCATGCACCATACCTACGTGGAAATCGTGGAACACCTCGGTCAGCTGGGCGTAGCCCGTCTCGAGATCCCGCAGATTCTGCTTCTCGTTTTCTTTGATCAGCGGATAGACAACGTAGATCTGCCGCCCTTGCTGAAGTTGCTGTCTCATGCCGCTGTAAAGCCTGTCTACATCGTTGGCCCCATAATGAAAGGTTTGGATGGACTTGCGGCCCGGTGGGAGTTCATCTATCACGCTGACATCCAGATCGCCGTAGACCGTCATGGCCAATGTTCGCGGTATGGGGGTGGCTGTCATCACAAGGATATGTGGAGGACGTGTGTTCTTAACCCACAACTGGGCACGTTGCTTCACTCCGAACCGATGCTGCTCGTCAATGACTACAAGGCCGAGGTTCAGAAAGGAAACGGTCGGCTCTATCAGCGCATGTGTGCCCACCAATAGGTTTACACTGCCGTCCGCTACGCCTTGAAGGATTTCCTTGCGGGCCTTTCCTTTCACGTTGCCGGTCAAAAGCTGTACTGTGAGGGGAAGCGGAGTGAGCAGCTCCGACAACGAAGCATAGTGCTGCTCGGCCAAGATCTCTGTGGGAGCCATGATACAGGCCTGAAAACCATTATCTGCCGCCAGCAGACAGCACAGGAGAGCAACCATGGTCTTTCCACTTCCCACATCGCCCTGCAACAGCCGGTTCATCTGCCTGCCCGAAACCATATCGCCTCGTACTTCCCGTACCACCCGCTTTTGTGCTTCTGTAAGCTGGAAGGGCAGGCATTCATGATAAAACCGCAAAAACAGCGAACCGACCTTGTTAAATACAAAGCCTGCGCTGTTTTGCTTGCGGTGTAAGGAATATCGGATGATGTCCAGCTGTAGAAAGAAGAGTTCTTCGAACTTCAATCTGCGCGTAGCTTCTGGCAGCAGTGTCGAGGTTCGGGGAAAGTGGATGGTGCGCAGTGCCTCGTCGAGCGGAACCAAATGATAGCGGCAGAGCAGATATCCGGGTAAAACTTCGGGGACAGGGCGCTTCTCCAGCAACTTGAATGCCTCAGACATGATGTCTGAGATGAAATGGGAAGTCAGTCCGCGCCTTTTCATCTTCTCCGATGTATGGTAATGCGGCTGCATGGGAGGCACCGGCTTTTGCTGGCGGTCTTCTTCCTCCAGTTCCGGATGTGATATACTAAACCGCCCATTCCAGTTGGTGGGTTTTCCCAGCAACAGATATGTGCAGTTGTACTTGAGGCTTCTGTCGATATACTTGATGCTGTTGAACCACACCAAATCGACAGAACCTGTTCCGTCGCTAAAGGTAGCTACGAGGCGCTCCCGATGTCCGGCGCCTTCTATGTCTTTCGAGAGCACGCGCCCTTTGAGCTGAACATAGGGCATGCCATGTGCCAGATCGCAGATGCGGTAGATGACGGAACGGTCTATGTATTTATAGGGGAAGTAATAAAGCAGATCGCGAAGGCAGGATACGCCGATTTCATCATGTAGGATCTTGGATCGTACAGGCCCGACACCCTTGATAAATTTCAGATCTGTTTGCATTAAATCCATGGATTCCCACTTTTATTCGTGTATGACAATGATCGGGCAGCCGGGAGGAATGGATCTGCTCCATTTACCGGGGCTAAGCTTATCCTATGCTAAGATACGCCATCATAAGGGGTGACATGCATTGGAATCTCCGCCTGTTAGCGGGATTGGGCGGAACGGAATGCTCCAGCCCCCCGCATGTCAGAATTTGAGGGTCTGTTCAAAGCTTATGTCATGGCCGGTAAAGCACATGTCGCGATCAACCTCCTCCAAGATCTCACGATTGGTCACCAAACGGCGGGCGACAGCCTGTGCGAACAGCCGGGTTGCGGCGGGGCCGCAGGCAGTAATGAAATTGTCATGCTCAACCACAAATGCGTCACTATGATAAATGGCTCCTGCTATATGGCTCTCCATACCGGGATAAATTGTGGCATGCTTGCCTTTCAACACACCGGCTGCTCCCAATACCATGGGAGCCGCACAGATGGCGGCGATGAGCGTGCCCGCCTGAGATTGTTGTTGTATGGCCGTACGCAGAACTGAATTGCTCTTCATGGTTTCTGCTCCTTTCAAGCCGCCGGGGAAGACCAAGGCGTCACAAGCGCTCAGATGATTCTTACGAAAAAGGCTGTCCGCCTTGACTACAATGCCACGGGCACTTGTAACAACCCGCTTTCCCGTAACGCTCAACATCTGCACCTGTAGGCCGCAGCGGCGTAAGATGTCAACTGTTCCCAAAGCCTCGATTTCTTCAAAGCCGTCCGCTAAAAAAAGATATATCATAATGGATGCGTGATTAATTTTCTCTTTGATTGTTGCTGTGAATGAAGTTCACGCGAAAGTTTCTGCCTTTTCCGCTCACCGGAGGCATTGCAGGTATTCAGCGATGGTCGCTTTCAGTCCGAGATACAGGGCATCGCTGATCAGTGCATGGCCGATACTGACTTCGTCTATCCAGGGTATCTGTCTATGCAGATAGGCGAGATTATCCAGACTGAGGTCATGCCCTGCGTTGATTCCCAGTCCTATCTGGCGACAGTGGCGTGCCGTGCTAACGAAGGGAGCCACTGCTCGTTCGTGGTCAATTGTATATCCGGTGGCATAAGGTTCAGTGTAGAGTTCCACGCGATCTGCTCCCAAGGCCAAGGCTCCGTCTGCCATTGATTCCCGTGCATCGATAAATATGCTCACCCTTATACCAGCCTCTTTCAGGCGGCAGATTACAGGCTGAAGAAACTCGTGGTTCTCCACCGTGTCCCATCCATGATTGGAAGTGAGTTGATTGGGGCTGTCTGGAACCAGCGTAACTTGGTCAGGCAACACTTCGAGCGCGAGATTGATGAATACGTCATCAGGGAAGCCCTCCATATTGAACTCGGTCGTGAGTCTCGGCCGCAAGTCCCGTACATCCTGCCGGCGTATATGCCTTTCATCGGGACGCGGATGAACTGTTATTCCTTGTGCGCCAAAACGCTCGCAGTCCAAGGCTGTTGCCACGACATCCGGCGTGTCCGCACCGCGTGCGTTGCGTAAAGTGGCCACCTTATTTATATTAACGCTTAGTTTGGTCATCGTCGCTTATGTATTGCTGTAAACTTTTTAGAATGAATGCGGCAGAATTTGTCACTTTCTCCAAGGCAAGAGGGGGCGAATTTCATAGCGAAAAAATTCACGCACAAGTACGGATCTCTACCCGTGCGACTCCCAGCCTCTCCCATGCAGTTTCCTCCCCCTTCGGGCAGGTTGCCTGTAATGGCAGGTTTCTCGTCAAAAGCTTTGGGCATGCTTGGCTTTCGGTCTCCTATTTACACTATCTTTGCATAAGATAAGCTGCGGATCAGCTATGGAAGCCAGCTTCATCGCATTCGCCTCGCATTATCTTTGCCAAAGACAGGCTGCACCTCATCAATTAGAAGCAGGCTTCATTGCATTCGATTTGCACAATCTTTGCATACAAAAGTACCACTTTTTAAAATGGCGGACTTTAATGTGCCAAACTATTTAGCGAACCACCTACGCTTTTAACCTTTATTGCTGCATATTGGCGGCAAAAACATCAACAGAATCCATTTATGCATCACGGTTTCTTACATGTGGCAATTTACGGGAATGTTTATCAAACAAAGAAAAATCTATATGTAAAACGGATTTTGCGAAAGCTGCAATCTATGGGAGTGGCGATTAGCATAGAGGAGCGGTTCGCCACATTCATACAGGCCAGCTTACAGACAGACTTAAGCGGATGTGAGATCTTCAGCTCATCGTGCATACCCTCGGCAGACGTGGCCATATCTGTAGGGGGGGACGGCACCTTTTTGGGGACGGCAGCTCAAATTGGGCGAATCGGTACTCCAATTTTGGGGATTAATACAGGCAGACTTGGTTTCTTGGCAGACATCTCACCAGATGTCATCGATGAATCGCTGGAAGCGCTGTGCGGGGGCGATTACATCGTAGAGGAACGCGCCGCGCTGCAGGTGTCTGGTGACGGCCCCACTGCTCTGGCCTGGACCTTTGCCTTAAACGAAGTGGCTGTGCTCAAGCACGACAATTCTTCTCTTATTGAAATATCCACTCATGTAGACGGCAACTACCTGACCAGCTACTTGGCTGATGGCTTGATCATTTCAAGTCCCACGGGGTCTACGGGGTATTCTCTGAGTACGGGAGGGCCTATCGTCATGCCCAATCTGGGGGCGTTGTGCATCACGGCTGTCGCCCCTCACAGTCTGACTGTGCGGCCCGTAGTGGTGCGCGACGATGTATCAGTGACCTTGCGCATGAACAGTCGAAGCCATAATTTCCTGCTTTCGGCTGACGGTCACAGCCAGTCACTTCCAGATTGCACCGTTCTGACAGTGCGAAAGGCTCCGTTTACCGTAAAAGTTCTAAAGATCGCCCACAAGCATTTCTTCGATACCCTACGTGAAAAAATGCTCTGGGGAATAGACCAGCGCAAGTAAGATTGACTGGTTGCTCCCATGCGGCCACGTCAGAATCGCTTCTGTTCACCCTCAAGACGATGCAGGGCATATTGCTTTGTACATCTTATCACCAATATATGAGCTTGATATAAAAAACCTCGTGCTTGGTCTGAATCCTATAACAGAATCCTCACGCAAAGACCTCGTGAGGGCAAGTGCTTGCATATCGTGCAAAAAGGCTTTTTTCTAAAGATGGGGGAATGGGTAAAAGGGTATGCGCCGAGAGAGACGAACGTTTGTCCCGACATCCCTTTCATATGGTATTGTTTGGCATTCCGCCTTCTTTGCACTAACTTTGCACTTAATTGTTAAAGGCGTGTGGATTCTTCCTATCTGCTGCGCCTTGTAGCATTAAGTTTCTTGCAATGAAATTGATTTTGATGAGTACGCCCAATTTCTTTGTCGAAGAGCACCAAATACTCAATGCTCTCTTCGATGAAGGACTTGAAATATTCCATCTCAGAAAGCCCAACACGGAGCCCGTGTATTCCGAACGTCTGCTCTCGCTGATCAATGAGGCATATCGCAGAAGAATAGTGGTACACGATCATTTCTACCTAAAGAACGAGTATGGATTGAGGGGCATACATTTGAACCAGCGCAATCCGGAAATGCCGCCCAAATACAAGGGGCATATTTCCTGTTCCTGCCATACAGCCGAGGAGGTAAGGGCGCACAAGAAGGCGTGCGACTACGTATTTCTGTCCCCCATCTTTAATAGTATTTCCAAAAAGGGTTATGAATCTCCTTTTAGCGAGAAGATGCTTGCCGAGATGAAATCGGACAAAACCATAGACAGAAAGGTGATGGGATTGGGAGGTGTGACCTTGGAAACGATTCCCGTATTGAAAGAATGGGGTTTTGGCGGGGCCGTTGTTCTGGGTGACATTTGGAATCGCTTCAGCATCCATTCTGCCGAGGATTTCAAGGGAGTCATCGCCCATTTTCGTAAACTGAGACAAGCCGTTGAATAGTACGGTGCAGTCGATGTCCGCCCGCCCATTGTGAGGGATTACTTATAAACGACAAAAACCACAACCCGTATAAAGCTAAAACAAATGAACAACAGCTGTTCCTCAAAAAACTTTATGGTCTTCGCAGGTTCCGCCTCGCATTATCTGGCCGAAAAGATCTGCTCAGAGCTCAACCGCCCGCTTGGAAAATTGGCCATTACCCGTTTCGCAGACGGCGAATTTGAAGTGTGCTATGAAGAGAGCATCCGTGGACGCGACGTCTTCCTCGTGCAGAGCACTTTCCCTAACTCTGACAATTTGATGGAGCTGCTTTTGATGGTTGACGCTGCCAAACGCGCTTCTGCCAGAAGTATTTGTGCCGTAGTGCCCTACTTTGGGTGGGCTCGCCAAGATCGCAAGAGCAAACCTCGTGTGAGTATCGGTGCCAAGCTGGTGGCCGACTTGCTCAGTGTTGCAGGCATAGACCGCTTGATGACCATGGACCTGCATGCCGATCAGGAGCAAGGCTTCTTTGATGTGCCTGTTGACCATTTGTACGCTTCTACCGTCATATTGCCTTACATCAAGTCTCTGAATCTGAAGAACCTGTGTATCGCGACCCCGGATGTAGGCGGGTCGAAACGCGCCGCCTCGTATGCCAAATATCTGGACTGCCCTCTGGTTCTCTGCAATAAGAGCAGGAAGAAGGCCAATGAGGTGGCAGACATGCAGATTATCGGCGAAGTAAAGGATATGGACGTAGTACTGGTTGATGACATCGTTGACACGGCAGGCACTATCACTAAGGCTGCCGACCTTATCATGAGTCATGGTGCGCGTAGCGTGCGTGCCATGGCCAGCCACTGCATCATGTCTGGTCCTGCTGACGAAAGGGTGCAGAACTCTGCCCTTGAGGAAATGGTGTTTACAGACAGCATACCCTATCGGGGCAGTTGCCCAAAGGTGAAGGAACTTTCTGTGAGCGGTATGCTTGCAGAAACCATCCGCAGGGTCATGGAGAACGAGAGCATCTCTTCACAATACCTTATCTAACCCTCGTTTAAAACTGATTCCACAATGTGGATTTCCCCATAAAAGCACTGTACACCTGTCCGAGGGATTCCCTTGCAGATGTACAGTGTTGTTTTTTGCATCGCAAAGTATGAATCTTTTCACGTCACAACTTTTAGTCTCAGCCGGAAAGGTGCGTGTTGCCTGTCTGCTGCTTATGCTGGTTTGCCGTTTTCCTGTTGAGGCAGCGAACATAGACAGCCTTTTTGCAGATGTTCCAGCATCCGTATTGTCCATCATTGACCATACATCGCGGCTTGACATGCTTGATCTCTATAATCATGGCATGGAAGCCAAGGCAGAGAATATATATGGTGGTCAGTCACAGATGACATACAAGGGGCGCAGCTGTCTTTTGATCCGCACTTCTGAGGTTGGTACTTGGCAGATGAAACTGCTAAACACGGGTAAGGACACGATTATTTCTTGCATTAGTTCCATTCAAGCGGGAGGTACGGGTTCATGCATCACTTTTCATCAGCTAAACTGGAAGCCTCTGAAAATACAGTTTCCTCAGACCTCCTTGGAGTTGTTCTTTTCCGATCAGGATCATTCCGTCACCGCATTGTCCAAGAATTACAGCCTGCCTTCTATTTTGCGTGAGGCTCCTATACGGGCAATGTGGGATAACAATATGCAGGTATTGACGTATTCGGTAAGTGTAGAAGGGTTGAGCATGGAAGATCAAGAGCGTATCAAGAATCGCCTGCATTCTGTATCCTATATATGGATGAATGGACGTTTTGTCCTACAGAGTGCCGCACAATCAAAAGCTTTGGCGGTGACCTTTGGCTATTAGCGATTTTCTCTCTAAATTTGCAGCGCAAAAGCAAGCCATTACACACACAGTTGTTACCACCAACGATTCAACAAACAACAAAGCTATAGCAAAATGAAAAAAGGTATTCACCCTGAGAACTATCGTCCCGTTGTATTTAAGGACATGAGCAACGGCGACATGTTCATCTCTCGTTCTACATGCAAGACTTCTGACACCGTAGAGTTTGAAGGTGAAACATATCCTGTTGTCAAGCTTGAAATTTCAAGCACGTCTCACCCCTTCTATACTGGCAAATCCAAGCTTGTCGATACGGCCGGTCGCGTAGACAAGTTTATGAGCCGCTACGGAAAAAGCCGCAAGTAAATTTGCGGTTCGCAGTTTCAATACTGCCCTCAGATAGTTCTCACTTACCAAAGGGCTAACGGTAACACCCTATGTGAAACAGTGGACGCATTCATTCGGATGCGTCCATTTTCCGTTAGGTCAGTATATTGCTTAATCTTGCTATCATTATGTCCACAGCTTTTCAGTTGACATGTCCCCCTATCCCTCTGATACGTATTGCGTTGGTTGGATTGGGCCAACGCGGCATGAAGACTTTGGAACGGTATGCCTACATAGAAGGTGCAGAAATAAGATGTGTGGCGGATTGGGATCTGCGAAAGGTAGAACAGGCTGACGCGCAACTTAGGCAGAGCGGTCGTCCTCCAGCCCGAATGTTGGCTGGACAGCATGCTTGGCTGGAAGCTTGCAGATTGCCAGACATAGACCTTGTGTATATCTGTACGGACTGGCTGTCACATACCCCCATTGCCTTAGAGGCGATGAGGAATGGGAAACATACGGCAGTGGAGGTTCCGGCTGCCACGTCTGTTGACGAATGCTGGCAATTGGTTCGCATGGCAGAAAGAACCCAACGTCACTGCTTCATGACAGAAAACTGCTGCTATGATCTCTTTGCTCTCGAGACTCTCGATTTATATAGAGAAGGAAGATTGGGGGTCATCACACATTGTGAAGGGGGATATATACATGACCTGACTTCGTATCAGCCGACAAAGACCTGCAAGGATACGGCTTCCACCACAGGAGGTACTTGGATAGAACGGGCCTGCACAGAAAAGGGAGGCAACCCTTACCCCACTCATGGAATCGGTCCCATCGCACAACTGTTAGGGTTTCACCGTGCGGACAGGATGAAATATATCGTCTCCGTTTCTTCTGTCGCACAGTCTCCAAGCGGGAAACCTGTCAATTTACTAAATTCCTCCTTGATACAAACGGTCAATGGTGTGAGCATTCTGCTACAGCTTGACGTATCCACTCCACGTCCTTACAGTCGTCTGCAAGTGGTATGTGGTACTCGTGGCTTCGTACAGAAATACCCCACCCCCATTCTACAATTGGCTGGTGGCGACGCCATAACTGGCAACGCAGTCCTTGAGGCCATGAAGGATTTCACTCATTCTGCTGCATGCAAGTTGTGGCACGAAGGAAAGGCGAAAGGAGTGCCCAACGCCATGAACTACGCTATGGACGCACGTTTGATCCACTGCTTGCAAAATGGTCTTCCACTTGACATTGATGTATATGATGCGGCGGAATGGTCGTCCTTGGCGGAACTTTCATGTTTGTCGGCAGAGCGAGGAGGAGTCCCTGTACCTGTGCCAGACTTTACTGGTGAACGGAACCAATGAAAAGACACACCGTACCTAGAATGACTAACAGTAATCCTACGCTCTTTCCCCGAAGATTTTTTTCCCTGAAGAGCAACGCGCCGAAGAGGAAGGAGACCACGACACAGCTACGCCGTACCATGGAAACAACGGCGATCAACGCGCCAGGCAGTGACAATGCATAGAAATATACCAAATCTGCTCCCGTAAGGAATATGGGGATGAGGAGAATACTCCAGCGCCATTTGAATTTTTGCTTGCTCCGTGCAGGCCACCATATTAGTAATAATATACCGACCATCATGAGCGCTTGATACGTGTTGTACCAAGCCTGTACGAAATAGCGATTTAGCCCCATGCCACCTGATTCCGAAGGGGCTAACAAAAATTTGTCATACAGTCCGCTGATTCCGCCGAGCAGGGCTGCGAGTACCAAAAGCAGTACCCAACGATCCTGTCCGAAGCGGATGCCTTCCTTCTTTCCGCTGCGGCTCAGCAGGTAAAAGGAGGCTACGGAAAGCCAGACCCCAGCCCATTGCCAGCCATTGAGGCGCTCGCCGTATAGCAGCAGGGCGCCTAATAAGGTAAATATAGGACGCGTGGCATTTATCGGCCCCACGATAGTCAACGGCAAATGTTTCATGGCATAATACCCGCAGACCCAGGAGGATAGGACTAGTACAGCCTTGGCCAATACCAGCAAGTGCTCCCTTGTGCCGCAGACGGGCATCGCCGTGCTCCATCCGCATAGGGAACTGATGATAAGGGGCAAAAAGAACAGGGCGCAAATGGAGGTGGTTACCATGAGCACAGGCAATACAGCATTGCCTTTCAGCGAGTATTTCTTGAAAACGTCATAAAACCCCAATAAGGTGGCAGACAAAATGGCCCCCAATATCCACATCACAGAAATATATTACGGTTATAAACTATATTGACCAAGGACAGGGCATGGCCGGGCATGGAATCGCCTGCCGCACACCGGTTCTTTTCGGCGACCACTTTCAGAAATTCTTCAATCGACATCCGTCCGGTTCCCACTTGAACCAACGTACCAACGATGGCCCTCACCATATTACGCAAGAAACGGTCGGCAGTAATCTCAAAACGCCACAAATCCTCCTCTTCTTCTATCCAGAACGCCCGAGTTACCCTACAAATATTGGTTTTGGTGTCCGTGTGCAGCTTAGAAAAACTCGTAAAGTCGCGTACAGTCAGCAATGCCTTCGCAGCCTCATTCATGGCTGTGAAATCCAGTGGGAGAAATACCCGTGCCGCATAATGCTGGCGAAAGGGATTCTTTTTCGAATAAATCCAATAATAATAGGTGCGGGATACAGCATCGAACCGTGCATGCGCTTCTGAGCGTACAGGCACAATATGATTAACAGCAATGTCAGCAGGGAGAAACCTGTTCAGTTTGCGGGTTAAGCCTGCGGTATCATCAATAGGGGGCTCTGCGTCAAAGTGCGCGACCATCATGCGCGCATGTACGCCGGCATCCGTGCGTCCTGCCCCTGTCGTGGAGATGTCCTGTTTCAGCAAAGTGCCCAGACATCGATTCAATTCAGATTGGACTGTAATGCCGTTGGGTTGTATTTGCCAACCGTGGTATTTGCTCCCATCGTAGGAGAAATATATGAAATAGCGCATGAAGCGAAGGGTTGTTGTTTAATCAAAAAGTGCCGTACCCTCTTGCTGAGAATACGGCATTTTTATGAATGGTTTCAAAGGCGTTTTATGCCTCCTCTGCAACTACTTCAAAAGGAATGTCAACAGACACCTCTTTGTGGAGCTTGACGGTAGCGTGGTACGAGCCTACCTCCTTCACCTCTTTGAGGGTGATAATCTTGCGGTCGATGTCGAAACCAAGTTTAGCCAAGGCTTCTGCGATATGCAGGTTGTTGACAGAACCGTAGATGGAACCTGTAGAACTAACCTTGGTGGCGATTTTCAGAGGTTCGATAGCGGCGAGCTTTGCAGCCAAAGCTTCAGCGTCAGCCTTGATCTTCGCAAGCTTGTGTGCGCGCTGCTTCAGGTTCTCTGCAACAATTTTCTTTGCGCTTTCAGTCGCAATGACAGCCTTGCCTGTAGGGATGAGGAAGTTACGGGCGTAACCCTTCTTCACGTTAACGATGTCATCCTTGTAACCCAAGCCGACAACATTCTCTCTCAGTATGATTTCCATGTCTTTTCCTCCTCTTTAATTATTTCATCAAATCGGTTACGAAGGGAAGGAGTGCCAACTGACGGGCGCGCTTCACGGCTTGAGCTACACGACGCTGATACTTGAGCGAAGTGCCCGTAATGCGACGGGGAAGAATCTTGCCCTGCTCGTTAAGGAACTTCTTCAAGAATACGGGATCCTTGTAGTCGATGTACTTGATGCCGCTCTTCTTGAAACGGCAATACTTCTTTCTCTTCACATCCACCGTAGGGGGAGTGAGGTAGCGGATTTCAGATTGTGCTTGTGCCATTTTTTTAGTCCTCCTTCTTGTTAAACTTGTTACGACGCTTTTCTGCATACAGAGCGGCATACTTCTCGAGCTTCACGGTCAGATAGCGGATGATGCGCTCATCACGACGGTATGCGACTTCGAGTTTGGCCACAACCGTAGGATCGGCCTTGAACTCAAGCAGTGCGTAGAAGCCGGTGGACTTCTTCTGAATGGGATAAGCCATCGTCTTGAGGCCCCACTCTTCTTCATTGACAATCTCTGCTCCTGCTGCAGTAAGAATGCCCTTGAATTTTTCGACCGTCTCCTTCATCTGCTGGTCAGACAAAACGGGAGTCATAATGAAAACGGTCTCGTACTGATTCATCATAGGGTGAATGAATTAATATGGATAGAATGATAATGATGCAGTTCCCGTCGCTAAGGCCATGCGCAAGCAGGGATTTGCTCCCTGAAAGGACTGCCGAATCGCCGGAAATGCGGCGCAAAATTACATATAAGTTCTGAGACAGCAAAACCTTCCGCTGCGAAATGAAAGGTTTGGGCGCATACCAGAGAGGAGCGGTTACGACATACGAAAAAAAGAGAACCTTCGGTAACACGCAAGCGCCGAATGTCCTCCCATAAACTTCTGCGATGCCACGAGGGCATCTAAATTCCTACTTCAAAGACACAAGGATGTCCTTGGCCTCTTCAGCTACATCGAGCTTTCCCTCACGGAGCAACCAGCCAAGCCCCAGATACAGATCCTTGTCTGCACGAATCTTCGCTGCCTTCTTCAAGTCTTTGCCGGAGAGCTTGCCACTTTCATTGAGGGCTTCCCAAATTTTGCCAGCCAATTCGCCAGCCTTTTCTTCCAACATAATATTTATTTATAAGTTGTTTGAATGTTTTCGCTAGCCACTTGGGCTAACTTGACAAAGGCAAAGTTAGCAATAAATTGTTTCTCCCAAAAAATGTCTCTTTGATTTTCAAGGTTTTGCGTAGTTTTGCGCAAAAAGACAAAGTCTGCTTTCCATTTTGTCCTGCATTTATCGTACTTTCGCGTTATATCTCGACTGTTTCTCCCACTTATAACTTGTACTCATTGATCACATTCCTTATCCCCACCTACAACTATACATGCACGCGCTTGGTTCGTGACCTGCAGGCACAAGCCTCAGAGTTGAAAAGCTCCGCAGGTTCGTCATTTGACTATGAAATCATCGTGGGGGATGATGGATCCACTTCATATGACACTGTGCTTGAAAATAGGGAGATCAATGATTTGCCCGGATGCCGCTATGTGGAACATGCGGGGAACGTGGGGCGCGCACTTATACGTAATTGGCTGATCTCCATGGCACATTATCGTTGGGTTGTACTTATAGATTCTGATGCGGAGGTTTGTACGGCCGATTTTGTGTCCCGCTATTGGGAGCATCGTTGTGACGCTGATGTGGTATGTGGCACATTGCGAAATCTTGCCGGCTCTTGCAAAAGGGGGTGCGAACTGCGCTACCGGTATGAGCAGAAGGCGGAGAGATGGCGTAATCGCCGAACTTATGACAATTCCCCTTATCTCAGATTGAGCACTTTTAATGTCATGCTCAATCTTGACAGGCTGGGCGATCTGCGTCTGGACACACGCTGCAGCGAATATGGTTATGAGGATTCGCTTCTGGGATTGACCCTTCGTGAACGTGGGCTGACTATCAAACACATCGACAACCCTCTGATACATAAGGGGATTGATACAAACACATCCTTCTTGTCCAAAACGGAGGCTGCCATGCGCACCCTCCATCGGCTTGAGGGACTGATGCAGGAATATGCCGGCACGTCACGTGTATACAATGCCCTGCGTCTCGTTCACTTAGACAGTGCCTTTCGGGCTTGTTTCCAGCTCGTCCGTCCGCTAATACTCTTGAACCTCAAAGGGCGGCACCCAAGCATCAAGCTGTTCCAGCTGTATAAACTGGGCTATTACTCGGTAATTGACGCTTGTGAACGCCGAAAAGACCGCATGCGATATGAGTCTGAAAATATATAAGGCATCCGCCGGTTCCGGCAAGACCTATCAGTTGGCGCTTGAGTATATTTGTCTGGCACTTGAACCAGATATGCCATTGGCCTTCAGCCATATTTTGGCGGTGACGTTCACCAATAAAGCTACGGGTGAGATGAAGGACCGCATATTGGGTTACCTCTATGATCTGGCCTTTATCGGGCATGAGTGCGACTTCGGCTTGCAAGTTTGTTCCCGTTTGCATCTCGCCCCGCAAGAGGTGGCTCGGAGGGCTGCTGCGGCGATCGCTTCCATCATACATAATTATGACCTGTTTCGAGTAGAGACCATTGACGCTTTTTTCCAGTCGCTTCTTTCCGGGCTGGCGTACGAATTAGGGCTTTCACGCAGGTTTAGTGTTGACTTGGATGTGGCCAATACTGTTTCAAGGGCGGTCGACAGGCTTCTGCAGACCGCAGGCGCCAATGCGGGAAGCATGCAGCGAGTGGTCTATCCTGTACAGCTCTTCATGGAAGAGAAGATGGAAGAGGGCAAGGGTTGGGGCATCAGCCGTGACTTAAAGCAGTTTGCTGCCAATAATCTCTTCTGTGAGGCTTATCTGAAAAATGAAGACCGGCTGACAAGTTTCTTTCGCGACAAAAAGGGCGTGGCACTTTTCAAGCAAAAACTCCACAAGGCTGCCAATGATTGCAGATCGAAGCTGTCTGTTTTGTCTAAAAATCTTGCAGACTGTTTGGCCATGCATGAAGGGACAGAAGGGGTCAACAAACGGACATGGGGTTCTATCTGCACGTATGCCCGCAATCTCAGCGAAGAAAAGTTCGAGAAAGAGCCTTCACTGACTGTCCTGAAAGTGGCTTCTGATCCTACGGAGCTTTTGACTGCTAAATACAAGCAGGCCGGCGGCCTCGTTCTGAAGGCTGCGGAAGACATATCCGCCATATTACAGGAAATCGAACGGTATCGGCCTATTGGCGTATTTATGATTCATACCGTGTCCCTCACCTTGCAGAAACTGATGCCCTTGTGTCTGCTTAATGAGGTGGGTGGAGAAGTGTCAGCTATCAACAAGGAGACTGACACGTTCATGCTTGCCAAAACACCTGACTTTTTCAACAAGGTGGTGGAGCAAAATGACAGCTCCTTCGTCTTTGAACGAACGGGCACCACTTTCCGACATGTGATGATCGATGAGTTCCAGGACACTTCACGCATGCAGTGGGATATTTTCAAACGTCTTTTACTTGAAAATCTGTCGCAGGGAGAGGACAACTTGATAGTCGGCGACATCAAGCAGAGCATCTATCGTTGGCGCGGTGGTGACTGGAAGATCCTGCATGGCCTGAAAGAAGAAGTTGGCCGATTGGGAGAAATTGAGGAGAGAAGCCTGGACACCAATTACAGAAGCCGTGAGGTGGTGGTCAATTTCAACAATTCCTTTTTTATGCATGCGGCTGCACAGCTTGATACCCTCAACGCCTCTGACCACTTCGATGACTCCCACCTGGTAGAAGATATCTATCAGGATGTGGTGCAAAAGGTCAAGCCGAAAGGCAGCGAGGGGGGGTACGTCCGGCTGTCCCTGCTTGACAAAGAGGTGGATGAGATGGAAATTATGCAGAGTCTGCATGATGAGATTTGCCGTTTGCACGAGGAGGCCGGCATTCCCTTCGGTCAAATGGTCATATTGGTGCGTTACAATAGCGAAGCCGTCAAGATCATAGATTACTTTACGGGCCACCATCCGTCCGAAATCCCGCTGACTTCTGACGAAGCTTTCAAGTTGTCCGCCTCGCCTGCAGTCATGCTGCTCGTGAGCGCCTTGAAATATTTGGCGCGCCCCCAAGAGGACACTGCATCGTGGGCCTTGTGTCTGAGAATGGCCGAAGAACTGGAAAAAGCCTGTGCCTCCCCTATCCGCCCCGACAAAGAGTGGCTGCTGGCGCGGCGGGAGGAATTGTTGGCTATGCCCCTTTATGAATTGTGCCAGCGGCTTATCCGCCATTTGGGCTTGCCGCAAGCTGAACGGCACGACTGCGGACAGTCTTCCTACCTTTTCTATTTTTTGGATCATGTCCTGACCTTCTTGGACGAACATGCCTCCGTCCTTTCCGATTTCATCGATTATTGGGACGAGGTACTCGTGGGGAAGTCCATTTCCGCCAATGTGCATGACGCCATTCACATCATGACCATACACAAGTCCAAGGGGCTTCAGAAGCATACCGTATTGGTTCCTTTCTGCAACTGGAGCCTGGACAGCGACCGGATTGACGACATCTTGTGGTGTGAGACTCGGAGTCTGGGAACCCCGTTTGACCAACTGCCGCTTGTACCTGTCAATCAAGGCGCTTCATCCAAGGTGAAGACTTCCGCCTTCCAGGAGGCATATGGCAGCGAACACCTGGATCAGCGCATTGACAGTCTTAATGAGCTGTATGTCGCACTCACCAGGGCCGAGAGCAATCTGCTTGTCTGGAGCAAGACTCCCAAGGTAAGGTCGGCCAATTCTGTCAAGGTTCTCTTTGACAGTTTTGTCCCCACTTCTGGCGGAGAAGAGAACGGGGATGCTTTTATTTATGGAGTGCTGGACACCTACAGGACTAAGCCCAGCGCAAGTTCCGGCAACCCTTTGCTCACCTCTCCTTCCATGCTTCAAACTACCCGATTGACAGCACGGGACAGTAGCGTCAGGTTCAGACAATCGAATGAGGCTGCACAATTCATCGGTTCGCTTGACAGTGAAGACGATGAAAGCGGGGATTCTACACGCGCAGAGTATATACTTAGAGGTAACGTGCTCCATTATATATTATCCATGGTGAAATCCGTTGATGATCTGCCCCGTGCCATGGCCAACGCCCGAAAGCGGGGGCTTTTCACGACCGCCGAGGAAGAGGAAGATCTGCGAAATTGTCTGGAGGAAAGGCTGGGCGATCCAGTCGCATCCCACTGGTTTGATACCTCGTGGCAGGTGTTGGCAGAATGTGACATTCTGACCCCCCTTCCTGCCGGGGAGGTCATGCAGAGCCGGCCGGACCGTGTAATGTATGGAGACAACAAGGTCATCGTGGTAGACTATAAAACGGGCAGATACCATAAGACCTACGAAGAACAGGTCGGAGGCTATATGCATGCGTTGAGGCAGATGGGAAACCCTAATGTCCAAGGCTTTTTGTGGTTTTTGACCACGGGTGAGATCCGTGAGGTGAAGCGTTGAAACGCCTGCATGCCTGCTCCAGACCATCCTCTTTTCCTTGAAAAGTGCCATTACACCTTATGAATGATTTTCTTGAACTTGTCGCCCGGGATTTATATCGGCGCTTCGGCAATGACTTAAGCCATACGGTGGTATTATTCCCCAATAAGCGTGCCAGTCTGTTCCTGAATGAATATCTTGGCAAATGTACCAATGCCCCCATTTGGGCGCCTCACTATCTGACCATCAGCGAACTGTTCACTTCGCTCAGTGAAAGGGAATTGGCCGATCCCATCGAAAGCGTATGCAGGCTTTATAAGTATTATATCGAACATACAGGAAGCCATGAGAGCCTTGATTACTTTTATGGCTGGGGCGAAAGGCTGTTGTCGGATTTTGACGATATTGATAAGAATATGGCCGATGCCGCAACTCTGTTTAAGGATTTGAGAGACTATGCCGCTTTGGGTTCTTACGACTATCTCGACTCTTTTCAAATAGAACAGCTAAAGAAGCTTTCCATTGATTTTTCGGCGGAAAAACTTACTTCCATACAGCAACGCTTTAACCATTTATGGAAGGTAATGCATGCCCTGTACATGGACTTGAGGGCAGATCTGAATGCGCAAGGCAAGGCTTACGAAGGACAGCTGTACCGTGAGGTGGCAGATGGTCTGGAGGATGGCCATATCTGCTGGCCCGTCACTTACAAACATGTGGCCATTGTCGGCTTTAATGTGATAGACCGGGTGGAGCGGAAGCTTTTCCGTTTCCTGCAAAAGAAGGACAGAGCCTTGTTTTATTGGGACTACGACCGTTACTACACCGATCCTCATGGCGGGCGGGGGAACGAGGCAGGTACTTTCATCGTAGAGAACCTGAAGGAGTTTCCCAATACATTAGACTCCTCGTATTTCGACAATTTCCTGAAGGATCGCGAACGGCGCAGCATGGAAGTGGCCTGCGCCCAGACCGAATTGGCTCAGGCCCAGAACGTAGGGGAATGGCTGAACAATCCCCACAACTTTGATCCGAAAAAAGCCAAACGCACAGCCATTGTCATATGCAACGAGAGACTGCTCCAGCCCATTCTGCATGCCTTGCCGGAAGTGGTGGGAGAAGTCAATGTCACCAAGGGATTCCCTTTGGGGCACACGCCGGCCTTTGCCTGTGTGAGAACCTTTGTGAGTTTGCTTGAAAAAGAACATGATGAGCGTGCTGCAGGCAAGAAAGGCGGCTTCAAGACGGAATGGCCTGAAGGGTTGGCCTGCTTGCCCTACTTGAAACGACTACAGGAACAAGCGAAGGCGGATTACCGCAAGACCCTTCAACACACTTCAGGCAAGGATATCTTGCATGACCTCTATACAGAATCATACTTTCAGGTATTCACGACCATCGCACGCTTGGGCCAGCTGGTGCAAGACGGACTGCTACAGGTTCAGCTGCCCACCTTGCTCAAGTTGCTCCGTAATGTGCTTCACAACATTTCCGTTCCGTTCCATGGCGAGCCGGCAGTGGGCTTGCAGGTGATGGGGGTACTCGAAACGCGTTGTCTCGATTTCGACAATGTGCTGATGCTTTCCGTGGAAGAAGGAACACTTCCGCAGAAGGCCGGCGACTCGTCCTTCATCCCTTTTCTCATCCGGAAGATGCACCGCCTGACCACCCCGGACCGGCAAGTGGCGGTTTATGCCTATTATTTCTACCGCCTGCTGCAACGTGCCACCCATGTGCGTCTTTGCTACAACCAGTCCACGGAGGGCATGCAGAAGGGGGAGATGTCCCGATTCATCCGGGCGCTGCTGGTAGAAGGTGGAAAAAGCTTGAACATCCGCCATGTCAGCCTCGAAGCTGCCCACCGTACCCTCCCGCCCCTGCAACCGATGGTGGGAACTGACATGATGGATTTTGCTGAGCGGGTTCAGAACCGAGGCTTGTCACCGTCTGCGTTGAAGAGTTACTTTAAGTGTCCCCTGCAGTTCTATTATCACTACATCAAGCGCCTGAAAGCTCCGCAGGTGAACGATGGCATCATCAACGCCAATGACTTTGGCACCGTTTTCCACAAGGCGGCGGAGAATATCTATTTGCGGGATTTGGGAGGCGGCAGGCGCACGTTGACACCGGAAATCATCAAGCGCCATCTCGAAGACCATGGCGGTGCTGCCCAACTGGAGCAGGTCGTGTCAAGTGCCTTTCATGAGGTCAATGAGGAATGCGTCCAACAAGGCCGGCCCGTGATTCCCGATACACAAGTGGCGCGCCATGCCTTGCGCAAGTATCTCGAGATACTGCTGAATTTTGAGACCGGAGAAGGGAGGCATTCCGCCCCTGCCCGGATGATTGAGCGTATGGCGGCGGAGCAAAAGTCATCTCTGGAAATCCCCGTATCTTGTAACGGTCAAATGGTGAATTTCAAACTCTATGGATATATCGACCGCCGCGATGAAGCTGTCCTTCCCGATGGCCGCCGTTGTCTGCGGATCATAGACTACAAGACCGGCAAGAAATCATTGAAGGATCAGATCCGCAGCATGGACGACCTGTTCACTGACAGTCGTGATTTCCCTGAAAATGCCCTCCAAGTCCTCATCTACTCCCTGATGTGGGCGGATCAGGGGCTGGCGGTCACGCCGATGCTCTATTATATTCCCAGCATGCCGCTCAAGGATTTCTCGCCTTTCATACAGATAGGTGACGAGCCGGTATATGATTTCAGGAGCATAGCTTCCGAATTCAGGGAAAGACTCACGGAGAAGCTGTCAGAGCTGTTAGACCCCACCCAACCGTTCAGGCCGACTGCGATAGAAGACCATTGCAAATATTGCGATTATAAGTCGCTTTGCGGCAGATAAACAGCCAACTCATAACCTATGTATCACATAAGCATTTCCGAATCATTCCGCACCGCTTGCCCCATGTTCAAAGGGGCGGCCGTTTGCGCAGAGGTACATAACGCACCGACACCCCCACAGCTGTGGGAGGAGATTGCCGACTGCTCCACCCGCTTGCGTGCCCAATACACGCCGTCCACTCTCAAAGGGCGTGAGGGCATTGCAGCCACACGCCTGGCCTACAAGGCTTTGGGCAAAGACCCCAGCCGTTACCGCCCGGCCTGTGAACAGTTGGCGCGCCGTATCTTGCAGGGCAAGGAACTGTACTCCGTAGATGCCATCGTGGATCTGGTCAATCTCGTGTCGCTCGAAAGCGGCTATTCCACCGCTGCGATAGATGCCGGTAAATTGTCGGGAAATGAGATTCTGCTCGGAGTGGGTCGGGAAGGCGAACCCTATGAGGGCATCGGGCGCGGCCGTCTCAATATCGAATCGCTGCCGGTCTACCGTGACCGGATGGGAGCCTTCGCCACGCCGACCAGCGACAGCACCCGCACGATGGTTCAGGCTGACACGCGGAAGCTGCTCGTGTTGATCAACGGTTATGACGGAAATGTTGCGAACTTGGAGCGGAGCACACGCCTTACCCGGCGCTTGCTGGAATGCTATGCGGACGCGTATGGAATAGCCGTCACTTATTATTGACGAACCTCCCGCTATTTGAAACCATACTTTTACGACCATGATACCATCACTTGATGAATTGGTGCTGCGCGATACACCCTACGCGGCACTGATGAACAAAAGGATTTACAATGTATTGCTCATCGCCACCAACTATGACGCGTTCATGCTGGAAGATGACGGGCGTGTGGACGAGCAGATCTTCAACGAATACACGGAGCTGAGCCTGAGCACGCCTCCGCGTTTCACGCAAGTGACAACGGAGGAAGAAGCCCTGGCCTGCTTGGCCGACCGCAACTTTGAGCTGGTCATTGTGATGCCCAACATGGCGGGGCGCGACATCTTTGCGGCGGCGGGCAGTATCAAGACACGCTATCCGCACATTCCCATCGTCGTGCTCACGCCCTTCTCTAAAGAGGTGAGCCGCCGTGTGGCCGGTGAGGACCTGTCACATATCGACTATGTGTTCTCCTGGCTTGGCAATTCGGAGCTGTTGCTGGCCATCATCAAACTGGTGGAAGACAAACTCAACGCCCCCGATGACCTGCCTTCGGTAGGGGTACAGACCATTCTTCTCGTGGAAGACTCCATCCGGTTCTATTCCTCCGCCCTGCCACATCTCTACCGCGTGGTGCTGGAGCAAAGCCGGGAATTTTCCAAAGAAGCCCTGAACGACCACCTGAAGATGCTGCGCATGCGCGGTCGTCCCAAGATCATGCTTGCCCGGACTTACGAGGAGGCCCTGCAGATATTGGACACCTACCCTGACAATATCCTGGGAGTGGTTTCCGACATGAGTTTTCCACGCAACGGGAGGAAGGATCTCGTGGCGGGCTATAACCTGGCGCAGCATGTGCTAAAGATGGCGCCTCATACGCCGGTCATTCTCGAGTCAAGCGAGGTGGAAAACGAACGCTACGCCAAGGAACTGGGGGTCTCGTTTATCGCCAAAAAATCAAAGAGCTATCCGCAGGATCTCCGCACGCAGATCATGCGTCACTTCGGCTTCGGTGATTTTGTGATTGAAGACCCGGACACGCACAAGGAGCTGTTCCGTATCAAGACGCTAAAAGATCTGCAGACCAAGATCTTCCAAATTCCTGACAAGGCACTTTACTATCACTTGTCGCATAATCACTTCTCCCGTTTCTTCTATTCACGGGCGATGTTTCCACCGGCCGAGATCCTCAAAACGCACGATGTCACGCAGTATGCTGACATGGACGAGGCCAGACACTTCCTGTTCGATTTGATCGTGCGCTACCGGCGTATGAAGAATGCCGGTGTGGTGGCCGTCTACAAGAAAGAGCGATTCGATGAATACAGCAATTTTGCCCGGATAGGCAATGGGTCGCTCGGCGGAAAAGGACGTGGCCTCGCCTTCATGGGCACACTGGTCAAGCGCTATACACGCTTGGGAACGGACAACCTCAATGTGAATATCCCAAAGACCGTAGTGATATGCACCGACATGTTCGATGAGTTCATGGAGCGCAACAACCTGTATCCCGTAGCGCTGAGTGACGCTCCGGACGAGGAAATCCTCGCCGCGTTTGAGCGGGCCACTCTCCCCACTTCCCTGCTTGACGACCTGCTCTATCTCTTCAAGGTGACGCACAACCCCTTCGCTGTCCGTTCCTCCAGTATCCTGGAAGATTCGCACTACCAGCCTTTCGCCGGCATCTATTCCACCTATATGATACCCCGCTCCGGCGATGAGCAGGAAACCCTCAAGCTCATCCGGTCGGCCATCAAGGCTGTTTACGCCTCTGTGTTTTACAGGGACAGCAAGGCATACCTCACCGCAACGCAGAACCTCATCGACCAGGAGAAGATGGCCATCGTGTTGCAGGAGGTGATAGGCGAGAGGCACGGACAATGGTTTTACCCCACCCTTTCGGGTGTGGCCCGCTCGCTGAACTTTTACCCCATCGGCGAGGAGAAGGCGGAAGAGGGCATTGCGAGTCTGGCCGTTGGCTTGGGCAAATACATTGTGGACGGTGGGCAGTCACTCCGCTTCTCGCCGGCGCATCCTCACCATATACTGCAGCTGGGCAGCATCGAAACTGCGCTGCGCGACACACAGCGCGACTTTCTGGCGCTGGACCTTGACCACTTGGCCGATGATTTCACTACGGATGACGCCTTCAATCTGCGCAAGCTGCCACTTGGCGATTTTCCGGCCGATGACCCGGCGGCACGTTACGTCCTGTCCACCTATGACTTGCTGAACCAACGGCTGATGCCGGGAATAGAGAACTGCAAGGGGCGGCGTTTGGCCACCTTCAACGGTATCTTGCAGTCCGACGCATTCCCACTCTCCACCACAATCGCCAAGCTGCTCGAAATGGGAGCGAAAGAAATGGGACGCCCGGTAGAGATCGAATTTGCCATGCAGATCGACAAAGGCAAGGCGTGGTTCTATCTGCTGCAGATAAGGCCGATCGTGGACAGGCTGGAAGACATCTCCGTCGAATTTGACCAAAATACGGTCGGACGACCCATCCTGACCTCCCACTCGGTCTTGGGCAACGGACGTATTGACAGCATACACGATGTGGTCTACGTGAGGTCAGCTCATTTCGACGCCTCACACAGCAGGGAGATAGCAGAAGAACTGGCCGCTCTGAACGCCCGCATGCAGTTGCTGGACAAAGAGTATATACTCGTGGGGCCGGGAAGATGGGGCAGCTCTGACCCTTGGCTGGGCATCCCCGTCAAATGGCCGCAGATCAGTCAGGCGCATGTCATCGTGGAGTGCGGATTACCGTCCTATCGCATCACTCCGAGCCAAGGCACGCATTTCTTCCAGAACCTGACATCATTAGGTGTAGGGTATTTCACCATCAAGCCCTATGAGGGTGACGGCTCATTTGACGAAGGCTGGCTGGACAGCCTCCCGGCTTCCTATGAGAGCCATTTTCTCCGGCAAGTCAGTTTCGAGAACCCGTTGCTTGTCCAAATGGACGGCAGGCACCAAAAGGGAAAGGTGGAGGCGGCGGAAGGAGCGAACACGACAGTCTGAGACCGCAGGGCGGATCAAGCCTCGCTTCGGTGCAGGGAAAAAATCGCCTACAGCAGAAGGACGTAAGAAGATGGGAGCATCGAACTTTAATCGTAGCAGTCTTCAAGCGACGGAGGCTTGGGGTCTCACGCAGTACGGAGTCCCACAAGGCCCTGGCAAACCGCAGACGCGGCAGGATCAGAATATTCTTGTCAGTACAGGTAAGGCAAAATCGTCAGGAAAGTCATTCCACAAGGAATGATCCGGAGTTCTGCGCCTCTTTTTTTGGGGGGGCATGCTTCGTAGAATGGCATGGGATGGATTCCGCCTCTCGGCTTACAGGATTCGGTACGTCCAGCCGCAGCGTAGATTTAAAATAGAGACTTGAATTATATAATTCAAGTCTCCATTTATATAATTCAAGACTTAAACTATATAATTCAAGACTGTATTTATATAATTCAAGTCTTGAATTTGAGTCGGGGATGGGGCTTGTGGAGTCTACGCCGCATGCCGGGGAGCCTGTGCGGCTCACTGCCCTTCCTGAACACATCACAGTGAAAGGGCGGATGGTACGGGTCATACCGCCGGCACAGCGAGCGTGTTTCACATTCGGCCAGCCCGTTTCAGCCCACCGTTGCAGATATCCGCCACATATAGGTGCGCCCGATGTCTTGATCCCCTAATTTACAACGATATGGCCGTGGCGCATCCCGCCTGTCAAGTTTTATTCGTACCTTTGCACGAGACAGGCTGCGGCTCGGCCATCCAAGCCGGCTTGGCGGCATCCACCGGGCGCTGTTTTACAACAGGCAGTGCCGTATGCGGACTTCCTGTCCGGAAAGGTCTGAAGGTGCGGTGTCCGTCTCGCATTATTTTCGCACCCATCAATCATTTTTTTAATAAGAGACAACATCGTGTCAGAGACTAAGTACATCTTCGTGACGGGAGGCGTGGCTTCCTCATTGGGCAAGGGCATCATTGCGGCCTCAGTCGGGAAACTGCTGCAAGCTCGCGGCTTCAACATCACCATCCAGAAGTTTGATCCCTACATCAACATCGACCCCGGAACGCTCAACCCTTACGAGCACGGCGAGTGCTACGTGACAGATGATGGTCAGGAGACGGATCTCGACCTCGGGCACTATGAAAGGTTTACGGGCATCAAGACTACCCGCTACAATAATTTCACCACGGGACGGATCTATCAAAGTGTCATTGACAAGGAACGCCGCGGCGACTATCTGGGCAAGACGATTCAGGTCATCCCGCACATCACCGATGAAATCAAGCGTGATATGCTCTACATGGGCAAGAAGCACAAATATGATTTTGTCATCACGGAGATCGGTGGTACGGTGGGCGACATTGAAAGCCAGCCCTTCCTTGAGGCCATACGCCAGCTTAAGTGGGAACTGGGAAAGAACGCCGTGTGCGTACACCTCACTTATGTGCCCTACTTGGCCGCTGCCAAGGAGCTGAAGACCAAGCCCACCCAGCATTCCGTCAAGGAACTCCAGAGTCTGGGCATCCAGCCGGACGTGCTTGTGCTGCGTGCCGAGCATGAGCTGGGGTCGGGACTGCGCCGCAAAATCGCCAACTTCTGCAATGTCTCGCCGGATGCGGTTGTGCAGAGCCTCGACCAGCCCACCATTTATGAAGTGCCTCTCCGCATGCAGGAGCAAGGACTTGACGCAACCATACTGCGCAAACTGGACATGCCGGTAGGTGAAACTCCTGGGTTGGGGCCTTGGCGCTCTTTTCTGGAGCGCCGCCACAAGGCCACGGAGGTGGTCAATATCGGTCTTGTCGGGAAGTATGACTTGCAGGATGCCTATAAAAGCATTTTGGAGTCCCTCTCACAGGCCGGCACTTACAACGACCATAAGGTCAAGTGCAAGTTCATCAACAGTGAAAAGATTGACAAGGACAATGTGGCGGACATGCTCGCTGGCATGGACGGCTATGTCATATGTCCGGGTTTCGGACAGCGCGGAATCGAAGGGAAAATCCTCGCCGCCCAGTATTGCCGTGAGCACAACAAGCCCACATTCGGCATTTGTCTGGGCATGCAGATGATGGTCATAGAGTTCGGGCGCAACGTATTGGGCTACAAGGATGCAAATTCCGTTGAGATGGATCCGAAGACCGATCACAATGTCATAGACATCATGGAGGATCAAAAGAACATCACCAACATGGGAGGCACCATGCGTCTGGGCGGTTACGAGTGCATCCTGCGCGAAGGAAGCCGTGCCCGTGAAATTTACGGATCAGAGATCATCCGCGAGCGCCACCGCCACCGCTATGAGTTCAACAACGACTTCCGTTCTGCCTATGAGGAGGCTGGCATGGAGTGTGTAGGCACCAACCCTGACACGGAACTGGTCGAGATCGTTGAAATCCCGACGTTGGCCTGGTATGTCGGAACGCAGTTCCATCCCGAATACTCCAGCACAGTGCTCAAGCCGCATCCGCTCTTCCTTGATTTCGTTAAGACTTGCATTGCAGCTAAGAAATAAAATCCCTTGCCGGCCCGTGTTGGACTCCCATTTTTCCAACACGGGCTGCGCAAATACCCTTTATACATTTTATGGATAAAAACACCATCGTCGGTTTGGTGCTCATTGCAGCTGTGCTCATCGGCTTCAGCTGGTACAACACCAACCAAGAGCGTTCCCTCCAGCAAACCGCTCCCACAGCGCAAAACGAAAAGTCACAGCAGGCCGACGCCCAAGAGGAAATCAAGGCACGCAAGGAGCTTGCGGCGCAAGCTGCCTTGACTGACAGCAGCGACATCTTTTATGCCGCTACGAAGGGAACTCCACAGGAAATCACTCTGAGCAACCAGAAGGTCAGCGTAAAGATCTGCACCAAGGGAGCCGCCATCAGCGAGGTTCGCCTGAATGAGTACAAGAGCTACAAGGATTTTGAAGCCAAGCGCGACAATCCCCTACTGCTCTATTCCGCAAAAGACGCGGGCTTGGATCTTTCCATTGATTCTAAGGAAAATACCATTGACTTTGCGAACTATTACTTCACTCCGGTCCATGTGACCGACAGCACGGCTACCTTCCGTCTCACTGCCTCCGATGGAGCGTCCGTAGACATGGAGTACCACCTGCTCAATGACAATTACCTGGTCAATTTCTCAGTCAAGACGGTCGGCCTGCGCAAGCACCTGCCCGCTTCGGCCAAGACCATGGCCATCTCTTGGAAAGACCGCGTAGCGCAACATGAGAAGGGCTTCTACTTCGAGAACATGTATTCCACGCTGACGTACAAGGTACATGGCGAAGGGACGGAGAAACTCTCCGAAGCGAAGACTGAAAAGGAAAGCGTCACTGGCGGCGTGGATTGGATCGCATTCAAGAACCAATATTTCAGCTCCGTGCTGATGGCCTCCGAACCGGCACAGGATGTGAATGTGGAAAGCACCCAATGTGAGGAGAACAGCGGTTATCTCAAAGCCTATTCCGCCGATATGCTTGCGGCCTTTGACCCGACAGGCGCCAAACCTACGAAGTTCCAGTTCTACTTCGGCCCCAACAATTACCGCTTGCTGCAGTCAATGGACGACTACAAGATTACCGTGCATGACAATGACCTGCAGGATCTGGTATACCTCGGATGGCCGGTCGTACGGTGGATCAACCGCTATTTCACGCTCTACGTCTTCGACTTCTTCACCCGCATGGGGCTGCCTATGGGCATCGTGCTGTTGCTCATCACACTGCTGCTCCGCGTCATTGTCTATGTGCCGACCCGCAAGAGCTTCATGAGCAGTGCCAAGATGCGCGTGCTCAAGCCCAAGATCGATGCCATCGCTGCCAAGTACCCGAAGAAGGAGGATGCCATGAAGCGCCAGCAGGAGACCATGTCGCTTTATTCCCAATATGGGGCAAGCCCCATGGGCGGCTGTCTCCCGATGCTCATTCAGTTCCCCATCTGGATCGCCATGTTCAACTTTGTGCCCAACGCCATAGAACTTCGGCAGCAGGGCTTCCTGTGGGCCGATGATCTCTCCACCTACGATGATGTCATTTCTTGGAACATGGACATTTGGGGCATCGGCAATCACCTGAGCCTCTTCTGCGTGCTTTTCTGCGCCACCAACCTGCTCTACAGCTACATGAGCATGCGCCAGCAGCGCGAGAGCATGTCGGGCGATCAGGCACAGCAGATGAAGATGATGCAGTGGATGATGATGCTCATGCCGCTCTTCTTCTTCTTCATGTTCAACAAATATTCCGCAGGTCTGAACTACTACTATTTCATCTCCTTGCTGTTCAGCGCCCTTACCATGTGGTGGCTGCGCCGCACGACGGATGACAAGAAACTGCTTGCCAAACTCGAGGCCAACTATGAGGCCAATAAGAACAACCCGAACAAGAAGCCCAGCGGACTGGCTGCACGATTGGAAGCCCTGCAAAAACAGCAGGAGGAAATGATGCGCCAGCGCGGTGCGAAGAAGTAGGGTCTCATACGAAACTTTATCTCGATTCAAGTCTGCTGGAAAGACATTCCGGCTTGAATCGAGATATTTCCATATATAAACGACAACCGCAGTTTATGACGATCAGAACCATGCTCACAGCCACAGCCATGCTGCTTGCGGCATCAACGACATCCGCTCAGAGCGGCAGTGATTTTATAGGGCGGCAGCAGCCGTCCCTGTCAAGCGACCGCATGACCCCCGAGGCCCTATGGGCCATGGGGCGGGTTGGCGGTTTCAGTGTCTCGCCCCAAGGGGGTCAGGCCGTCTACGCCGTCACCTATTACAGTGTGAAACAGAACAAGAGCCACTCCGTGCTCTACACGCTGGATCTCAACAGCAAGAAATCCACACAGCTCACGACTTCCGCCAAGAGCGAGGCCGCCGCACGCTATATTCACGGCGGGAGACAGATCGTCTATCTGTCGTCTGAGTCGGGCAGCAGCCAGCTGTGGATGATGAACGCTGACGGGTCCGGACGCCAGCAGATATCGCATGCCCCCTCTGATGTGGCCGACTACCTCTTCTCGCCGGATGAGAAGAAGGTCATACTCATCATGGAAGTTCCGCAGCATCATTCTGTCGCACAGAACGACAGCGACCTTCCGCAGGCCACCGGCATGGTCATCAATGACTTGATGTACAAGCATTGGGACACCTATGTAACTTCCGCCCCCCACCCTTTTCTCGCTACCTTTGACGGACAGCGTGTGAGCGACAAGGCCACGGATCTCTTGGAGGGCGAGCCTTATGAATGCCCCATGATGCCTTTTGGCGGCATAGAGCAGCTTGCCTGGAGTCCGGATTCCAAGAGTGTCGCCTATACCTGCCGCAAGAAGGTGGGCAAAGCCTATGCCGTCAGCACCGACAGCGACATCTTCCTCTACGACATTGCCAGCGGGCAGACACGCAACCTCTGCAAACCCTCCGACTACACCGCCCCGGCCATAGAGGCGGACCGTTCACTCCAGAATCAGGCCGTGAACGTACAGCAAACGGACTATAACATGGGGTACGACCAAAATCCGCAGTTCTCGCCTGACGGGCGCTATATTGCCTGGAGCAGCATGGAACGTGACGGATACGAAAGCGACCGCACACGTCTCTGCGTGCAGGAGCTTGCCACGGGCAAGAAGACTTACGTGACAGAGAAGTTTGAGAGCGGTGTCAATGAGTTCTGCTGGGCTTCCAATTCCAAGGCGCTGTACTTCACGGGAGTTTGGCACGGTAAGACGCAAATCTATCAGACCAACCTCAAAGGTGAGCACAAGGCGCTGACCGATGACGTGGCAGACTATTCGCTTGTCGGCCTGTCACCGGACGGACGCTCTCTCTATGCCAAACGGCAGAGCATGAGTCAGGCCGATGAAGTATACCGCATCGCATTGGGACGCAAGCCGCAGATAGAGCAGTTGACGCATGAGAACCAGTATTTCTACGACAAACTCGCTTTTGGCAAGGTCGAGGAACGCTGGGTCAAGACGACTGACGGCAAGCAGGAGCTATGCTGGGTGGTCTATCCTCCTCATTTCGATCCCGCCAAGAAATATCCTACCCTGCTCTTCTGCGAAGGTGGCCCGCAGTCTCCAGTCAGCCAATTTTGGAGCTTCCGCTGGAACTTCCAGATCATGGCGGCCAATGACTATATCATCATAGCCCCCAACCGTCGTGGCCTTCCGGGCTTCGGCATGGAGTGGCTGGAGCAGATCTCCGGCGATTATTCCGGCCAGTGTATGCAGGATTACCTCTCTGCCATTGATGACATTGCCCAGGAGCCTTATGTGGACCGTGACCGGCTGGGAGCGGTGGGCGCCAGCTTTGGGGGCTATAGTGTTTACTGGCTCGCCGGTAACCACGACAAGCGTTTCAAATGCTTCATCGCCCACGATGGCATCTACAACACGCAGCAACAATATGTCGAAACCGAGGAACTTTGGTTTCCCAACTGGGATTTGGGCAGCGCCCCTTGGGTGAAGGCCGCCAACGGCGAGGCACAAAAAGCCTTTGCCACCTCTCCCCATCTTTATGTAGATAAATGGGACACCCCAATCCTGTGCATACACGGCCAGCGCGACTTCCGAATCGAATATACGCAGGCCGAAAGTGCCTTTACCGCCGCCCGCATGCGCGGACTCGACGCGCAGCTGTTGCTCTTCCCCGATGAAAACCATTGGGTGTTAAAGCCACAGAACGGCATCCTGTGGCAACGTACTTTCTTCCGCTGGCTGGACAAATATCTGAAGAAATAATATACATCAAACACAAAAATCAATGAATCAGACACAGACAAAACTCAATGACAGTGCGGCCATCCGATGGGGGGCGCTGTTCATCGTGGCTTTCACTATGATGGCGGCCTATTACGTCAACGATGTGATGGCTCCGCTCAAAAGCATGCTCGAGGGTGAGCTGCATTGGAGCAGCAGTGAATTTGGTTTCTTCACCGGCGCCTACAGTTTCCTCAACGTGTTCCTGCTTATGCTCATTTGGGGAGGTCTCATCCTCGACCGTGTGGGCATACGCTTTACAGGTCTTCTTGCTACCCTGCTGATGGTCGGCGGAACGTTGGTGGAGTACCTCGCCATCACGCGCTACAGCGGTATGGACGGTATGGTATGGGGATACAAGGCTCCTGTTTTCATGGCTTCTGCCGGTTATTCGGTCTTTGGCGTGGGAGCGGAAGTAGCTGGCATTACCGTGACTAAGATCATAGCCAAATGGTTTAAAGGCAAGGAGCTTGCCACCGCGATGGGGGTACAGGTGGCCTTGGCCCGTATCGGTTCGCAGGCCGCCTATGCCGTGGCAATCCCTGTCGCCAAGAGCTTCGGTCTGTCCACGCCGCTGCTGATCGGTCTTGTAGTGCTTGTCGGCGGTCTGATAGCCTTCCTGGGTTTCTCACTGATGGACCGCAAGCTTGACAAGCAGATAGCCTATGCCGACAAGGCTTCCGATGACGAGAAGTTTTCATTCAGGGATGTGGCTTCAGTAGTCAAGAATCCCGGTTTTTGGCTGATAGCGTTGCTTTGCGTATTGTTCTATTCGTGCGTGTTCCCGTTCCAGAAGTTCGCCACCGAACTGATGGTGACCAAATATGGTGTGAATGAGGATCTCGCCGGAACTTTTGCCGGACTTCCGGCGCTTGGCGCCCTCGTCCTCACTCCGATATTTGGCGGTATGATAGACAAGCGGGGCAAGGCCGCGTCCATCATGATGCTCGGCGCCGCCATGCTTATTTTTGTACATTGCATTTATGCCCTGCCGTTTATTCATGCCTCCTGGATAGCCATCGGGCTCATGATCGTGCTGGGCATCGCCTTTTCGCTCGTACCCTCGGCTATGTGGCCGTCTGTGGCGAAGATCTTTCCCGTCAAACAATTGGGAACAGCCTACGCCCTTATCTTCTTCATCCAGAACATCGGGCTTTGGGGCATCCCTACGCTCATCGGCTTCGTCTTGGAGAACTATTGCATCGTAGGGAAGAATACGGTTGGCGGCGTGACATCCAATGTCTACAACTATACGCTCCCCATGTGCATCTTTACCGGCATCGCTGTCCTGTCCCTCATTGTGGCGCTTTTGCTTAAAATGGCGGACAAAAAATTCGGTTACAAGCTCGAAGAGCCTAATATCCAAAAATAAACAACTTGCATAGGGTCTGCATCTGAGCTGTCTTGGAAGACGTTACGGGATGCAGACCTTTCAACCGCACCCCTATGAGGTACACTCTCCTATTCACTGCCCTTTTCCTGCTTGTCCCGTCCGGTCACGCGGACAACACCACTCCGGATGGTACGACGAACACCTCTGAGACAGAGGGTATTACATTCACTCCACGGATGGATTCTGACTCGAAAGTACTGCAGACCCTGCAGCCCAGTATCAAGTTCGGAGGCTATATCATGGGGAAATATTCCATCAGTGACCGTTCGGGGCAGGCCGGCAACGGAGGTTTTGACCTGCGCTTCATAAGGCTATATGTGGACGGCACGGTCTACAAGGACTTTTACTATAAGTTGCAGATGGAGGTGAATGGTGCCCCGGGCGATGACAAGGGGCCGCGTGTGCTCGACGCCTTCGTGGAATGGCAGAAATATGATTTTCTGCGCATCAAGCTGGGGCAGTTCAAGCGTCCCTTCGGATTCGAAAATCCCTACAGCCCGCTTAACGTGGGTCTCGGCTCTTTCTCTCAGGCCACCATGAAGTTGGCCTCCATTGCCGACCGCAACGGTGAGCACAAGAGTTCGGGCCGCGATTTGGGCGTACAGCTACAGGGCGACCTGTTCACGGCTGCCGATGGGCACAACTGGATTCACTATCAAGTGGGATTCTTCAACGGACAGGGCATCAACCATACGGACCGCGACCACCACAAGGATTTGATAGGCGGGCTATGGCTCTCCCCCATCAAGAATCTGGCCATTGGAGGGTTCGGATGGAACGGAGAATATGTAAACGAGCAGTACAACGCATCCGCACCGGGCAACACGCTGCGAAAGGTGAAGCGGGTACGCTGGGGGGCGGGTCTGAAGTATGAGAGCCGGTGGACACTGCGCGGCGAGTACATGAGCAGTGTGGGCGGCGTGCCTTCCAATGCTGCAGCTCCAGACCGTTCCGACGCCTGGTATGCGACGGTAGGCGCTCCCGTGGGTGAGAACTTCAAGCTTTACGCCCGCTATGACTGCTACCGTGACGCAAAGACCTGGAGCAGTCTGCGCACGGACTATGGGGCTTCGGCCAACTACTACCTCGGCAAGAACCTCATCTTTCAGCTCAACTACACCCGGACTGATGACCGCTCAGCCCGGCATGCAGCCCAGCCGTCGGACTCGCATTATAACACTTTTGACGTGCAGGTCACCGCACGTTTCTGAACGCCAGCCCCGGAGTACCTGCGAGTGTACAGGCGGAGGGCAATACGACAGGAAGCCCGGCTATATTCCTATATAGCCGGGCTTCCCGTTTTCAAAACGTTTTTAATATAGAGCAGCCCCATCCTGACGAATAGAGGGAGAATCTTGTACTGCACGACCCAGGCATTGCCTTCCGGCAAACTACATCCGGCCTCTTGTTCGTTCAATCATAGAAGAAGCAAATGCGTATCCCGGCATGCATGCATGACCATGGCCGAATCGGTCATTTCCCATAGGGAGACTGCCAAAACCATTGGTCATCATTGATATGGTACGAGCCGTAAGCATCCGGACTTTCATATCCGACAGGCATAAGATTCACATAGTTCTTTGAGGATCTGGTCGCATTTTCCGTACCATATTGGCTGCGGAAGGGGCATTCCACGTAGTAGAGGTTCTTGGCCATGTAATTATACAGGTAATTGTCAGCGGTCGTTTGGCTGCGGTTGTTCCAATTGGCCTCCTTGTTCAGAACCAACGGCCGTCCGTCGCGCAGGCGTTCCCGCACTTCCTGTATGCCGAGCAGCGTGCCATGCTCGTCCATGACCCAGGCATTTTGGGTAGGATCCATCCATATCCATTTGTCCAGCGTGTTGGAATAGACTGCGTTGATGACGTGGCAGTCGTTGACAAAGACTTTGGGCATGCAAGTGACGAAGCGTGACTTCCATCCCATGGCCAGATAGCACTCATTCAGCACAGTGGCGAGTCCCCGGCAGTTCAGACCGCGTGAGCCGTCCTCGCATGCCTTGCTGAGGGCGATGGCATTCATGTCATCCGGATTGCCGTGTGATCCGTTGTGCCTGATCTTATTGTGTATGAAGGTCAGAATATTCTTTATCTTGGAGATTTCATCACCTGCTCCAGCCACACTGTCCAGACGGAAATATTCGCGTACTCGCACGAGATTGCTGTCATTGGGATTGGCGTAGGTAAACGTAGGCAGTGTGTCTGTGCGCAGGTTCCTCACATAGCCGGGAGCAGTTTGCAATATGTGCAGGTAGTCCCCGACTTCTTTTAATTGAGCCATGAGGGCTTAGAATCGTTTGTCGCCGTGTAGGAAGTCCAGATCGGTGTCCTTCATTGCGTGACGGTAGTCCTGGTATCCGGCCTTGTAGGCGGGCTGCAGGCTTTTGATTGCTGAGCCCTTCTTGTGCAGAATAGACTGACAGCATGCCAAATTGTAATAGATACCGGGAACCAACCAACTGCGTGCGTTCTGGGTCTTCTGGGGCTGGCTGTTGAAAAGAGAGGCCAGCTTTTTGCCGAACCGTTCGCCCTGTCGGTAGTCCTTTTGTCCAAGAGCCTTGTTCATCAGTACGCAGATGGAATCCACCTGCCGCCCGAACACATCGGGAGAAAGTTTCTGCGCGTTGCCAACACTGAAAATGCCCCATAACAGTAACAAGAGGCAGAGCATTTTCTTCTTCATATACATGATTTTATAGAGGAAAAAATGAGATTAGTCCTTTCGTGGCACGGCACCTTCCATTGCCCATGTTACTTTGTGGCATAGTCGTCTGCTATATCATCCCATCTCGGAATCTTCAAGGATATGCCATAATAGTTTTTATAGCTCTCCAAAAACTTTTTTTTCCACATTGAGGCTGAATCATGCGTCTTCGGATTTTGGTATACTGTTTCTTCTATAGCAGCGATAAAGTCCTCCAAGGATCTGAACATGGGATAATTTCCTTTTTTCGTGCTATACCAAACACCAGGGCGAATTTTATGCACGACATTCTGCTTGACTTGCAAATTGACAGGCCATTTTTCCATTCGCCTTGTTATCTGCCAGACTTTCTTGATCCATAGGTCTTTAATGGTTACAACCCCCGTCTCACTCATATCGTATGCAAATATCAAGTAATCTACATCGAGCATATAGGGCTTGTCTATGATTTCTTCCTCATACATGCGAAAATCCGCGATATCAAAGCCTGGAGAAGCGGAGCGATTAAACGCTTTGACTTCCAATAGATCCTTTGTCTTGTCGTTAGGGTTTAGGAAAAAATCGGGAGGCATTTGTGTGTTTTCGGAAGGGGCGTATTCTATGTTTCTTTTGTCCATCCAGCCCTGAAGCCATTCTTGGATAATATTCCCTACTACATCTTTTTGTCTCACAACAATAGATATATCGCCCAAGAAGAACCTAATCTGTCCTTGCAACTTGAGAATTTGATCTTCATTGACAAGCTTGTTGTAAATTTCTTGTGATGTTAGTTGCATGGGTTACCTATTTAGGGCGTTCAACATTC